>ERZ1643249.2756-NODE-2756-length-16113-cov-31.005792_pt1 | contig 16113 bp, 13 predicted proteins | sample MGYA00579263_ERZ1643249 | MGnify/ENA primary metagenome ERZ1643249 (study PRJEB29033, sample SAMEA4952264) | chicken gut metagenome | biome: Broiler Chicken; feature: Gastrointestinal Tract; material: Caecum | place: Ireland | collected 2018 | study: Broiler...
TCAGCCTCTGTGAATCCCATAAACAAGGTATCGATATTCTCCTTGATAGCACCTTCCTGCAGGAGTTCAGCAAAAGTGTGTGCTACCTTCACCAGTCGAGCATTATCCACGTCGGTACCAACAATGATACGGGAAGGATAAAGGTTGTCATACAGAGCCTTGCTCTCACGTAGAAATTCCGGGCTAAAAATAATGTTGTCGCAGTGGAATTTTTCACGAACACTTGCAGTATAACCAACAGGAATCGTGGACTTAATAACCATAATTGCTTCCGGATTATACTCAATAACCAGCTTGATTACAGCTTCCACTGCACTTGTATCGAAAAAGTTCTTCTTACTATCATAGTTCGTAGGTGCAGCAATTACCACGAAGTCAGCGTCGCTATATGCTTCCTTGGCATCCAGCGTTACCGTTAAATCCAGCTTCTTTTCTGCCAGATACTTTTCAATGTATTCGTCCTGAATCGGTGACTTTTTATTATTAATCAGTTCAACTTTCTCAGGGATGATATCCACAGCAGTCACCTTGTGATGCTGAGATAACAGCGTAGCAATGGAAAGGCCAACATATCCCGTTCCGGCAACAGCAATCTTTAAATCTTTAAACTCTCTCATTTCTCTGTCCCTCTAATTCTCTTATTTATAAAATTCAGCGTACCACTCAGCGAAGTTCCGCAGACCAGTCCGCAGACTTGTACTCGGTTTATATCCAAAGTCCCGTTCCAGTGCGCTTGTATCTGCATAGGTCACAGGCACATCACCCGGCTGCATTGGAACCAGTTCCTTGTGTGCCTCGAAGTCATAATCTTCCGGCAGAACTTTCGCTCTTACTAACTCCTCACTCAGAATCTGCACGAAGTCTAGCAGGTTCTCCGGATTCTGATTGCCGATGTTGTAAACTGCATACGGTGGAATCGGCAGACCATCCTCGCCATTCTTTTTGTCCGGTGCCTTCTTCATCACACGGACAACGCCCTCGACAATATCATCTACATAGGTAAAGTCACGCTTGCAGTTGCCGTAGTTGAAGATCTTGATGGTTTCGCCCTTCACCAGCTTATTGGTGAAGCCGAAGTAAGCCATGTCCGGGCGACCTGCAGGGCCATACACCGTAAAGAATCGCAGGCCAGTGGAAGGAATGTTGTAGAGCTTGGAGTATGCGTGTGCCATCAACTCATTAGATTTCTTGGTGGCCGCATAAAGGGAAACCGGATTATCCACCTTATCGTCAGTGCTATACGGAACTTTCTTATTGGAACCGTAGACGGAGGAAGAAGAAGCATAAACCAAATGCTCCAGATTCTCACAGTGACGGCATGCTTCGAGGATATTAAAGAAGCCGACCAGGTTGGATTCCACATAAGCATCCGGATTGGTGATGGAGTAACGTACACCAGCCTGTGCTGCAAGGTTCACGACCACAGCGGGCTTATATTTCTCGAACAGCTCTGTGATCAATGCCTTGTCAGCGATATTGCCTTTCACAAAAGTGAATGTGGGATACTTGGCCAGCTCATCAAGACGGAACTCCTTCAGAGCTACATCGTAGTAGGCATTCATATTATCGATGCCGATGACCGTTGCTGAAGGAGCTTCCTGATAGATTCGTTTCACAAGGTTAGAGCCTATGAAGCCGGCTGCACCTGTGACTAAAATCGTTTTATTATCTAAATTAACTATACTCATTGCATTTGTCTCCTTTTTTTGAAGCGTATATATCAAGTTTCACTACCTCTGTTCAGATGAAGCACTTCCAATGTGTTGTTCATAAACCAGAGTGCTCCGTACAAACGCAGGTAGTGATACTGAAAGTTCTTATGATAAAATCATCTGCTGTTACTGAACCTAGGTAGCGAGATAAAAACCGCACTCGCAGTCTTACCCATCTCTCGAAAAGTGCCGTAAATACGCTATTTTTCAGGCGTTTTCACTATGTACATCTCACTACCTGCGTTCGGTTAGAGGAGATTGTTGATCATTAGAATTCGCATACTGTATTTATCCTTTTCTCGCGCTAGCTGTAAGCAGCATTGAGAATTTACTCTCGGAAATGTTGATGACCTTCTTCATCACGACTGAAAACACAATGGTCGCCGCAAGCACCAGCATAACAGTTACAATGTATTGTAGCACACCATTCCCAAACATCTGATTCAGTCCCGTTTTTTCAACCACACGAAACATCACCATATGAGAAAGATAAATTTCCATACTGATGCCGCTGATAAACTTGGTCAATCTGTTTTGCAATACAGGAAGGGTGCTCGCAGTACCCCCCGCAAAATAATTGCGTAGATAAGCAAAATTATAGATACAAGTAAACATTGCCACACACCGCCGCCCGTCTGGTAGTACAAAATGGCAACAAGAAAAATTGCGGCCAACACTATCCATGGATTCAATTTGGAGAGTTCATTTCTGTACAAGTAAATCAGACCACCTGCCAAAAAGAAGCATCCACTATACAGAATATTTTGCCTGCTTACATTAAAATACTGTTCACACACAAATGTATAAATGAGACTGACAGCAAATGCGAGCCACGCTCTGCGTTTGTTCTGGATCAGCACACAAAAGAAAGGAAAGCAGAGATAAAAGACAAATACCAGACCCAGGAACCACCCTACACCGATCACGGAGATGTTTCCGGCGTCTGGTAAAAATCCAAACAAAAGCGTCAAGTCCGCAAAAGCCTCATAGAGTGCCTGACGTGACGGTGAAAGCACCACATCCAGCAATACAAGCACACTGAAAAATGGAAGGATTTTCTGAAACCTTTTGCCATAAAACCGAGATAGTTCCAGCTGACCATTCAGCATTTTTTCATAGTATCCGCAGCACATACCGAACGCAGATATGGTCATGAATAAAAATGTAAAATTGGTAAACGAAGGGATCACTGTATTATATACAAATCCAAATACTTCATAGCCGCTGTTGGCCCTTACATGCATCATCATAATTCCGATGCAGGCAATGGTCCGCAAGCCATCTATTGCGCCATAATGTTTTCTTTCCATACCGATTCCTCACCTTTTCCCGGCTGGGTGCTGGTCACCAAATTGTTTTCATATAAATACAGCGTTTGCTGCACGATCACATCCCAATCATACTTTCTGCAAATATAGTCCGCTGCCCGGCGCTTATAGTCCAGAACCATCTGCGGTTGATTGCATAATCTCTGAAGCTGTAATTGCAGATCTTCGACATTGCTTTTCTGAAAGGTAATGCCGTGATTCCCAATGACTTCTGCACACTCAGGTATGTCGCTTGTCAGGCAGCAGTTTCCATAGCTCATTGCTTCCAATAGACTGAGCGGCATCCCTTCCAGGTCGCTGGGCAACACATAAACATAGGCATTGCTGTATAATTCCTGTAGCCGGCGCCCTTGAACAAAACCTGTAAAAACAATCCTCTCATCACCTGCCGCAAGTTCCTTGAGCTGTTCCATATAGGCAGCCGTATCGGAAGCTCCGCCTGCAATAACAAGCTTCTTTTCGGTTTTTACCTGCTGAAAAGCCTTGATCAAATAATGTTCGCCTTTTTCGGGGACCAGACGCCCAAGGTAGAGGACATAGGAATCCTTCTCCAATCCAAATTCCTGCTTTATCAGGTCAGCTTGTACACGCTCAGGACGGCTGACACCGTTCGGAATAAAAATTGTATTTCGGCCGTATGTTTCTTTGAAATAGGTCTGTTCCTTCCGATTCAAAACGATGATTTCATCCGCCCATTTGGCGGCCATTTTTTCGCCCAGATGGATGTATTTTGAGCCAAATCCACCCTTCCACTTTTCACGCTGCCAATCCAGACCTCACGATGTCAAGATGTAAACAACACTCCTTTATGAAATTTATCTGAATCTTGCCGACCCCGCTTAAATACTGGTTTTGTCGATTCCCAGCCATCTTTCCAGGCCCTGAAGATAAGAGGATTTTTGTTCCTCATATTACATAGGTGCATGAGGAATAATGTCGCCAACTTTTTAGCTGCACAAAAAAAGACCCCTGGCCAGATTTCTATAATCCGACCAGAGGTCACTATTTAGCGTGATTTTTAATATACTTCACGTACGCTTATTTCAAAAATAGCGAAATGAAGTTGTTACTCATCTATATGTTACTGCTTGAGGAATATTATCGCCAATTTTCTTTCCAGGCTATGGATGAGATATGATGTTGCAGGCTGCTCATTTTTCCTGCCTTGAATTGCACTATGCCAGTAAATTGCGGACGGACGCTTGAACGAATGTGATCCGGCCAATACACCATTCTCCAATATGCGGAATAAGATAGAAGCCAAAACCAGCACATGCCATCTCCGCCATAATAGCAGCCGGCTCATGGCCAAACAGAAAACTCAGAATCCCCGTCAATGTGAAAATGACGGCGAGCAAATAAAAGAGTCATGCTGATAAGGACACGGTAAATTGCAGCATCCATTTAATTAAGTGCAGGATGCACATAAGCGGAAAGAACATCACCTTCAAACCCATCTTCCCACATTTTTTGAATATCCTCATCGATCAGCCCTCCTTTGCCCGATTGATTTGTCTGTTCTCCTGTTTCCTGGAGCATTTTTAGCGTTTGTTCAATCTGGTCTTCAAACCGGAATCGAACTTCCACATGTGCGCCCTCTGAAACGTATACTGCGTCTATAAATGCTACTACGGCATTTCTGGTCAATGAATCTTCCTTGAGGAAATCTTCTGCAGCGCGGACAATATGCCGCACATCCGCTGATATATTATCCTCTGGCGGATCGGCTGCTTCATACTCCAATGAAGTCTGAATAGAAGTTAGCTTGCCGTTTACCTCTTCTTTTTTCCGCTGATATTCTTCCAGAGTAAGGTTTCCGCCGGCATACTCTTCATATAATCTTGTGCGCTCCCCCTTTAACAATGCAGTTTCATGTTCGGCCCTTCGCTGGAGCTTTTCCAATCGATTGAACCATTGTGCTCGGTTTTTGTCAACGGTTTTGATTCCCTGATGAATCGCGCCAAGGATAAACAGCATATGGCGAAGCGCATGGAAGGTAATAAGCTCTATTTGCTTAATGCTGTAGGCATCACTGGCGCATCCAGAAAAATCTGGCATCGTCCGGCCATCCCGACACCAGACAACCGGATCGCCGGTATGGAAATTTTGTTGCATCACTCTGTGACAATGACCACACCGGATTTTTTTGCTGAGCGGATACTCGTTTCTTGTAATATATTCTCTTTTTCTTGTGTAGCGGATAACTTCCTGGGCCTTAAAATATTCATCATGCGTAACGATTGCCTCATGGGTTCCTTCAGTGATGTACTGTTTCTCAAATGGTACTTCGCGGACAATATTTGTTCCAGACAGAATGACTCGCCGTCTGCCCAGCACCATCGCGCCAGTATAAGAGTATTCCTTTAATATTCTCCACACTTTGCTGGAATTCCAGATGCGATCTGGCGTTAATACAAATTGGTTGCTCTTTGCCTGGATTTTGTGAACTCGGTTATACTCGGAAGGGATAAGAATTTTTTCTTCATTTAGTTGATAAGCTATCTGTGTTGTGTCCAGGCCAAGTAAGGCAAGGTCAAAAACCTTTCGGACAATCTTTGCTGCGGGTGGATCGAGCTTGTACCTGCCTTTATTTTCTGGATCAAAGACATACCCAAACGGTGTTGAGCCATTTGTGCTGTATCCTTTTTTCCATTTGACCTCATTAGCACTGTGGAGTTTTTTCCCCGCATCCCGGCAATACATCGTATTAACCAGATTGCTCACCGCCACATCCAGGCCCATCGTGGTGCCGATATAATCGTTGCTGTCATAATTATTATTGATTGCAATCAATCTGACACCCAGAACCGGGAGAATCTGTTCCAAAAACTCCCCAACCCCAATGTAATCTCGTCCAAATCTGGACAGGTCTTTTACAATGATTGTGGTGATTTTTTTCTGGCGAACTGCATCCATCATTTTTTGAAATCCAGGACGGTCGAAATTGCTGCCTGTATATCCATCGTCCACATATTCTTGAATCTCCATACCTGCAAATTCTTCCCGAGATTCAATATACTCATAGATCAGGGCTTTCTGATTTTCAATGCTATTACTTTCATCTTTTCCATCTTCGCCCAAATCGCCGTCTGCCCTTGACAGGCGAGTATAAAGAGCCAAGCAAATCTTTTCCTTTGTAATCATTCAACTGCCTCCTCCTCGGGAAACACCGGGGCTGAAAACTTATAGACAAGATGTATATGCCTATCGCTTCCGATCTCAATTCTCTGAATCAGTGCCCGAACTAAATTTGAATCAAAATCCCGAACATCCAGATATTTTCTGAATTTCTCCAGCTTGTCCTTAAACTCCTTTATTTGCGTTTCCGCATTTTTGCGTTCCTGAATTGCCGTTTCTAACGCAGCTTTACAGCGGTCATATTCAGCAGTATAAGTAGCTCTTACCTCCTGATATTCTTCAAAATCTAAGACACCTGCCACATAATCTTCATAGAGTTTACGCCGTTTATCCGCCAGCTCTTGAACTTTTGCATTGATCTGAAGGCAGCGGCCATTCGCTCCCGCAACAGACCCCTGAAGATTTATCGAATCCTGCATCTGGTCTACAATGCTTTCCCGGTCACACAAATAGAGAAAATATTGATGAATCTGATCCATTACAAGCATCTGAAGGAGATTTGCCGTGATTTGATGTCCCAGGCAGGCACTATCCAGATTTCTTCCTTTACAAATGTAATAGCACACCTTCTTTTCATCCGTAGCGCCATGCGGCAGTCGATCAAAGTCCATTCGTTCTCCGCAATCCGCACAGAAAACCATTTCTGGAAGTTCATCCTTCAGCTTCTCATTGATCGAAGCTGTCGATTCCCTGCGCTCACGGTAACACTGCTGACTCATTTTCAACTGCTTCTGAATTACTTCAAAATCATCCCTGGGGATGATTGCAGGATGGGTATTGGGAGTGATAATCCATTCATTCTCAGGAATCTTTCGTTTGGCTTGACCGGCAAATAGCGCCTGGTTCGTCTTGTTGCTCACTGTATCGCCTACATAGGTCTGATTCTCTAAAATATTCCCTACGGCAGTCGGACGCCATATCCATTCTCGTGTCTTTTTAATTATGCCAAGCTGATGCAGGCGTTGGCGTGGTGTCGGTGCCCCCAATAACTGAAGTCGATTGGCGATCTCATTTCGCGATACGCCAAGTTGCGCCCACATAAAAATCAGCTGCACATAGAATGCTGTTTCATGGTCAATCTCATTTCGTTTTGTGATTGGATTGCGAATATATCCATAGGGGGCCGCACTTCCTACCGCAAAACCATCCTTTTTCTTTTTCTGCAATGATGACCAGACTTTTCGGGAAATATCCTTTGCATAAAGTTCATTGACCAGATTTCGCAGCGGCACAGATAAACTTTCCATATCCGATTTTCTGCTACTGTCAAAATGATCCGTGATCGCAATTAAGCGGACGCCCAAAAAAGGAAACACCTTCTCAATATAATAGCTTGCTTCCAGCATATTCCTTCCGAATCTGGACAGGTCTTTAACAACAATACAACGGATTTTCTTTTGCCGCACATCATCCATCAAGCGAATAAACTCCGGGCGGTTGAAATTCGTACCAGTATATCCATTATCAAAATATGTACCGGCTAGTTCCAGATCATCCTGCCGCCCAATGTAATCTTGTAATAGGGCAATTTGGTTTTCCCTTGATTGTCCATCGGCTTCTTCTTCCACAGACAATCGTCCATAAGCAGCTGTAGGAATCTGAGGCACTGTGTCCGTTAAGGGCACCATATCCAAACCGACCAATTCATTTTGAAGTGGTTTCTTCCTGCTCTTCCTCGCCATCGTTCAAATCCTCCTTTATCACTGCATCCAATATTACGGATTTCCAGTTTTCTAATTTCGGTATAATTGTGATTTTGCTTTGTCCTGGAATCGCAGACATATCGATTTCGACACGGGCGATTAGCCTGTGAACGATATATTTGTCCAACTCACTTGGAATACGGGTCTGAGTAAACAGCTGAATCCAGGGATTTTTGATACTAAACGCAACCTCTAAATCATGTGCTTCTGACATAATTTCTGAGAGCTTGTCATTCAATTCCGCACAGGCTTGTCTAAATATGGCATACTGTTCTGTATACTGTTCTTCGGATAAAAGCCCCTTTGAATATTGCTCATATAGAGGAACCCTGCGGAACTGCTCCATCTCCATTTCAGCCAAGACCGTTTTCATTTTTTTAGATAATTCTTCTCTGCGTTCCAGCCTTTGCTTGCGAAAATCACGATTGCGGAAATACCTATCTGCTCTTTGGGCCAACATTTGCTCGGATTTAAGCCACTGGAGTACCTGATTGTATACCTCGGCTGTCGATACTCTGGGGGTGGTTTGCCCGTCTATTCCACAAGACTTTTTACACACGAACCAGCTTTCCCCAGTTTCAAAATTACTTCTTCTTTGAATAGGACGCCCGCAATTTGCGCACCAGATTACTGCCGCCAGAGGACTGGGCTTTTTGTAATTTTCCCGGTTCCTGATTTGCTTCTTTGGCTGGTTCTCCGGGATGCTGAAGAAATCCTCCTCTGAGAGATATGGTTCGTGTGAATCTCTTGTAAGAATCTGACCATCTTTATTTACAATCACGCCAGTATATACGCGATTCTGTATCAATCTTGACACATGATTATAGCCCCACTGAACATTCCTATCGACAGGTCTTCCCAGCAGACGGCTACGATGTGTAAAAGGCGTTTCTGCATGCTGTTCATTTAACCAGCTTGCAATTTTCTGGGGACTCATCCCCTGTTTTCTTCTTTCAAAAATTCCTTTGACAAATTCACAAACAGAAGAATCCTTGATAAGGTGGTCGCAGCCGTTGGGACGGATATAGCCATAAGGTACGGAGTTGGACAGAACAAAACGGTCTCCCTGGGCCTGTCTCCAACGTTTAAAAAGATCTCCATGCACCTCCCGGCGCTTTGCTTCAAAATAGTCCGCAATTTCTTCCCGGCTCTTTTGGCTGGTATCGAATCCTTCCTTGACCACAACCAAATGAATACCTGCCGCAATAAGTGTTTCCAAAAGCATCTGTCTTACGATTGGGAAACTGGTGCCGCAATAGTATAACGAATATACTACTACGCAATCATATTGCCGCCCCATCCCGTCACGAATCAGCTGATCGAATGCCGTGTCTGCCTTCGGATCGCTTTTCCGGTCGGAATACTTCTTTTTTAAAGCCCACCCTTTCTGCCTGCTGATATAATCTGCAATAGCTGCATTCTGCTGCAAAATCTCTATCTTTTCTTCTTCTGGTCTCCACGGTATTGTCCGCGTGTAACTCACACATCTCATTGTGATGCAACCTCCTCCGTTATGTCATCCATCAACACAACATTATCTTCGTCAGCATCACCTTCACACTCATCGCAATAGGTGAGGACACTATCAATCTGCTCCTGGAATCGAAAGCGTATCACGATCTGGGTTTTATCTATGACAATGATCTTCTCGATTAGCTCCACCAGGATTCTTCGATTCAGTTCCTGAAGGTTCTGATATTTTTTGAACATTTCAATCCAGGGAAGCTGGCTTACTTCAATATTGAGCAGCAGTTCCATCTGACGACGGGCTTCCCTTTGAGAATCTTGAGCAGCTTCTATTTTTTGAGTAAAGGTACGATTAAACTCCAGATATTCTTCCTTGTCCACGATCCCCGAAGTCATATCCTCATATAGCTGCCTGCGCAGTTCGGTATACTTTTCCATTTCCTTTTCAAGCATCGCAATTTGATTATGAAAACTCTTGATCTTTCGTTGGTCTCGTGGAATCTGGTCGATTTCATGGAGACGATCTTCAATCTTGCTAATGGCCGCGATCTCTTGTTGTAATGCCTTCAACACTACGTCATAAAGTTTGGATTCACTGATAATGTGCGAGGTACAGCCGCCATGATTTTTATAAGTGGAGCAATGAAGATAGAAATACCGTTTTCCGTTTTTGGAAGTCATTCGCCGTACCATACTTTGATGGCACGAGCCGCACTCAACGATTCCTGAAAACAAGTGAACAGTTTCTTGCCCTTCACCCGCACAGGTATCCAATTTAATCACTTCCTGTACCGTATCAAATAACTGCTGCGTAATGATTGCCTCGTGCGTTTCCCTCACCCTGATCCAATTTTCCGGCGCAACATCCCGAATCTTTTTCACCTTGTAATTGACTTTCTGGCGTTTTCCCTGAACCATCGTCCCAAGATAGATTTCATTGGTCAGGATACGGATAATCTGAGTTGCTTGCCACTTTGCCTTTTCGCCTGAACGAAAGCCGCTTCGATATGTTCCTGCTGCTAAACGCTTGTACTCACTCGGGGATAAAACGCCGGAGTGATTCAATTTGTCTGCAATCCGCTGGGCGCTCATCCCATCCATCCGCCATTGAAAAATGTCCCTTACTACACTGGCAGCATAGTCATCTACCACCAGATGATTATGGTTTCTTTCATCCTTCTGGTAACCGTAAGGAGCATAGTTCCCGATAAATTCTCCCCTTCGGCATTTCACAGCCAACTGACTTCTGATCTTTGTGGAAATGTCTCGGCTATAAGAATCATTCAGCAGGTTCTTAAACGGAACCACGACATCATCTGCCGCGGAGTTTTCTTTTGCATTGTCATAGTTATCATTGATGGCAATAAGGCGAATCCCTTTCTGAGGGAAAACACGTTCCATCAGTTTTCCCATTCCAATAAAATTACGCCCAAGCCGCGATAGGTCTTTTACAACGATGCAGTTGATTCTACCTGCTTCACAATCCTGCATGATGCGGCTGAATGCCGGACGATCAAAATTTGTGCCAGTATATCCATCGTCCACATATTCATCAACGACTTCGAGTTCAGGATGGGATTCAGCATAAGCGCGGAGAAGTTCCCGTTGGTTCTTAATGCTGTCGCTTTCCAGCTTGTCATTGTCTTCGACAGACAATCGCATATAAAGGCCCGTCTTATCTTTTCCCGATCTTCTTTGGAATAAAAACATAAAAGCCACCGACTCCTTCCCGAATGTAAGATACAACTCGGAAAAAAGCCGATGGCTTTCTTTAATGCTGTTCTTTTGATGATGCAACCTTGAAAAAGAGCAGACTTCAAGCTGTCTTTTCTACCTGTTCGTGTTGCATCTCATCATTTACCCACCAACATTGTAGCAAGCTGGCAGCTCTTTTTCAAGCTGTATCGAAAAATTTCTTTTGATGTGTTATCCGTCACATCTTCCCCATAGCCTGCAAGAGGCAATCCCACAGGCCTGGCACACCTTTTTTGTACACTTTATATACGGTGACATCATCGATCACTTCTTTTGCGTCATACGCAGCGCCTGGCTTGCATTCCTCACAAGGCACCTGCTTATCTTTCTGCTGTTCCATTCTGCAGTTCTCCCCTTTCACATCTCCGACATTTAAAGGGGAATTCGCAAGCTGTTTGATCTGACTTCTTTTTCACACTTGCCAAATCTCAACGTTATCTCCGAGAAGTGAAGGAGCAACGCACTATTTTTCACGATTTCTATGGGGTCGGTAGCACTAAAGCAAGATACGCCCTGTAATACGAAAACCCGCTTTCGCGGGTTTCGATTACGGGCATACTTGATGGGGATTCCGGTTCCCCATTCCCTCGGTTCCGGCACATCTGACGATTGTACGGTTGGCTCCCATTCCAAAATGGTCGCAGCGCGGCGGATATGATCCGGCCACGGGGCGCGGTTCCCGCGTTTTCTGCCTGCGGCAAATAATCACATAAAGGGGATGCAACGCTATGGCTAGGCCCAAAAAAGAGAAGGAGTTGAATCACCAGAACATCATCACCATGCGCCTGACCGACATTGAGTTGGAACTGGTGATGAAGAAAGCTGCCGCCGCAGGGCTCTCCCGCTCCGAGTACATCCGCAAAAGCCTGTTAGGCGGCAAAATTACGGTCACGCACAAGGTGACCGCCGAGTTCCCGGAACTTCGGGAAGAGATGAAAAAGATCAGTTGGCTGCTGAGCAACCTTTCCAACAACATCAACCAGATTGCAAAATACTTTAACACCGGCGGCCTTCGTTCTCAGGAGGTTACTGCAGAATTGGAAAGAGCTCTGGATGCCGTTGTGCAGATGCAGGTGGATGTGACAAGAATGGTGGGTGAGATTCATGGCAATCTTAAAACACACTACAAGTAAAAATGCCAATTATAACGATGCGCTGTTCTACCTTTTGTTTGAGCATGAAGAAAACAGCATAAAGCCTGTCCTTGACGAGAACGGCAAAATGGTTCGGCGGCGCGGCTACATCCTGGATGGAATCAACTGCAATCCATTTACCTATGCAGAAGAATGCCGTGAACTTAATGAGCAGTATCATAAAAATCAAACACCGGCAGAAATCAAAGCGCATCATTACATCATCAGCTTTGACCCCCAGGATCAGGTTGACCGCGGTCTGACGCCGGAGCGGGCGCAGGCCATAGGAATGGAATATGCAAAAAAGAATTTTCCTGGGCACCAGACTTTGGTCTGTACCCACGTGGATGGAAGTCACGGAAGCGGGAACATCCATGTACATATTGTCATCAACAGCTTGCGCAAGTTTGATGTGGAACCGCAAGAGTTCATGGAGCGCCCCTGTGACAGCCGCGCCGGTTACAAACATCACCAGACCAGAGATTACTTGACGCATATGCAGAGATCTCTTATGGCAATCTGCCAGCGGGAAAATCTGCACCAGGTCGATCTTCTATCACCCGCCAAAGCAAAGGTGACAGAACGGGAATACTGGGCGCAGCAACGCGGTCAAAAAGAATTGGACAAGACCAACCAGGAAGTCATTGCCTTTGGCCTAACGCCGGCAAAGACAAAATTCCAAACAGAGAAGCAATACCTGCGGGATGCCATCGACGATGTAGCTCGATCTGCTATCTCACCGGAACAATTCTGTGCTGCCCTTTGGGAGAAATATAAAATCCGGGTAACTGATAAGCGTGGGCGGTTCAGCTATCTGCATCCTGACCGCTCGAAAAATATTACAGACCGTGCATTGGGATCAGCGTATGAGCGGGACTATTTACTGTCGCTCTTTGCGCGCAACCTGGAAGCGGAGAGAGGAGAACAGAAGAGCAGCGCTGATAACAGAGCCGATTTTGATAGAGCCAATGAACCGGTCAGTGCCGATGCGCTCTTTGGTGAAAATATACCAGAGTTTGCAGGAATACTGTTCCTCAAAACAGATCTGCGATTGGTTGTCGATCTGCAGAATAATGTGAAGGCACAGCAAAGCAGAGCCTATGCGCAGAAAGTCAAAATCTCGAATCTCCAGCAGATGGCCAAGACCATCGCTTACGTTCAGGAAAATAGTTTCGACTCCAGAGAGGAACTGCAATCCGCTTATGACGATCTGGTAGCAAAGCGAAAAGAAGCACGGAAATCTTTGCGGCATACTGAGGATAGGTTAAAATCCGTCAACCAGCTCATACACTACACGGGACAGTATCTGGCCAATAAAGGGACATACCGCGAAATGCTCAAAGCCCCGAACAAGAAAAAGTTCCGGCTGGAACACCAGGCCGAAATCGAATTGTACGAGGCCGCTGTGAAATTCTTGAAATCACAAGCCCCGGATGGTAAGATACCTTCTATGAAGTCACTGAAGAAGGAGAAAGAAAATCTGACCATTCAGCGAAAGGCACAACAGGAGACATACGATTATTTTAAAGATTATGCCAGTGAGATGAAAACGGTATGCGCCAACGTGGAAGCAATCCTCGGCAGGGTTCCTGCAAAAGAGGCGGAACACACGAAACAGCACGATCTCGCGTAGCCTTGATTATTTTAAAAACATTTAGCAGCACTTCATTTTCGGCAACAAATTAAAAAAATTGCCGAAAATGAAGTTGACGTAGCGACAGCTTTATGCTATACTTTAGTTGCGGCAATACAAGTCATTTTTGCCGATACTGAAGTAAGGGAGGGTTGTTACATGATGAACCTAAGTAATATTGTCAGACATCTTCCATCCGGGACCATCGATAAGAGCAGCATCTACAAAGCGGCAACGCAAGAAAACCATCAGTTCAAGATGTCCTCTATCTTTTGGTTGATTCGGAACATGATAGATGAAGGTCTGCTAGTCAAGGTCGGACGAAACAAATATTGTGCAGTCAACGCTGGAACATCAAGGAAGCAATACAGCTATCCCTTTTCAAATGAGCTTCAAAATATTGTTACCTCTCTGGAAGCAAATTATCCGTTGATGGATTTTCAAGCATGGGAAGCATTTCAATTCAATTACTTTGCCAATCACCAGATTGCTCACAACTTATTTTTCATCGAAGTGGAGAATATGTTGGAAACATCAATTTATGAATTTTTGCGGGATTCTTACAACAATCAGGTGCTGCTTAAACCCGATGCTGCTGCTTGTGAAATTTATGCTGTTGGTAATACGATTATCGTACAAAACTTGATTACTGAAGCACCTGTAGACAAGTCCAATCCGCATGGGGTCGTTTTAGAAAAACTTCTGGTTGATATGTTTGCGGATAAAAAAGTAAAAATGTTTTTAGAGGAAAGCGAATTTGCATCAATACTCGAAAACGCCTTTACTTCCTATATAATAGATGAATCAAAGATGTTCCGTTATGCAAGACGGCGAGGTGCCGAAGAAAAAATTAGAGACTTTATTGTCTTAAATACCAACATTCAGCTACACATATGAGGAGAAAATTATGATTAACAAAGCGACATTTGAACTGGAGCATATCCGGTCATTACAAAAATCAAGTGGAAGTGATCCGATTCTCATCGAGCGTTCACTTTATGCTTTTGGATTATTGGAGGCACTGGTTCGAGTCGGGATGCCATTTATTTTCAAGGGCGGCACATCGCTTCTTCTGTTGCTTAAACATCCACAAAGATTGTCAACGGACATTGATATTATCGTTGAGCCTGGCATTGATGTTCAGGATTATATCATAAAGGCCTCAACAATCTTCCCTTTTGAGCGATACGAAGAACAGACCCGCATCGGTCGAAATAAAATCGTTAAACGTCATTTCAAATTTTATTATAAGTCTCCTATGCGACATGATGAATTCCATATCATTCTCGATATTTTATATGAAGAGAATCATTATACGTCCACAGTACAAAGAGAAATTAAAAACGAACTACTGATTGTTGATGATGAGCCAAAATATTATGCGACAGTTCCTTCTATAAACTGCATACTAGGGGACAAATTGACGGCCTTTGCACCACATACTACTGGTATTCCTATTGACGCCAAAAAGGAACTGGAAATTATGAAACAGCTTTTTGACGTTGCTACTTTAACAGATGAACTGGATGATTTTGCCGAGGTAAAAGCTAACTATCGCGCTATAGCCAAACAAGAGATTGAATATCGGGGGCTTGAAATTACATACGAGGATGTTCTTAAAGATACAATACGCTCTGCAGCATGCATCATTGGAAAAGGTACAACAGACAAAGAAGACTTTCCTTTGTATATGCAAGGTGCAAAAGCTGTTTCAAATCACATATTCCGCGAAAAGTATTCTGGAGAAAAGGCAGCATTCCAGGCTTGCAAAGTTTTTTGTTTGGCGGCTTGTATTTTGACCGACCAGGATTCAATGATCGAAATTGATCATCCAGAAAATCACATTGATTCCAAAATTGCATTGAAACAGTACACAAAACTGTCTTATGTGAAAAAGCTAAAATTGGATGCGTATGCTTACCTCGTGGAAGGAACCAAATTATTAGCACAGAAAGGCATCGAATAAAGCGACATACTGATTTGAAATAAAAACAGGGTAGCACCTAGCCAGAAGATATTGGCTAGGCGCTACCCTTCCTCATTTACGGTTCCGTTCTGCTTCCTGCTCAAGCCCCACCTGCGGCGCAGGCTTTCCGCTGCGCGCTGCAATCGCGGCCTGCTTCTCGTGCAGACGCTTCAGCACTGAGGGCCGCTTCCCTGCCTTTTCGCGCTTCGGCGGGAGATTGTTGATCCTTCCATCAATAAAAGAGTAGTTCTGTTCTTCGGTCATTTCCGCTGCACGGA
>ERZ1643249.2757-NODE-2757-length-16096-cov-4.543420_pt1 | contig 16096 bp, 15 predicted proteins | sample MGYA00579263_ERZ1643249 | MGnify/ENA primary metagenome ERZ1643249 (study PRJEB29033, sample SAMEA4952264) | chicken gut metagenome | biome: Broiler Chicken; feature: Gastrointestinal Tract; material: Caecum | place: Ireland | collected 2018 | study: Broiler...
AGGGCGCTCGCCCAGAAGGAGGTACTCAGAGATGATACGAGAACGATACTTTAAGAAGTTAGCCATTGTGCTGCAGAAAGAGGGATTTACCCCGTAATGTCTCTATCTCCATGATCGGGCCAACAAAGACGGTGAAAGCTGGTACGCCATTGGCAGTATTGCCCAGGACCTGAACCTGTCCCGCTCCACAGTGAAGCGGGCGATTCAAGACCTGCTTCGATTAGGATGGATCGAGAAGCGGCCCAGATACCGGGAAAATGGGGGATGTACCTCCAATCTGTACCGGATACTGAAGTGAGAACAGCGCAAACGGCGCAGTGCTCCGCCAAGGGAACACTGCGCCGTTTTTGTGGACTAGGGGTAGGGTCAGAGTGGACCGGGCAGAAGGACTCAGGGTAAAGACTCATCATACTCAGAGAATCAGTTGTTAAAATCGTTCAGTACTGTAAATTTGAGAATCCTTTATTTTCCAGGCACGAAGTAATAACTGAAGTTTGCTTTGCTTCTACTGTATACTCCATTTCTTATAAGTTAGCATATTACCAAAGTGTTAGTATCGCACCTAAATGTGCGTACTTGTATTTTGCTACATACGTAATATAATCCGATTGTCAGCAAATTGAGAACTGGCACCTTGTATGTGTCAATGTGCTCATTGTATGCAGGACGATTATCAAGAAGCGAAGGAGTATGGTTATTATGAGAGCGGATCTGAAAGAATATCAGGCAGTTGAAGCTGCCGCCATGAACTTTGTGAAAAGTGTGGCCGAAGGTAACAGTAAGTACGCAAAGGAGCTGTTCATTGATGAAGCCGTCCTTTTCGGCTATCTGGACGGCAAACTGGAGCATGGTTCTATTGAGCAGTTTTACCATAATGTCGACACGGTCCCAGGCGGCGATAATTTTAAGGCACGTGTGGATGTCCTCCTTGTTGAAGAAACTTTGGCCGTAGTTCGTGTCTTAGAAGAGGGCTGGGGGAATCGAATCAACTTTACGGATATCTTGCTTCTGCTGAAAATGAACGGCGAATGGAAATGTGTTGCCAAGGCCTATAATCAAAACTCTGACACCATCCAAAAAGGATAATTTTGCAGAATAAGTTATACGGAGCAGGGGGGCATAAATCCTGCTCCGTATCCTTATACCGAACGATTTAATCTGAGGAGGTTATCTATGCGCGCCCCATTAGAAGAGTATAAGGCCGTAGAGGCTGCTGTCATGAAACGGATGGCCGCTGTGGCAAATGGTAATAGCACAGAGGCGAAAGCAGCATTTAGCGAAGAGGCTGTTTACTTTGGGTGCCCAAATGGGCAGTTTGACCATGGACCAATTCAATCTTTCTTTGATAATGTTGATCGAGTTGGCTCCAACCCCAAATTCACTTTTCGTGTAGACGTAATTGCATTAGAGGAAACTATTGCAGTTGCACGTATTTTAGAAGAAAATTGGGGTGGAACTTCGGACTTTACTGATGTCCTGCTTATGATGAAACAAGGCGAAGAATGGAAATGCGTTGTACAAGTATACAATCAAAGTTCCAAGACACTTTCTAAGTCCTGCACTTGCGATTCTTAGTATTTGCCTTTCGAATATAGACCCGGCTGCAGCAAGAATAAGCTGCGGCCGGGTTTTTATCCAGGTGAGGTCTCCCCAAACTGCAGAAAAAGAAATAGGAAAAATGAGAAAAAAGAGACGCGGGGAATAAACGGGAATAAAATCTAAGATAGAATTTCCCCTCCTAACCACTGGAAGCTCTTGAACCAACGGAAAGGTATTTGGCTATGATCGCTGCAATTTTGCTCTTAACATTGATTTGGCTGGTCTATTTGCTTTGGGAGGCACGCCGGGTTCGGCAGGCGCGGGCCAAATTAACCCATATCGTTCATGTAAATGGGACGCGCGGAAAATCTACCGTCAGCCGTCTGATTGAAGCAGGACTTCGGGCCGGCGGCATGAAGGTCTTCTGCAAGACAACCGGGACAGATCCTATGACCATAGATGTATCGGGTCACGAGGAGCTGATTCGCCGCCGGGGGCGGGCAAATATTAAAGAGCAGGTTGCTATTCTGGAACGAGCCGCCGCACAGGGTGCCCAGGTCCTGGTGGTGGAGTGCATGGCGGTACAGCCGGAGCTCCAGCATGCAGCTCAGCACCAAATCCTCAAGGCGTATATTGGAGTGATCACCAATGTCCGCAGGGATCACACTGACGTGATGGGAGAGACTCTGCCTCAGATCTGCGACGCACTTTCCAACACCATTCCCAAACAGGGAGTGCTGTTCACCGCTGAAGTCAGTCAGTTTGCCCGTCTGTTGGACAAGGCCGCATCCCTCGGCAGTGAGGCGATCCAGGTCCGGCCAGATGGAACCGAGCCAGAGTTTGATTTCCCAGAAAACATTGCCCTGGCTCTGGCGGTATGTCAGCATCTGGGGATAGATCGGGAAACCGCCCTTCAGGGCATGATGCACTACCAACGGGATCCCTATGCCCTCTCCCTGCACCGGTTGGGCAAGGCGCTGTTCATCAACGGCCTATCTATTAACGATGTTCAGTCCACCTGCCTTGTGTGGGAGCGGCTGCGGGAGCAGCTGCAGCTCCAGGACCGGGAACTGATCCTGCTGGTGAATAACCGCGCTGACCGGGGCAGCCGGACGGAGGATATGTTGGCCGTCTGTCTGGCACTGAATCCCTCTCAGGTGTGGCTGATGGGAGCGGCCCGCGGCTACATGCGCCGGGGGTTAATCCGCCGACGGCCCGATATTCTGGTTCGAACGCTCGCAGGACCGGAAGAACTGTCCATTGATCAGCTGGCCGAGAACCAGGTCATTTATGCTATTGGAAATATTGCCCAGGGCGGTCGTGAACTGATGGCCCGCGTACGGAAGGAGGGGACCACTCTTGTATCATGAGACAATTTTGGCCGGGGTCTTAATCAGCCTCTTGTATACAGAGTTTACCGGACTGTCCGCCGGCTTAATAGTCCCCGGCTATCTGGCTCTGTGTCTCCATTCCCCGTGGCGTATTGTGGATACCCTGGTGATCGCCGCTGTGGCTGTTGGCATCTGCAAGCTGTTATCGAAGTCCATGATCCTCTACGGCCGTCGTCGGTTTGCATTTTTATTGGTGCTGACCTTTTTCTTGAGTCTGCTGGCTCAGGAAATTAGTCTCTTCCCCAGCGGCGGCATTGTGATTGGAACCCTGATTCCCGGCATTATTGCCCGGGAATTTGACCGCCAGGGCTTTGCCGACACCCTGTTGAGCCTGGCTTTGACCCCCGGCCTGGTGGCGGCAATACTGCTGGTGTTGGGCGGCTCTCTGGCCGGATTGTAAAGGAGGCCGCCATGAAGTGCAAGCGTTTTGCTCTGCTCCTGTCTGTCTTAGTCTTGTCTGCATCGGTCGCTCTCACGCTTCGGAGCGGCAAAGTGGTCCCTGCAGAAGATTATAATGTGAAACTGGAAGCTGCCCAGATCATGCAGCGGTGCATGGACCAGGTCAAGGTCTATAAGCAGGAACTAGGCCTGCCCATCCATGAGGAGGACTGGTTTCGCACCGGTATGATTGGGGATCGTTTTACCGGCATCACCCCGATATGGCTGCTCTGGTGGTTCAACTGCTGAAGGAAGCCGGTGTTCAGCCGGGCGATACTGTGGGAGCTGGTTTCTCCGGCTCTTTCCCCGCCATGAATCTGGCAGTTTTGTCCGCCTGCGCCGCCATGGACGTGGAGGTGGTCTATATCTCCTCAGTGGGCGCCTCCACCTATGGGGCCAATCAGCCGGAGCTTACCTTTCCGGATATGGCATACCGCCTGGTGGAGGATGGACTGCTTCCCCAACAAAGAGCTGCTGTCTCTCTGGGAGGTGCCAGCGACTGCGGCCTGGATATGGACCCGGAACTGGTGGACCAAATCCGTACTCGTTTTGAAACCTATTCCGTCCCCCTGTTATATGAGGAGGACTTCTCCGCCAATCTGGCTGCCCGCATGGAGCTGTACCAGGAAAACGGTCCGATCACCTGTTTTATTGGGGTGGGCGGCAATCTGACCACCTCCGGTCTGGGGGAAAACGAGCTGTCCCTGTCCTGGGGTGTGGTGGAACCGGACCGGGTCAAGACGGTTGATGAAGGGAGCGGCCTTCTGCAGCGGTACAACGCTCAGGGTCTGCCTGTCATACACCTCTTGAATATCCAACGACTGGTGGCGGACTACGGCCTGCCCTATGATCCGGACCACCTGTCTCCCCCTGGTGAGAGTGCAGTTTACCAAACAACTCAATATCCCCGACACTTTCTTGTGTTGGGACTTGTGGGAACAGCTGCCCTGCTGGCCTGGGGCAGGTGGTCTGTTCGGAAAGGAGAATGCAAATGAATACTCGGAAACCGTTGACTCTGACCCTGGCTTTAACCGCAGCCCTTTCCGTCACGGCCTGTGGGCCCCCGTCTCCATCCTCTTACGGTACAGAGGAGACAGGACAAGTGTGGTCTCCCATGGACGAAAACGGCGATCTGAAACGAACGGATCGGGACGCATTTGGAGTACACGGCATGGTAGCGTCCTCTAACGTATATGCCACTATGGCTGGATTGGAAATTTTAGAGGCAGGCGGCAATGCGGTGGACGCAGCGGTTGCCGTAGCCTACGCTTTGGGTGTGGCAGAGCCCTACACCTCCGGTCTGGGGGGCGGCGGCTTTATGCTAATTCATACCGCAGACGGTCAAAATTATTTCCTGGACTACCGGGAGACCGCCCCCGCCGCCCAGGACTCCTACACCTGGCTGGACGAAAATGGGGAACTGCTGCGGGAGGACATCACCTATTACGGGGGATTGTCCGTGGGTATCCCAGGACTGGTCGCCGGCATGGAGTACGCGCTGGAGCACTATGGCTCCGGGGAACTGTCCCGGCAGGAGATTATGCAGCCCGCCATCGACTTGGCCAACGAGGGCTATCTGGTTTCCGCCACAATGAGCAATGCCATCAACGAGAGTTATCAGCATATTCTGGACTACCCGGAGCTGGGAGAATACTACCTGAATGAGGGGCTCCCCTATGAGTCGAATGCCGTGATCACCAACCATGACCTAGCAAAGGCAATGGAACAGATCGCTCACAAGGGGCGGGACGCCTTCTATACCGGCGAAATGGCCCAAGCTATCGTGGACGCAGTGCAGAAATACGGCGGTGTTCTGTCCCTGGAGGACCTGGCCAGCTATGAGGTCAAAGAGCGGGCCCCCATCTCCTCCACCTATCGGGGCTATGAGGTCATCTCTGTCCCCCCAGCCTCCTCCGGCGGCACACATCTTCTGGAGATTTTAAATGTACTGGAAAATTACAATCTTGAAGCAATGGAGGTCAATTCCAGCGAGTACCTCCATCTGTTTTCTGAAGCATTCAAAGCCGCCTTCGCCGACCGGGCGGAGTATATGGCGGACACCGATTTCGCGGAAGATGTCCCCCTGTCCGGTCTGATCAGCAAGGAGTACGCAAAAACCATTGTGGACAAAATCACCGATCAGTCTCAAAACTGGACTCCAGGCGATCCTTCCACCTATGGCCACGTCTCCACCACCTCATTCTCCATCGCGGACCAGGCAGGCAATATGGTCACAGTAACCCAGACCATTAACCACTTTTTCGGCAGCCTGGTGGCAGTCCCTGGTTACGGCTTTGTTCTGAACGACCAGATGACGGACTTCTCCACGGACCCAGAGAGCATAAACTGTGTGGAGCCCGGCAAGCGCCCCCTGTCCTCCATGTCCCCCACTGTGGTTTTAAACCCGGACGGCTCCCCCCTTCTGACCTTGGGCAGTCCCGGCGGAGTCCGAATTTTTACTACCCTCGCTCAAGTGATCTCACATGTGATTGACCATGGCATGGATATTCAAACCGCGATCGATACCGCCCGCATCTTTGACGACGGCACCGGCGATGGGATCTGCTATGAATCCGGAGGTATTACTCCGGTAGGACCAGAGACAGTGGAGGAGCTGGAACGCATGGGACATGTCACCACGGATAAAGGTGAGTGGCAGCTCTTTTTCGGCGGTGTACAGGGCATCCAGTACCTAGAGGATGGGACCCTGCACGGCGGCGCGGATCCCCGCCGGGACGGGAAAGCTCTGGGATTTTAAGATACTCCATCCTGTTTGTTTGCTTTCAGCTGTATCTCTCACATCTCATAATCCAATCCAATAGGAGCGCCCCCTGGCAATCTACCAGGGGGCGCTCCTTGTATAGGGGGTATGGGAGAGAATTAGTTCAGATAGTCGCTCAAGCTTCCGTTGACCAGTTCTTCATAACTGGGCATTCCGGTAATTTCCAAAGCTTCGCCATAGAGGTTGCCGTACTCCACACAGAGATAATGGATGCCGGTCAGATGGCGGGCCACACGCACCTCCATAGGTACGCCGGTCTCGTCGTTATAGTCAATATACAGGTATCCGTTTTCCGCAGCTTCTTCATAGTACGGGTCCTTGCCGGTGAGCACCAGTTCCTCGGTGTTTTCGCCGCGGAGCCGTCCGTGGGAAGGGTTGGCGGTCTCCATCAAAATGGCCAGGGTACCCTCCCAGCCATCATCGGTGGCTGTGTAGTCGCCCAGCTCCCGGTGCATCAAACCGTGCAGGGTGGTGGGAGACTGCTCCAGGCTGATGTCTACGCCGTCCAGCGCCATATCCAGGGTCACGGCAGAGGCCAGAGACATAGCCCGGTCATGGGCCACCATAGCGTTGATGGTGGGATACTCCGGAGAGGACTCGTGCAGATCCACGGTCATGTCGATCTTGTTTTCCTTGATCATCTCGGTGATGGCGTAGCACATGCGCTCAGTCAGATTTCCGTTGGCCACGCCGGGATAGGCCCGGTTCAGATTCCGGGTCTCACTGCCGGATAGGGTCTGTCCGGAGGGGTAGTGGGTGTACACGTCCGGATCCGGCCACTGGTCTACCGGGTTGGTGGCCCGGGAGCCAAAGACGAAGGCCCGGTTCCCACTCTCTGTCTCAATGTGGAAGAGCTGGAGTGTACCCTCCTGGGGATCGTCATGGGTAAAGGCACTGTTGTTGGCCCGAGGGATCACATAGAGGGTGCCGGCATTCACTTTGGCGCTCTCTACCAGGGCGATGGCGGCCATGTGGCCGGCGGGCTCGTTGGCATGAGTGCCGCCCAGGACCAGCATGCTGGCCCCCTCCTGCTCCCCCTGGAGCACATATACCTCCGTGTCGCCGGCGGTCCCCGCCAGGCTGGGCAGATATTCGCTGAGCATGAAAGTGTCCGTGACCCCGTCCCCGGGAATAATGACCTCCTCATAGTTGCGGAACCGGTAGAAATCCATACCGGAGACTACGGCAATCGCTGCACTGACCAGAATACAAAGAACGGAGATCAGTACCTTTTGTTTCCGAATTTTTTCAAGCATACGGATGCTCCTTTCACTTAATCATTAAAACGCGCAGCAAAAGGGGAACCATGACCATGCAGGCCTCGATTTTTCCGGATGGCTTGTCTGACTTTACAAAATCGTAGCCAACGAAGATCAAGACCATAAGAACAATCAGGCGGTATACAATCGTGATCATATTCTGATTTCTCCTTATCCGATCAAACTGGCAATCTGGTTGGAGAAGATGACAAACACAAGGCCCCAGACCAGGATAAACAGCATAGGTACGACACAGCGCTTGAGTACAGGGGTGTACTTCTCCACACCGGGCGTCACCTGGGCGGCGAAGGTACCGGCCATGGCGGTGGGCGGCATCATATCGCCCAGAGACACCAGCATCGTCAGGCCCGCAATGGTAAGGATGGTATCGCCGCTGAGGAAAGCCAGAGTAAAGGGCACGCCCAGGACGCTGGCCGCGCCGAAGGACGAGATAGAGCCAAACAGCGGGATGGAGATGGCCGCCGCCAAATACAGCAGCTGGGCCGGCAGGCTCAGACACACGGAGACGATGAAGCCGCGCACACCGGTGAGGGACATGATCTGAATGAACATGCCCACGCCCATCAGACGGGCCATGACAGTCAGGGCGGAGTGGACCGCCTCAGATACGGTTCCAACCAGCTGGACCTTTCGGCCGGTAAACAGCCCCAGGGCCGCACAGAGCAGGAACATGGCCGGCATGCGCATATCAGGGATAACCTTAAAGATTTTGGTCAGGACGATCAGTACAACCAGAAGCAGGATGGGCAGATAGATCCGGAAGCCGTATTTCTCGCCCAGCTCCTTATTTAAGGTGGGCTTGATCACAGCGTAGTCCATGTTCCGGGCGGACTTCAGGCCCAGATACAGCACGGCAAAAATGGCCGCTGGGAAGGCCAGCAGGATCAGGGGGAGCTCAAAGCCCACATAGGGGGTGTCGATGCCGCCGCCGATGATCATGGCGGTCAGGTTGACCGGAGGGGCTACCATGCCCATCAGGGCACCCATGGCGATGATGGCCGCTGCGTTCACCGGGCTGATGCCCATGGTGAGCAGGATGGGAACCACGATGGAGCCGCCGGAGAGCACTGAGGCGGTGGAGGAGCCGGTAATCATGCCGGGGAACATAATAACCACCATAATGAAAATCAGGAGGATGGCAGGGTGCTTATGGAACCGACGGATGATCAACGAGCACAGGGCATCCAGCGCGCCGGATGCTTCAATAACCTTCATAAAGATCATGGCGGTACAGATGATCAGCATGGTATCTATGTAGGAGAAGGTTCCCTCTACAAAGTGCCGGATGGGGAAGCTCTGATCGTATGCCAGTGCCCCGGCCACTGCGGAGAGCATCATTGCGATACTGGCCGGCAGCTTGAGAAGGAAACAACACAGCATGAACACGCCAACCATGACCAGGAAGATGATGAGCTGTAAGTTCATGAGATAACCTCACTTTCGAGCAGATGGAATAAAAAGTCTGCGCAGAGAGTCGATATGCCGCAGCAGTCGGGCCGTCGACAGCCCTAGGCCGCTGCGGCATAGGGGGTTACTGAGTTCTAAAACCGCTCAGCTGAACAGAGTGGTCAAACAGTCAATGCAGTCAACCTGGCTCTCCACATAAGCGGCGGGAGTGTTGTTCTCGGCCAGATAGCCGCGGATCACGCCGTCGGTGTCGCCACCAGACACGACCACGGCGGCGTCAGCCGCCCGCATGGGATCGGGCAGAAACTCGTCGGACAGATCACCACGGCGGGCGGAACCGCCTACATGCATGGAGATAATCTTGATGCCCTGCTCTTGGGCGGCAGTGATCAGGGATTGTACCCGGGCAAGCTCATCCTCACTGTTGATGCCGGCGGCACCCAGGCCCTTGGAGGAGCCGCCTACCGCAAAGATCAGGGTCTTATAGCCACTCAGATCATCCGCAGTGGCATCCTCGTCCAGGTCCACGGTGATGTTGGCCCGGGTGCACAGGGTCTGAATGATATCGCCGTCCGCACTCTGGCCGGCAGGGGTAATCAGGGCGGGGGTCTCAAAGCCGCCGGTCAGGGCAGGGAGTTCGGTCTCCGTAGAGGAGCTACCCGCCGCAGAGGTGCTGGCAGAGGTGCCACCAGCGAGGGTGGAAGAACCGGCGCTGCTGGAGCTGTCGCTGCAGGCGGTCAGCATGGACAGGGTCAGAACGGCGCTTAACAGGACAATGGGAAGACGTTTCATGGGAAAAACTCCTTTGCTCAAGATAAAAGATAGAATTTCATTTCCATGGCCGAACCGGACTGCCCCAATCCGGCCATAAGGGATGCAGATTCAAGAACAGCTGCCGTGTTAGAAGCCGATGGCCGCACCGTCGGGATTCTCCTTGTTTACGGTGCCTTCCAGGCCTCCGTCCACATAGCGGATGCCGGTAGGCGCAGGGAAGGTTCCGTCTGGGACTAGGTTCTCATAGCCCAAATCCTCCAGGCCCTGGATGGTCTCTTCGCTCAGATTCCAGTAGTTAAAGGCACCGGACATGCCATTGGCGAAGATGCGGGGGGCAAGAAATGCCTCGTCCAGGCTCATGTCATAGTCGATCATATTCATAATGAGCTGGGCGATCCCCGGATAGATGGTGATGCCGCCGGGAGCCGCCAGAACAGCAAACGGATTTCCGTCCGGGTCCAGCACCACCGTGGGGGAGATGGAGGACAGGGGGGCCTTGCCGGCCTCTACAGAGTTGGCAGAGTCCGTGCCGGTGACAAAGTCGTCCATCTGGTCGTTCAGGAAGAAGCCGTAGTCCTCCACATACACCTCGGAACCCCACCAGTAGTTCAGCGTCTTGGTGACGGCTACCATGTTGCCTTCCTTGTCGGCCACCACATAACCGGTAGTGTTATAGCGCTGATCGTCATAGTCCGCAGGGTTGCCGGGCAGGAACTGCTGAACCTGTCCCAGTTGAATTTCCGTGGCGCGCTGAGCGGCGTAGTTCTTGCTGGTCAGGCCACCGATGGGCACATCCACAAAGCGGGTATCCGCCATGTACTCGGCGCGGTCAGCAAAGACCAGCTTCTGGACCTCGGCCAGCTGATTGGCCCAATCCAGTGATCCCTGATCATATTTGGGCAGATTCTCCATAATGTTCAGGGTCTCGATGATGAAGGTGCCGCCGGAAGAGGGGGACGGAGAAGAGATGACCTGATACCCCTGATATGTAGTAGAGACAGGCTCCTCCTCCCAACAGGAGTAGTTGTCCAGGTCCTCCTGGACCATCACGCCGCCGGCCTTCTGAACCGCATTGATGATGGCCTCAGCCACCGGGCCGGAGTAGAAGCCCTCGGGGCCGTTGTCCCGGATGCGTTCCAGAGCGTGGGCCAGATAGGGGTTCTGAATGATGTCGCCTACCTCGGGCAGTAGTCCATCCTCGTTCAGGTAGATCTCACTGAGCTGGGCGCTGGCCCGCATGGTGTCATAGGCCCGGTTCACGTTTTCCACGAAGTCAGGAGTAACCGTGTAGCCCTCATAGGCCAGGTCGATGGCTGGCTGGATAACCTCCTCCAGGCTCATGGAGCCGTAGGTCTCCAGGGCATAGCACAGTCCGGACACTTCGCCAGGCACAGCCACGGACAGTCCACCCTTCATTTTGTGGTTACCCACCACATTGCCCTCAGAGTCTTCGATCCAAAGCTCGGCGGTCATATTCTGGGGCGCTACCTCACGGAAGCTGATGAACACAGTTTCGTCCAGCTCCGCATCGTAGATGGTCATAGCTCCGCCGCCGCCGATGCCGCTCATCATGGGCTCGCACACGCCCAGAGCAAAGCCGGTGGCCACCGCAGCGTCAATGGCGTTGCCGCCGGACTCCAAAATATCGGCGCCGATTTTAGAAGCCACATAATTCAAGGAAGAAACCATTCCATTCTCTCCCGTGGCCAGCATATCCCGGGTCACCTTCTGCCCACTTTCGTCCCAGGACTGATACTCCGCCGGGATCTCGATGTAGGGGCCAGACTCCTCACCGCCCGCGGCGGAGGAGCTGGTGGAACCGGATGTTCCAGCAGATGTGGAACTGCTGGAATTCGTCTGACCGCAGGCCGCCAAGGAGGCCGCCATCGACAGCGTCAGTGCAAGGGAAAGTGCTCGTGTCCAAAACTTCATATGTACCCTCCTTATCGCTTTACAACACTTCTGTTTGGGCATCCCTTTTTACAGGTTTTTTACAGATTTCATCATAACTTCTTACTGGCCGCACCGTCAATTTAGTCTCATTTTTCCCAGTCGAAGACAGTTCCTTCGAAAAATTTTTAGATTCCTTTTTGTCTATTTTAGATAAAAATCGCTTGAGTCAAAGATCTCTATCCTGCTATTCATAAGCGGAAAAAGAAATACTCCAACGACTCACTTTTGCGTTGGAGTACTTCCCTGTCCTATCCGTCAGCCTTCCATCGGTGACAAATTTTAGGCCGTCCTTTTAATCCATAGATTTGCTGACTTTCTACCTTTCCCTTTTCAATCAGGTACTGCAAATACCGATATGCAGTTTTCTTTTTGACCTGTGTCCCTTCTACAATTTGATCAATCGTAACAAATTCAGACTGTGACCGGAGATATCGTTCAATGGTCTCCAAGGTATGCGGCGCAATGTTCTTTTCGGAATCCGAAAAATACTGTGCTCGCTCCTGAAAATTTAAGTGCGCACTGATTCTTGAAATAAGATCTGGCGGCCGGATCGGTTTCAATGCATAATCGTTGGCCCCTGCCGCCATAAATTGTTCCATCAACTGCAGCTGTTCATCGCTGGTCAGAATCAGGATTGGTGTTTGCCGCAGCTTCTTTCGGATTCGGATCACTGCTTCGACTCCATCGATCACCGGCATATGGTAGTCCACAAGGATTAAGGAAGGGGTGTGGTTGGCAAGTATGGTTTCCGCCTCCAGATAGCCATCGGCAAGGAGGGCAGTCCAGCCCTTAAAGTTGCAAATCTGTCCCAGCGTATAAAGGGTATCCGGGTCATCATCAATGACCAATATAGAAACCTTATCTGCCATTGTTTGTGGCCTCCTTTATGGAAATCGTAACAACAGTCCCTTTCATGGGGATGCTTTGAATCTGAATCCGGCCGCCGTGAGCCTCTACCATCTGTTTGACATAGTTTAATCCCAGGCCGGTAGACTTCGTATTTGACCAGCCTATGTCAAAAATATGCTGCAGCTGCTCATTGTCAATTCCAATTCCATTGTCCGCGACTTGGAACTGGATCCAGCTCTCTTCCTTTTGGATGGTAAACACAATCCGCCCCGTATTCTTCTGCCCCACCGCTTTCCAAGCATTTTCCAAGATGTTGACCATCGCTCGTATCATACGGATACGATTGATTCGAACCGTGGTTCCCTTCGGGCATCGATTGGAAACAACCAACACCTCAGATGGAAGAAAAACCGATGCGCTTGCCAGAACCAGGCGGACAAACTCCTCTACCGGCGTTTCAGTCAGATGATCTTCGTGCAAAATATCAGAAATCATGACAGACATATTTTCAGAGGCGTTGGAAATTCGTTCTAAATAGTCTTGAATCAAGGGATTTTCCTCCATCATGGCGGAAAGTCCGACCAAGAGCTGTATGGTTGTCAAAGGTGTCTTCAGATCATGTACTAAGTTCTGTGCCTCACTGCTGCTTCGCATGCGTAACGCTTCCAGGCGCGCTTGATACAGTTCATCCCGCACTTTCTGGCTTTGTGCAGCCGCTATTTGAATTTGGTGCTCCTGTAACAATAGTTGAAAATGGAGAATACTGCAAAACAGCAACACCGAAAAAAGAGTAAGGCAGTAGATCGTTAATTCAGACTCCTCGCCCATAATCAAGGCGGCTATCTTAATATCTGAGGATATTTCCCCGCGTCCAAACCCATAGCCGGTAAGTCCCGGCGTAACATCCAGAAACTGCATTCCAACAAAAGGCACTACAAAGGTTATAATTTTTTGGGGGATGCTGACGGAAAACAAATTCAGATGAGAAAGAATCAGAACATAGGTAACTAGAATAAGGGCCGGCATTCCAAAATCATACCGAATTCCATACAGAGGAGCGACTAGATAATAAATCAAAGGGATAAGCAGCAACGGAAGCACCCGGCGAAATAATGACCAGTGAGAAAATTGCCCCGTTGCAGAGAAAGACTCCGCGAGCAGAAAAACACCCAGATAAATGGGGATTGACCGCATACAGTTTAACAAAATCAGTTTCAGAACGGTAATAAATAGGGCGGCGAGGCTCTCCCCATGAAGCGCAAGCCGGTAGGTCTCATAGATCCCCAGTGTGCGATCTGTCAGAAAAAGAGGACATAGAAGGGAATAGCTAAGCAGCAAAAGCCCAATGATCAGAGAATGTTTATTGCGAATCAGTTGATGGAACGTATTACACCCTCCTCTACATCCATTACACATCCAGCAGCTCTCTACGTATTCACGCAGGGAGCTGCTGGTCAGCTATTATGTCTGACTGCTTCGATTTATATAAGAAGTATGGAGCAGCTGGTGGGCCTTCTCGCTGCCCGGCTTTTCCAGAAAGGTCTGGTACACCTCCTGGATCAGGGGGCTGCGGTGGCTCTTGCGCAGGGGCATGTCCCGGTCCTCCTGGTAGAGCGCCTTGGCCCGCACCGCCGACACGCTGCGGAAGTTGCGCACCACCGAGGGTTGAATGGGCTGCCCGCCCCCGTTCACGCATCCGCCGGGGCAGGCCATGATCTCGATGAAGTCGTACTGCCGCCTGCCGCTGCGGACGTCCTCCAGCACCTGCCGGGCATTCTGGGTGCCGCTGAGGGCGCACACCCGGATCTCCTTCCCGGCGATCTCGTAAGTGGCCTCCTTGACCCCGTGGGCGCCCCGCACCTCGGAGAACTCCACGCTCTTCAGCTCCTTGCCGGTGAGCAGCTCCGTCGCCGTGCGCAGGGCGGCCTCCATCACGCCGCCGGAGGCCCCGAAGATGTGACCGGCTCCGGTGGCAATGCCCAGAGCGGGATCGAAGTCCTCCTCAGGCAGCTCTTCAAAGAGCAGGCCAGCCCGGCGGATCATGGCCCCCAGTTCCCGAGTGGTCAGGGCCACGTCAACATCGGGGATACCCTCCCCAGCGCCGCACTCGTCCTCCCGGGTGATCTCAAACTTTTTCGCCGTGCAGGGCATGACGGAGACCACAAACAGATCCTTGGGGGCGATGCCCATTTTCTGGGCATAGTAGGTCTTGGCCATGGCTCCGAACATCTGCTGGGGGCTCTTGCAGGTGGACAGGTTTGGGATAAAGTCGGGGTAGAAAGTCTCACAGAACTTCACCCAGCCAGGGCAGCAGCTGGTAATGAGTGGCAGTGTCCCGCCATTCTGCACCCGCTGGAGAAATTCGCTGGCCTCCTCCATAATGGTCAGGTCGGCGGCAAAGTCGGTGTCGAACACCCCGTCAAAGCCCATCCGCCGCAGGGCGGCCGCCATCTTTCCCTCTACGTTGGTGCCGATGGGCAGATTGAACATCTCCCCCAGGCCTGCCCGGACGCTGGGGGCGGTCTGGACGATCACATGCTTGCCGGGGTCGTCCAGGGCGTTCCACACCAGGGCGGTGTTGTCCTTCTCATACAGGGCCCCGGTAGGACAGGCGATGATGCACTGGCCGCAGTGGATGCACTGGGTGGTGTCCAGGGGTGCGTCAAAGCTGGGGCCGATGTGGGTGGCGAATCCCCGGCCGGACGAGCCGATGCAGGCCACCCCCTGAGCCAGGGAGCACACCGCCTCACACCGGCGGCACATGATGCACTTGGAGTTGTCCCGCACCATATGCACCGCGCTCTCGTCGGGCTGGTAGTCGATCTTCTCCCCCTCAAAGGCCATCTGGTTGTCCACCCCGTACTCCCGGCACAGCCGCTGAAGCTCGCACACGCCGCTGCGGGTGCAGGTGAGGCAGGTCTGGTTGTGGATGGACAAAATGAGCTTCAGGTTGGTCCGCCGGGAGGCCTGGACCCGCTCAGTGTTGGTCCAGATCTCCATCCCCTCGGCGATGGGGTAGACGCAGGAGGCCACCAGGCTCTTGGCCCCCTTCACCTCCACCACACACATGCGGCAGGCGCCGATGCTGTTGAGCTCCTTTAAGTAGCACAGGGTGGGGATGGCAATGCCGGCGGCGTGGGCCGCGTCCAGGATGGTGGAGCCGGCGGGCGCCCGGCAGGCGATGCCGTTGATCTTGATGTTCACCATATCCACCGTACTGACGTTCACGTTTTTCATGTGGCTTTCTCCTCCCTTCACCCGCGCTGGATGGCACCAAAGCGGCACTTCTCCAGACAGCTGCCGCACTTGATACACTTGTTGACGTCGATCTTATGGGGGTTCTTGGCGCTCCCCTTGATGGCCCCGGCGGGGCAGTTCTGGGCGCAGATGGTGCACCCTTTACACTTCACCGGGTCGATGGAGTAGGTGAGCAGAGCCTTGCACACCCCGGCCGGACAGCGCTTGTGCTCAATGTGCTCCACATACTCGTCCCGGAAGTACCGCAGGGTGGACAACACCGGGTTGGGTGCGGTCTGTCCCAGGCCGCACAGGCTGTTCTCCTTGATAAAGGAGGCCAGCTCCTCGATGCGGTCCAGGTCCTCCATAGTGCCTCGGCCCTTGGTGATCTTGTTGAGCAGCTCCAGCAGGCGCTTGGTGCCCACCCGGCAGGGGGTGCACTTGCC
>ERZ1643249.2758-NODE-2758-length-16094-cov-4.659019_pt1 | contig 16094 bp, 9 predicted proteins | sample MGYA00579263_ERZ1643249 | MGnify/ENA primary metagenome ERZ1643249 (study PRJEB29033, sample SAMEA4952264) | chicken gut metagenome | biome: Broiler Chicken; feature: Gastrointestinal Tract; material: Caecum | place: Ireland | collected 2018 | study: Broiler...
AAATACCTTTCCATTATAGCTTAGGTAACGGAACTTGGAAAGTGCTATTCCAAATACCGCACTTTCTCGGTCAATTATATTGTATCAGGAGAAAACGATTTTACTTATTTTGCAAAAGCAGTTCCCAGGGCTGAAGCGCGGGAATGGATTTTGCCGTTTCCAATCTGTCGAAATTGTAAAATAAATTGGCTGCCGTATTTTTATTTTTGTATTCGGACGGGGAACAGCCGTGCGCGGACTGAAAATTTTTATATAAATTGCTCTCGCTTTCAAATCCGGCGGCTTTTGCGATTTCGCAGAGGGGGAGGCGGGTGGTCGTGATGAGAAATTCACTCTGTTTCAGCCGATAAAAATTGACGATTTTCATGACGGTCATGCCCGTTGCCGCGCGCAGGAGTTTTTGGGCATAGGAGGGCGTGACGCCGATAAACTGCGCCACGTCGCCCGCCGTGATTTTTTCGGCGTAATGATCGGCGATAAATTTCAGCGCATGATTGATATAGCTGTTTTTGGATATTTTCAGATGATTTGTCCGGCAGAGGCACATGGAAACGAGGAGGCGTTTGATAAAAATCTCGTATTCGAGTTCAAAAAATTCGTCTTCCGCATTCTCCTTATGCGCGTTGAGAAGATCCAGCAGCTGCGACAGGATCCCCCCCATGTCGTTTGTGTCCGAAAAGACGGATATGGGATGCTCCGAGGACATGAGCTGCCGCAGGGAGGGATAGCAGGAAAATTCCGAGGCGCCGGCTATGTAGTCGTCGACGGGCAGATTTTTGTCTGGAGTAGCCAGCTCCAATACGAGCAGCTTGATGTCGTCGGATTTCGCAATCAGTCTGTGATATTTATTTTTTCGGATGAGCATGAATTGCTTCGGCCCGCAGGCGAGCGTCGGACCGTCCAATTCGCTCACTTCCATGCGACCGGATTCCAGATAGGCGATCTCGATATTCGTATGCATATGGTAATCCATATAAAAGCCGCGGTCATAAAAGGTCTTGATGAACGCTTTGGGAATAAATACATGGCTGAATTCCGTAGGATTTCCGTTAAAAAGAATGCTCATGCCGTTATTATAGCACGCATCTCGCCCGTTTGTCAATACATATTTGTTCATTTTTTGCACGATTTATCTTTCTGAAAGTGAACTTAATGCAAAAATGGGTCTTGACAGAGCGAAAAAAGTGTGATATAAAAGAAATGCAAAAGGACAAAGCATAAAGGTTTGGTACTTGCGGGATATGAAAATCGGTTTTGATTATGAGGGCGTACGGCTTGCGTTTGAAACGACGGAGTCCGGCGTGGTGCGTGAAACGGAAGGTGTGAAAGCGGCGGGCGGATGCGTGCGGCAGCTGAGCCAGATCTGCGAGGTGCAGATCCGGGGACGGATGACGCACAGCCACGTCGGAACGCGGCATCTGCATAGTTCCGAAAGCGGAAAATTCCGATACCTTTCGCATTCTTACACCGAGGACGAAAGAGGGGCGGCTTTGGAGATTGTTCAAAGGAGCGATATCGCCAAGCTGTATTCTTACTTTTTCGTGCCGCGCGGGACGCATACCCTTCGGGTGTGGAATCGGGTGGAGAATACGGGAACGGAGCCGTTCACGCTGGAATACGTGGGGACGTACGGCGAGCTGATGATGACGGAGCCGAAGACTTTCCGCGAAACGGAATTTTGGCTTCCGTCGAACGGGTCGTACTGCGAATGTCAGTGGAGCCGGGCGCCGCTCACCGCATTCGGCGTATTCGGCGGCCACAACATGAAGAGTTTCAAAAAATTCTGCGTTTCCAACACGGGGACGTGGTCCACCAAGACGTATCTGCCCATGGGGGCGCTGAAAAAGAAGGACGGCGGGTTTGTCCTTTGGCAGATCGAGGCGAACGGGAGCTGGGCGTATGAATTGAGCGATTTGTTCGATTCGCTGACGCTGCATCTCAGCGGGCCGACGTTTGAGGAGCACAATTGGCAGAAGACCTTGCAGCCGGGCGAGTCGTTTGAAACGGTAAAAGCCGCGGTCACTTGGGGAAACAACTTCAATGAAGTCACGGCGAACATGACGGCATACCGCAGGGCGGTGACGGACAAAAACAGGGTAAAAGAGCCTGTCATCTTCAACGAATACATGTAGGCTTCGTGGAATTCGCCGTCCGAAAAGACCGCCGAGGCGCTGGCGCCCGTCGCCAAGCGGTTCGGGGCGGGATATTACGTCATCGACTGCGGCTGGCACGACGAGCAGGAGGATCCGTTCTATTATATCGGAAGATGGCAGGAATCCCGCTCGCGGTATCCGCACGGATTGAAGAGGACAATCGACAGGATAAAAGAAACGGGGATGGTGCCCGGGCTGTGGATGGAACCGGAAGCCGTGGGAGCGAAGGGGGACGCGTTTTCCCTGTACGGAAAGGACGCCTATTTCAGCCGCGAAGGGAAGATCTTGGGCATTTCCGACCGGTATCAGCTGGATTTCCGATGCCGGGAGGTGTCGGAGCGGATGGAGCGCATCGTCGACGATCTGGTCGACGGATACGGAATCGGGTATCTGAAAATCGATTACAACATCGACGCGGGCGTCGGCACGGACAACGGCGCGGAGAGCTGCGGCGACGGGCTTCTGGAACATAACCGCGCCTATCTCCGCTGGTTGAAACGCATAAGGGAAAAGCATCCCGATCTCGTGATAGAAAATTGCGCTTCGGGCGGGAACCGGATGGACTATCTGACGCTGGGACTATGCGATCTTCAGAGTACGTCCGATCAGATTGACTATAAAGTGTATCCGTATATCGCGGCGAATATGTTCTCGGCGCTGCTTCCCGAACAGGCCGCGGTGTGGGCGTATCCCGCCTCCCACGCGGAAGAGGAACAGCCTGACGAAGAATATGTGATCATGAATATGATCAACGGGCTTGCGGGCAGGATGCACCTCGCCAGCAGGCTATATCTGCTCAATGACGGCAATGCCGCTCTGGGCAGGGAGGCAGTGGCGCTGACCGACGCCCTCGACGCGTTCAGAAAGCGGGCGCTTCCCTGGTTTCACGGGGATGTGCCGACGGAGATGGACGCGGGACAGGTGGTGTTCGGACTGCGGGAAGGAAAGAGAATCGTGGCGTTCGTGTACCGCATGTCAGGAGAGGAACGCATCGACATCGACGCAGGCGCGCCCGTCGGAAGCGTCCGCGTGCTCTATCCGAAAGCTTCGGCGGTTCAGCCGCACTTTGAAGACAGCCGGATTACAATGACAATGCCGCGCACCTATATGGCTCGCGTGATAGAAATTACAATCAAACAGGAGGTTTATCCATGAAGAAATCAGTGGGACTGTTGCTCTCCGCCGCAATGTTCTGTTCGGGATTTTCCGGGCTTGCGGGATGCGGGACGCATACGACCGGCAGCGGGGGAGGGGTCAGCATCGATCCCTCGAAGGAAGTTATCAGCATTTCTCTGTTCAGCGCCGGGTTCGGCACCCAGTGGCTCGACGATCTGCTCAACGACTACAACGCCACCCTTACGGGAAATTATCAGTTCAACCGCATTCCGGAAAACACCAACAGCATCGACACGATCACCGATCAGCTGGAAGCCGGCATCCGCAGCGCCGACATTTATTTCAACGACACGTCCGATTTTCAGCGCCTGATGCGTTCGGAAGGAATACTTCTCGACCTGACGTCCGTCTGGGAGTCAAAGCCGGACGGAACGGAAACGACCGTGCGCGACAAGATCCTCGACAGCGACGTCTATGAACGGGCGTATTCCTATGACGGAAAGATCTACGGCATTCCCTTCTCGCAGGGTATGAGCGGTATTATTTACGATCATGACCTGTTTGAAGACGCCAACTTTTTCGCGAGGGACGATTCCACGGAGAACGGGCTTACCGTCGGCATAGACGGGATCGAGGGGACGTTCGATGACGGACTGCCCGTGACGATGGAGGAGTTTATCGAGCTCTGCGACACGATCAAGGGCAGAAATTACTGGCCGTTCATCTATACGGATACGGTGGGCGGCGGCATCACCACGCCCGTCATGGAGATCATCGTCGGGCTGTACGAGGGCTTGGAGAGCTATGAGGCAACCATCATTTACGACGGTACTTACACCTCGCCCTCTACGGGTGTGCAGACGGAGATTACGCCCGCGGAAGGATACAGGGCTTTCGAGATCGGCGAGGGAAGAGTGAAGGCGGTGGAATTCCTCAACGACGTGCTTCTCAACGAGGAATATTTCGACAGTTCCATACAGGGCATCAATCACACTGCGTCCGAAGAATATTTTCTGTACAGCCACAGCGCCGGGCGCACGCGCATCGCGATGACGCTCAACGGGTGCTGGTGGGAGAATGAGGCGCGGGACGCCTTTGCCACCGACGCCAGGAGAAACGGCGCCAAATGGGGCTACGGTATGCGCGATTTCCGGTTTTTGCCTATGCCTGCGGTGGAGGGGCAGAGCGAATCGATGAACGGGAAATATGTATTTTCCACCAACGCCGACGGCTCGGTGTTTGCGCTTCGCTCCGACGATGAGGAGAAGAATCAGGCAATTCTCGATTTCCTTACGTATTTCACGTCGGACGAGGGACTTTCGTACTTTGCCCGCGAAACGGGATCGATGCCCGCATACAGGTTCGAACTTTCCGACGAGGATTACGAGGCGATGACGCCGTTCAGCCGGAATCAGTACGATTATCTCATGAACGAAAACACCGTCATCCTGCGCCCTAACCTCATCGAGCAGCTTACGCCCATCAATTATCTCACGACAAATTCGCCGCAGCGCTGGTCGGTCGTCATCAACGGTTTCGAGTACGAGCTCGCTTACGACGCCATCAAGCGCACGTCTGCCGAACAGTACCTCACCGCTCTTCAGACGAAATATAACGCCGATTCCTGGTCGGCGATTTACAGTCAGGTGGAGGACGTCCTTTCATGAAAAAGCAGGGCAGCAAAATTTTCGGAGCGACGCCGGCACGCTGGAAGGAGAGGGGATTTATCGGCGTAGTCCTCGCCTATCCGCTCCTGCTGTTCATCGTTTTTTATATCGTCGTCAATTTCAACTCCTTTTTGCTTGCCTTTCAGCGGGTAGACATCGACTATAACTACACTTTCAACGGCGTGGAAAATTTCAGACAGGTCTTTTCCGATCTCGTTTCCACTACCAACAAGACGCTTTCCTATGCCGTCAGAAATTCTTTTCTGATGTTCATCTTCGTCACGGGAATAGGGATGCCGCTGAATTTGCTGTTCGGCTACATGATCTTCCGCAAGTGGAGGGGGACGGGCGCGTTCCGCCTGATCGTGATGCTGCCGAGCATCATATCGGGGATGCTGATGGCGCTGATGTTCCAGAAGCTGATGTACGCGCTTCCCGCCATGATGAAGACGGTCGGCATCGATTTTCCGAACGTGATGAGCGACCCCGACTACGTATTCGGCATGACGGTGTTCTATTCGCTGTGGACGGGGTTCGGCGGCGCCGTCGTGATGTACCCGAACATCATGGCGACCATCGACAAGGAAATCCTCGAAGCGGACAGGATAGACGGCTGCACCTCCCTGCAGGAGCTGTGGCACATCATCATCCCGATGATCCTGCCCACCATAGCCACGTTTATGGTCACGGGGGTCGCGGGCATTTTCAACAACATGGGACCGAATTATACCTTCTGGGACACGAATGCGCCCCCGGAAGCGACCAATGTCGGGTATCTGATCTATTCGCGCGTGCTCAAAAACGGCGCGGCGGAATACGGTTACACCTCGGCGCTGGGATTGTGCTGTACGCTCGTCGCGTTCCCGCTCACGATCCTTACAAAATTTGTTTTCGATAAGGTGGATCCCGTCAATGACTGAGAAAAGAAAAAACAGCGATCGAATGGTACGGGTCGCGCCCGTCATCGTCTTTTTCGTGACGGGGATCATCATGGCGGTGTATGCCGTCAGCCTTATTTATCCTATTTTGTGGGTGCTTTTTTCCTCGCTGAAAGATACCTATGACTATACGCTCCGCCCGTTTTCCCTGCCGGATATATGGTATTTCGAGAATTATTCCACGGCATGGGCGGCGCTTACGGTGGAGGTGTGGAACCCCACGTCCAAAACGCTCGTCACCTACAATTACGGGAACATGTTCTTTTACAGCGTGGTCATCACCACGGTCACCTCGTTTCTGGGGGTGTTCCTGCCCGCGATCACCGCGTACATCGTCGCGAAATACCGCTTCCGCGGCAGAGATCTGCTCTATAAAGTGGCGCTGTTCACGATGATCGTTCCCATTATCGGCTCGCTTTCGAGTTCGCTTGCCATCCGCCGCGCGCTGGGTATTTACGACAATCTCATCCCGTATCTACTGACGAGCAGCAGCGGTTTCGGCTTCAATTTCATCCTTTTGTACGGCGCGTTCAAGTCGATCAGCTGGACGTACGCGGAAGCGGCGTTTATCGACGGGGCCGGGCATCATACCGTCATGTACCGCATTTTTATGCCCATGATGATGCCCACGCTGTTTGCGCTGTTCGTACTCGGGTTTGTCGGCGGCTGGAACGACTATATGACGATCATCACCTATCTGCCGAGTTATCCGAACCTCGCGTACGGCATCTATATGTTCAATGCGCTTTCGACGGTCAATCAGCATTCCGATCCCGTGGTCATGGCGGGCTTCGTGCTCGTCGCCATCCCCACGGTCACGATCTGGTGCGTCGCGCAGAAATTTGTATCCAACAAAGTCGTCGTCGGCGGTTTGAAAGGATAAATAATATAAGGAGGAACAACAATGATCAAAATCGAGCACCGCAGAAAGTGCGGTGCGCTGGGGTTGGCTGTCCTTGCGGCGCTTATGCTCCTGTTCGGAATAGCCTTTTCCGTAAAGGTGACCGCCGAGCCCGGACAGATTCCCGTACTCGATGACGAGGTTTCGTTTCGCGAAGACTACGGCGTCGGGTACACGCTCACGGTTTCCGCCGCGGAATTTACCGCGGGGGAAGAAACATTGCCCGCGGCTGCGGTCCTGGCGTATGAGGGGGAAACGGTCGCCACGCTGGGCACGCAGGAGGCGTCCTTCCGCTATAAGCTGGAACAGCTGGGAAATTATTCCCTTACTTACTATTGCGAATACGAGGGGGAGATATGGCCCCGTTCCTTTCTCTTTACCGTGTCCGATCGACCGTATTTCGATCATTCCCTGAACGGCGTGTATCCGATCGGTTCCGATCTGCCCCTTACCGCAGCCGCATCGTATAAGGGCGAGCGCGTGACGGCTTCGGCAAAGGTGAACGGCGTCGCCGTCACCGACGCCTACTATCACGCGGCGTCCGTCGGTACGGTCACCGTGACGTTCTCGGCGGTATTCGGCGGGCAGACCTACGAAGAGGAAACGGATGTCGTCATCAAGATCGGCGATCCGTCCGATCTGTTCATCGGCATGTCCGGCATCACGTCCAAAACCCCTAACGTTTCCGCCGCGGAGGTCTATCGGGAGGGGAACGGCGTGCGTATCATGGGCGGTTCTCCCGGTTCCGTCGCGCGCTATTCCAACGTCATCGACTTGAACAGCCTCGATCAGACGACCGATCTCATCAGTTTCCTGCCCCTTTCGGGCGACGGTTATACCCCGCTCACGGAAGTGCTGATCCGGCTCGTAGACGTGCACGATTCTTCCCGTTCCCTCTATTGGCGGTTCTACTCCGTGTATTGGGACACCGGCGGATGCACCGCCTATGCGGGTTTCAATTATGACGGCAGGACGATGGGCCGCTTCAACGAGGGCGGGGACAGGTTCGGCGAAGTGCGCACTGATTGGATGGCACAGATCCCGAATGCGACGTTCGACGTCGGAGAAACGACCAAGACAAATTTGATGTGGTTTGCCGCGCAGACGGATTATGCCAACCGCGCATTTTACGTCACGACCGAGCTGCCCTCGGGGCAGGATCCCTGGCTCTTGCTCGATGCGGACGATTCTTCGCAGGTCGGTGTCGGCAAGGAATGGCAGGGATTCACCACGGGCGAAGTGTGGCTGGAAATCGAGTTTTCCGGTTCCGGCAGCACGGGCGTGCTGGTCAAAGAAGTCGCGGGGCAATCCCTTTCGGGGCTTACCGTGGAAGACACTACGTCTCCTTCCGTCGTGACCGATTACGAAGACGACGCAAATATGCCCGTCGGGACGGTGGGGCAGGCGTATCCCATTCCGCAGGCGGCGCGCGTGCTCGACGCCGTGGAGGGCGAGCTGGATCCTTCTTCCGTCGAAATCGAATTGTTCAAGGTCAACGGGATCGTTTCCGAAAATTGCAGCGACCTGATCGACGGCACGGCGTTTATCCCGTCCGAACCCGGGACGTACCGCATCGCCTATACTGCCCGCGATTCGTCCGGGAACGAGAGCGTCCGCTATGTACACCTGGAAATTTCGGGCGAGGCGGCGGAGATAACCGTTTCCTGTTCTCTTCCCGAAACCGCGTTTGTCGGCGAAACGATCAATCTTCCCGACGTTTCCGTCACTGGCATGACCACGCTCACGACCAGAACGGTGCAGTATTCCTTCAACGGAACGCCTCTTTCCGTCGGCGCGGGCAGCGATTACACCTTTACGGAAGAGGGGACGCTTTCTCTCTATTACGAATTTGTCGACTATGTGAATAACCGCCGTTCGGCAACGCTTAAAACGTCGGTCACGATCAGTCCCGATCCCGTGATCACGGTGCGGGGAATGCCCTATACGGCGATCAGCGGAAGAGATTTGTATCTGCCCGATTTTACGGCGTATGACTACAATTATCCGCAGTCGGATTCCCGTTTTGAGCCGGTTAAGTCCATTTCGATCAACGGCAACAACGTCAGCACGACGGAGCGCCGCTATACCGTCACGGAAAATGCCGGAGATACGCTGGAAGTGGTGCTGCGCGCGGGCAGAACTTCCGAAACATATGAGATAGACGTCATTTCTCCCGTATATGTGGCGGATTATTTTCTCACGCAATCCTCTTCCGAAGTCACGACGATCAATTCGGAATCGTATACGGGCTTCCGCTTTGACGGCGACATCGACATCAGGACGGCAAACGCCGTGGTCGTAGACAATTATTCCGGATTTTTGAATTCCTTTGCGTTGCCCGCGGAGAGCGGAACGCTGGAGATTTGGATGACGGACTATCTGCGTCCCTATAAATCCATATACTTCTCCATCAATCTCGCCACGCGGATGCTCACCATCAACGGTACGGGCACGGAATATTCCGTGGGGACGGGCAGGATATCGCTTCGTTACCGCGAGATCGGGCAGATGCTTTCCGATTACGGCGTAATTACCGCATGGACGGACGGCACCGCTTTCGACGGCTTCGAACGCGGGCTTGCCGTCGTCGAGTGGAAGGTGAGCGGCGTCCCCGGCGAAGCCACTCTCGAATTGTACGAACTCGGCATGACGCGGCTTGTTACGAGATATGAGGACGGTGTGCCGCAGCCGTTCGAGGACAACGGCGTCCCCTCCATCGTGTTGTCCGCTTCCGTTTACGATCAGTCGCCCTCTCTCGGACAGATGCTGTTCATCCCCGCGGCGGAAGGGTATCAGGCGCTTTCCGGGAGCTGTAACATTACCGTCACCGTCTATGACGCAATGGGCAAAATCGTCATCGAAGACGCCCTCGCAAATACTGATCATTATTACACGATCGATTCCTACGGCGTATGGCTGATCGAATACTGCGTGACGTATGCCGACGGGGCAATCGATATGCGTTCGATGCCGATAACCATTTCCAGTACGCTGCCTCCCGTGGCGGAGATCGGTTCCGTCATACCCGAAAGTGCGGCGGTCGGCTCCTCGTTCACGCTGCCCGCCGTAGAAACGTCGGGCGTGGGTGAAACGGAAGTGTATTGGTCGGTTGCTGCGCCCGGCGGACGGGTTTCCGTCTATGAGAGCGGAGAGGCGATCGAGTTTGCCGAGGCGGGTACATACCGCCTGACGCTCATGGTGAGCGACGATTGGAATTATACCGTCGATCATTATACGATCGAAGCGGTACAGGAGGGTTAAAATGAAATTTATAAGGAGGTTACTGACCATCATGGTAAGTCTGTGCGCACTGTTCGGCACGGCGGGATGCAATCACGGTACCACGTCGTCTTCCGACTCGACGGGCGGCAGCTCGTCGGAGCCGGCGCAGACGGGCAATTACATCGCCTATGACGGTTCCAGCGATTATACCATTCTACTGCCGGAATCGCCGCAGCCCGCCGAGTCCACCGCCGCCACCGAGCTGTCGACCATCCTCGGACAGGTCACCGGCGCGACGATAGACGTCGTCGCCGAAAACAGGGCGAGGGATGTTTCCACGGAGGGGAATTTCATTTCCGTCGGGGAAACGCAGCTGTATAAGGAACAGGAGTTCAAGGCGGAAAATCTGAATACGGACGGCTTCCTCATCAAGACGGTGGACAACACGCTGTTTATCATAGGCGAAAATCAGCGCGGCACGCTCTACGGCGTGTATGAGTTCCTCGAACGGGAAGCGGGCTGCCGTTTCCTCTCGCCGACGTACGATCATATCCCGTCGGTGCAGAGATTGGGTCTGCGCGAACTCGACATCACCGAGATCCCCACGTTCGCGACCCGTTCCGACTTCTATTGGCCGATGTCCTATGACACGCTTTACACCGCGAAGATGCGGTATCTGTCGCAGTTTTCGGGCTTTAAGGATCTCTCCGAATCCATCGGCGGCTCGCTGACGACGTATTGGAACGAGACGGGACATTCGTATTATCAGTTTGTCCCGCACACCACCTATTACGCCCAGCATCCCGATTGGTTCTCCGGCCCGGACGCGAACAATTCGCAGCCCTGTTTCAGCAGCGGTCTGAACAACGACGGTACGATCGCGGAAGGAGAATCCTTTATGAGTACCCTCATAGAGGCGGTCAAACAGAAGATCCTCGACGAGCCGATGCTCACCCACATCATGCTGGGGCAGATGGACAACGACAACGTCTGCCGCTGCGAGCGCTGCACGGCACAGATCGAAGCGCTCGGCGGACAGCGCTCGGCGCAGCTCGTGCTCGTTACCAACGCCGTCGCGCGCGAGGTAAAGGAGTGGATGCAGGAAGAGGGGATGGATCGGGATATGGTGTTCCTCACCTTCTCCTATTGGTGGAGCATGAACGCGCCCACCAGGACGGACGAGAACGGCAACGTCGTCGCGGCGAGCGAATACGTCATTCCCCGGGACGATGTGTACATCTTCTTCGCGCCCATCGGCGCCTGCTACAATCATCCCATCAACGATACGTCCTGCTCGAAAAACGTCATCGATATTTACGGGCAGTTCGAGAATTGGCGCGCGATCACCGATCGGTTCTATGTATGGGATTATGCCGTCAACTTCAACGACTATCTCTCCTGGTATCCCAACCTCGGCGTGTTGAAGGAAAATTTGCTCTATTACCGCGAGATCGGCGTTGCGGGCGTCCTGACCGAAGGCGCGATCACGGCGCAGAATTATTACGAGCAGGATCTCACCAGCTGGCTGCTCTCCAAGCTGATGTGGGATCTCGACCAGGACGTGAACGAATTGCGCGCGGAATACGACCGCTATTATTTCGGCGAGGCGGCGGGCCCGATCATCACCGAATATACCGATTTTATGAACGCCTATTTCGAGCGCGTTTCCAGGACGCAGAGCAACACCGTGCTGCACGCGGCGATTTATACCGATCATACGCCCTGGATGGTTTCGGTGGATACGCTCAACGAAAAGATGATCAACACCGCGCAGGGATACATCGATCGCGCGGAAGCGGCAATCAACGGCGACGACAGTCTCACCACCGCACAAAAAGAGCAGTATCTGTATAATTTGAAGCAGGTGGAAGTGCAGATCATGTATATGAAATACCGCAATTACGATGCGGTGTTCTATACCACGGACGAGGCTCGTTACGAATTCATGACCGAATTTTTCGACCTCGTCGAAGAGCTTGACGTAAATGCGCTGTCCGAAAACGGCCAGAGCATAGCGGACCTGAGGGCGGCAGCGCTTGAAGGATAATCATTTGAAAGGAGCTGGGAAAATGAAAACGATCAAATTGTTGGGCAGGAAAGCAATTCTCGCCGTCTTGGCGGCGGCATTCCTTGTAAGCTTCATGTTCGCCTGTGTATTTATGCACGTGGGAGTGACTCTGTCCGCCGAAAGTCCGTATTATACGGCGGACATATCTGCCATGACCAAGCACGATTTTTCCGAAACCGGGCTGGTTTCCGATCCCGAAACGGATGTTTATACGAGCACGGGTTTGAAGGAGTTCTTTAATGACAATGCACCCGGCACGACACTGGACACGACGTTTACCGCGTCGTTCATGTTTGCCGAAGGGGCAAACGTCGGCTTCCCTATCTCCTTCCGCCGCAGCGGCTGGAGCGACGATCAGAAGATCAATATCTATGCCGACGGCAAAGTGGAGTTGTACAAAGCACGGCAGAATACTTTTGAAACCTTCAGCGGCACGGCTTTTACCGCGGGTACATGGTATTATCTCGAATACACCGTCGCAAACATCTATACGGATGCGGCGCTGGAAGAACAGACGGGGTATCGTCTCGTTGTTTCCATCACCGACAAAGCTGCCTATTCCGCTGAATACAGCGTCGACATGACTAACGCGGAACTTGCGCAGACCGATCTTGAATATAATACGGGCAATTTCTTCCTGTGGATACCTGTCGAGCTTTCCGGCTGTGTGTCGGTGGCGTCCTATCAATTTGATCCGAACGCGTTGCCCGAACCGTCCGATCCGGTCGATCCCGACGCCGGTTATACGAAAGACATCGCGAATATGCCGGAGATCGATTTCCTCGCCGTGGGGCTGATCTCCGATCCGTATGCGGGTGTCTATACGGATACGGGCTTGAAGGAGTTCTTCGAGGGCAATGCGCCGGGCACGACGCTGGATACGACGTTCACCGCAGCGATTAAGTTCGAGGAGGGGGCAAACGTCGGCTTCCCTATCTCCTTCCGCCGCAGCGGCTGGAACGAGGGGTTGAAACTGAACATCTACCCCGACGGCAAAGTCTGGCTGTATAAGGCGGACGCGGACAACGCGTCCAACAGAAAGGAATTTGAAGGCGAAGCCTTTACGCCCGGGACGTGGTATTATGTGAAATACACCGTCGCCAATCTGTATTCCGACGAAGATCTGACGCAGGCGATCGGCTATCGCTCCACGGTCAATATCACCGATAAGGCAAATTATAATGTTACGTATACCTATTCTTATACTTTTGAAGATACGGGCAATACCGAATACACCACGGGCAATTTCTTCATGTGGATAGGGAACGAACTCGGCGGGCATTTCGGCGTCGCGTCCTATCAGTATGATCCGGAAACGACCCCGGGCGGCGGAGAAGAACCCGAAGGACCCGATACTCCCGCAGAGCCGACCGGCTACACGAAAGACATCGCGGATATGCCGGAAATCGATTTCCTCGAGGTGGGGCTGATCTCCGATCCGTATGCGGGTGTCTATACGGATACGGGCTTGAAGGAGTTCTTCGAGGGCAATGCGCCGGGCACGACGCTGGATACGACGTTCACCGCAGCGATTAAGTTCGAGGAGGGGGCAAACGTCGGCTTCCCTATCTCCTTCCGCCGCAGCGGCTGGAACGAGGGGTTGAAACTGAACATCTACCCCGACGGCAAAGTCTGGCTGTATAAGGCGGACGCGGACAACGCGTCCAACAGAAAGGAATTTGAAGGCGAAGCCTTTACGCCCGGGACGTGGTATTATGTGAAATACACCGTCGCCAATCTGTATTCCGACGAAGATCTGACGCAGGCGATCGGCTATCGCTCCACGGTCAATATCACCGATAAGGCAAATTATAATGTTACGTATACCTATTCTTATACTTTTGAAGATACGGGCAATACCGAATACACCACGGGCAATTTCTTCATGTGGATAGGGAACGAACTCGGCGGGCATTTCGGCGTCGCGTCCTACCGGTTCGATCCTTCCGCCGAGCCTGCCAAATACTATTCCGCCGTCGATATCGACGAGGCGGAAGTGCTGGAAATCAGCGAAAAAATCACCATGAATGCGGACGGATTCCTGCTGTCGGCTTATACGCAGGAACAGGACGGATTCTACGCGAATTTCTCGCAGGAGCTGGGCAACGGCGTCTACGAGATGAACAAGACGCTCCGTTACCGCCTGCAGGGGAGCGGTAGTTTCCATACCGCCTATGCGGGGGATTGGATCTGGAACAGCTATAAGGTGGATTTCGATTACAACCAGAACACGATCACCGTGGGGCTGGGAGGTTCCAATACAGAAGTTTTCAATCCCTCTCCCGCGCTCGATCCCGATACGATCTACCTCGTAGAGATTACGATCATCGAATATTTCCGCGAGGATAACGACGAAAAAGCTTACGAAATGCTCTATGTACGCATTTATGTGGACGGGGAGGAAACGCCGTTCGTCGATAAGTCTTATCAGTTTACCAATCCCATCATTCCCGCCAGCGGCGCGCGCGACTACCTGGGATTTTACATGGGGCTTACGGGCAATGTTCTGCGCGTCATGCCCGCGGATTTCTCGAGAGATTATGCCGTGACGCTCGTCAACGGCGACAACAACAATCAGGTCGCCACCTCTTACGGCGAACCGTACGATTTCACGCAGTACGCGGCGGAGCGCACGGGTTACGAGTTTGAAGGATGGGAGTGCTACATCGGCGGTGTCCGGAGGGTCATTCCTTCGACCGGCGAGTGGATCGTCGATTTCACGACGCAGACGAGCGGCATTTATTCGGGAACGCTGACGGCGGTTTACACGCCCGTCGAATACAAGGTGAATTACGTCATCGACGGCGGTACGAATTCGGCGGAAAATCCCGCCACGATCAATGTGGAAGACGGTGCGGTCACGCTTGCCGCAGCCGTGCCCGATACCGCGGGAAAGGTGTTCTTCGGCTGGTATCTGACTGCCGATTTCACGGGCGATCCCGTCACGCAGATCGAATGCACGTATGAGGAGATCACCCTCTACGCCAGGATCGCGGAGGGTTGCACGCTCACCTTCATCCTGCCGGACGGCGGGCAGTATTCCGTTTCCGCGGAAACGAACACGACCTATACCCTTCCCACGCAGACGTCCGAAGGATATGAAGAAATTACCGGTTGGCAGCTGCAGAGCGGCGACAGTTGGACGGACGTGAGCGGTGCGAGCGTTACGGTCAGTGGCGACGCGGTCTATCGCGCGGTCGCGCAACCCATCGCTTATACGATCACGTACGAACTCGGCGGCGGCACCAACAGTGCGGAAAATCCCGCGACGTATACCATCGAGGATTCCGTCACTTTCATCAATCCCGAGAGAGAGGGGTATTTCTTCATCGGCTGGTATGAAAATGACGAGATGATCAGGGGCATCGTCGTGGGCTCGATGGGAAATATTTCCGTCGAAGCACGCTGGGTAGAGGATACCATTCCCGCCTCGACGACCTATACGGTCAGCGAAAACGCGGTGCTGCTTCCCGTTCCGAGCGGGCTTCCCGCAGGTTCGCATTACACCGTCGCGCTGTACGACGCGCAGGACTATGAGTTGCAGGTCGTTTCCAACGCCTATACTTTCGATACGGTCGGAAGCTATAAATTGGTTTACACACTCACGCTTCCCTCCGGTACGTATACCCGCGAAATGCAGATAACGGTGGAAGAAGGTTCGGATACGCCCGATCCCGGCTCCGATTCCTCGATCGATTCCGGCTCCGACACCGGTTCGGAAGGGACGGCTTCCGGCGGCTGCAACGGCTGCGGCGGAACGCTTTCGATGGCGTTTGTCGGCTTGCCCGCGTTGGCGGCGGCTGCCGTGCTGATCGTGCGCAAAAAGCATACTGACGACTGATTTTCTTTCGGTTCGAAACAAGACGGAGCGCGGCGCGTTATTATGCGCCGCGCTCTTCCGGTTTTCGAGCGGAACAAAGAAAACGATAAAAAAACGGCAATGAAAAAGATGAATATCCGAAAATTGATAAAACGGATGACGACGCAGCAAAAGCTTGCCCAACTCACGCAGCTGAATGCTGTGTATAT
>ERZ1643249.2759-NODE-2759-length-16089-cov-29.115193_pt1 | contig 16089 bp, 16 predicted proteins | sample MGYA00579263_ERZ1643249 | MGnify/ENA primary metagenome ERZ1643249 (study PRJEB29033, sample SAMEA4952264) | chicken gut metagenome | biome: Broiler Chicken; feature: Gastrointestinal Tract; material: Caecum | place: Ireland | collected 2018 | study: Broiler...
CGGAATTGGTGATTTCTATTGAACCCCAAATGGTTTTTTCAGCTGAACGCCAACACCTTTGTCACTCATACTGCCCCGCAGGGGCACCTTTCGCGCTAGGAGAGCGGGGGAGAGTAACTCCCCACTCAGCCGTCCTCTGCTGCACAAAGGTATAACACACTAGACTTTGTAACCAAAGTCGTGTGCCACGAAACCCCGGCGCGGTTTCTTTGGATTCTTCCGGCTCAAAGGGCTAAGCAAGCCCTTTGACTGTCATCCTGTAATAATGATGGGATGACCTTCTATTGAATACCCAAGATATAGGGTTCATCACACCACTATTCCTGCAAAGGAATAGGAGGCTTTTTATCTATGAATAGATCTTTTAGATCGTTTACGACTCCGGCCTTTTCCCATTGCTTCATGCCGGCCTTCCAAATCAGGCTGTCGGCATTGAGTTTCCCCTCAGCGGCCATTTTTACCAGGGAAGGCAAATCATAGGGACCAGTTGCTTGTCCATTGACAGCTATATGGAATACGACAGAGGGAATCGGGGGAGGCGTTGTACTGAGCGGTTGGGCCTGAGAAATCAGAGGAGTGCTATGAATTAAGTCGTTCATGGCGCTGGCAATGTTTTGGCCGACAGCTCCTCCGATGGCCATACCGGCCATCGTGGAGGCTGCATGAAAACATCACTCATTACACCTCCGGCCCCGCTGTTTCCCATTTGGCCCAGTGCCTGGGCGCCGGCCACGCCGACTTCCGCCTGCTTTTCCACCTGAAAGGCTCCCAGATGGGCGCTTTGCGTTTGCTTGTGCATCGCGTACTGACTTTCCTCGCGCTGCATCCGCAGGCGTTCGGTGTGATCCTGTGTGTCGGCCTGGGCCCTGGCGGCAGCCATATCCCGAGTGACATTCATCAGCTGACGATATCCCTCGCTGGCCTTATCGATTTCAATGGCGCCGATATCTACGCCAGAAACGGCGACGCCAAAATCTTCTTTGAACCGCTGGCTGAGATTGTACTCTATCTCATCGTTGATCAGGGCGATTTTGCTTTCCATCTGGATCACTGGGATATTGTGGGTAGCAGGTGTGTTGGCCACGATGTCCTTGACATAGCGGCTGACCGTATCCCGAATTTGCTGCTGGAAATCTTCCAGATGAAAGCTGCTGAGGCGATGCAGCTTCACAAAAGCCCGGTAATCCGAAATGCAAAAGTTAATTGTACCACGAACCGCCACAGGTACGCCAAAATCTGTGAACCTCGGGTCATATACATCAAAGAATGGCACACCAAATTTCACTTGGAGCATTTGGGCCAGATTGATAAAGTAGATCTCGGCCTGGAATGGTGTACCGCCCCCATAGGCTAGCCCTATAAGATTGGCAAGAACGGGAAGATTCTCTGTGTCCAGAATCCGGTCGCAGGGGCCTTCTATGTATTCTTGTTGGACTCCATTATATTGAGAGTATACAAATACCGCTACTTCACCGTCTCTGACACGCAGGGAAGATCCCCATCGGATGGAGTTCTCTCTGTTCCCCTTGCCAGGAGCAGCACCAGCCTGGTGCCATTTCCAAATGAGGTAGGATAGCTCATCGCAACGAATTTCGTCCATAAGGCCACCAGGTTTTTTATTTTTGAAAAAGAGCATGTTTTGTCTCCTTGTACAGTTCAGGTTCTACTTGAATGTGTGGTAATAGATTACAATTTTTGCATCAGGTTCGAATATGGATTCTTTCTCAAAATCGGAAAGGCCGTTGATCGTTACATTTTCTACCGTACCATCCTTTGTTAACCATCCAGTTACCAGATCCTCAATCTCTTCGGTTTCAATATCGATAAATCCTTGCAATTCAAATTGATTCACAACTTCTGAATAATTTTTTCCTTTCGCTTCCTTGCTGGAGAGACCGGCATAAATCTTTTTACCAACGAGAATTTCTTGTCTGGTAATGGACTCCAGCAATGCTTCGCGAATAGAATCCCATTTTTGCGTGCTTTTGTCAGACCAGTTGCTATCGTCAATAATTTGATTGGCTGTTATACGTGCCATCTCAAAATTGTTATCTTCAATATATGTTTGAACTTCCTTGGTAAGATTTTCAAGTTGGTGCTCTTTGGTCATGTGTGAGATAGAAGAGGGTATGAGCATCAAAAGAGGGAACGATAGCAATATAACCAGTAAGATGAATATAGGGAATGTATTCCCATTATTGCTTTGAAAGAGTTTTCCGAGCTGGGATTTCCGTCGTTCAAATTTCCTCTTTCTTTGTTCCTGCTCGATTCTTCGACGGAGTTGTTCTTTTTTATTCAAATATAGATTGTGGCAATGAAGGATCTTTTTATCGTCGCCATATAATATCTTTGATTTTTCGAACGCTTGCTCGAATTTCACAGACCAGGCTTCAGAAACTTCTGGCTGATAACTGTTTTCTATATTTGTGGCGGCAAGAATCATGAACTCCAGAATGTCCTCCCGGGTATTTGGAGTGGGGAATGTCCTTATCAGATTCGCTTTATCTATATCAGATAGTGTGTGCTCCAGCTTGTATGAAAGTTGCTGAACAGAATTAGTGGGCCCAGAGCCACGAATTTCATGGCCACATAAAGGACAGACTGCTGTAAAACTAGGAACATCTTCACCGCAGGACGGACATTTTATCATTTTACCGGCATACTCTTGTTCTCTGCCTTTAAAGGTCTCTGTTTCGGTTCTGTCAACAGGAGATCCGCAGTGTTTGCAGAATTTTGCATCGTTATCGAGTTTGGTTCCGCAATATGGACAGAACAGAATTGTCTTGCTGTCGCAAGTCCCTTGTTCTGGGTTTCTTCCAGACATGTTTTTCCTCCCCCAAAATGTTTATCCTTCAAAGCCGTGATCAGGTGGCGTTTTGACCGCATCGCAGATATCTCCAATGTTGCAGTCCAAATATTCACAAATTCGCAAAAGAACAGAAAGGGCCACTTCTTCATTCCGTCGCAATTTTGTCATGGTTCCAGTGGCTATATTCAAATCCTTGCGAAGCGTGGCGGGAGATATCTCCTGTTCAATCAGACGTATCCACATCTTTTTATAACTTATCTTCATGATGGTATGCTCTTTCTTGTTCTGTGATTGTGAGGCTTTAAGAGTATTATACATATAATTGGTGATGTGGTCAATGAATAATCGCCATAAAATGAATTATATCCGCAAGAACTTGCGAATTATAAGCGTGGTAATGGTACACGTTTGGTAAATGTTTATGTCCGTTAAGCTATTTCTGTGGGGGTACTAAATCCAAATTGCCCGCACATCTCTGCCCATGGCAGAGGCATACCGCATAGTAGAAAAGGTGCCGCCATTCTTGCGCCCGTCATAAACAGCAATCACACGCTGAGAATAATCCACCATATAACGGTTCCGTTCCATATAACAGGAGGGGATATAGCTCTCACGAATTACTGTTACCCGGTCACAAACGAGAAGGAGACGCTGAAACTCCTTGTTAGTTGTCCGTATCCGCCCCTGATAGGGAATGGCTGCTTCCAGAGACAGAGCCGGATTTCGTTGTTTTTCTTCTGCTATGATAGCTGCAAATAGCAGATCAGCGCCATCTGCAAAACCTGAAATGAATCGAGTATAGCCATCTTCAATTGCTGCCTGGATTTCACGACGCAGTTCATGTTTGATGTAGTTGATTTTATTCGCAGGTATGTGACGATGCCCAGTAACACAACACGTTTTTGAATCCATCTCGCTGCCTCCTTTGGATCTGCTTTCCGTATAGGCATTATTGCCTATAACACTTTATCTCCATTATAGGCAATAATGAAGATAAAGCAAGGCCAGAATGGAGGGAAGCTGGATGATCTCATACGCTCCTTTATGGGAGACCATGAAAAAGCGCGGAGCCACCACCTACACGCTCCAGTGTAAGGGCGGGATCAGCAGCTCCTCGATACGGAGATTGAAAGCCGGCGATTCTGTGTCCACCAATACACTGGACGCGCTGTGTAAAATATTGAAATGCACGCTGGACGATATTCTCGTATATCTGCCGGATGAACAAACGTGAAGGATGGAGTCTTGGGCTTCATCCTTTTTACTTTGTGTTAGTCAAACCATCGGATCGGATACCCTTTTTCTTGATGGCATCTAGCGACTCTGCTATAATGGATAAAAACCGATCTGTATCAGGGGCAGTAGTATGCCCTCTTTACTTGGAACTTTACTTTTTCTTTCATGGTATGGAAATGTACCTTATACGAAAAAGATGAGTTTGAATTTCAAATTCAATTTTCCTTCAGTGATATTGGTTAGGAGGGCAACACTGTGTCTTCTAATTTTGATTTTCTGTCAAAAGATTTTCCGGTCCTCTCAAATTTTGGCCAACTGGCAGAGGATTACTGCCATAGTGATCCAAATTCTTGCCTGATGAAATTGGGGATGATTGGGGAAACCATCATCAACCTGATGTTTACCTATGACCGAATCCCGCTCCCGGAGGAGAATACCGCAGTCAAGCGTATAGATGCTCTTTATCGTGAGGGCTTACTGACACAGGACTTGGTGCAGATTCTGCACACCCTGCGAAAGGTACGCAATAAAGCGGTCCATGAAAACTACTCCTCTGAGGCAGACGGTATGGTGCTTCTGCCGATGGCACACAGCCTCTGTGAATGGTTCATGCAGACTTATGGCGACTGGAATTATCAGCATCATGAATTCGTGATGCCCATTCCCGCGCAGCAGGTGAGGGCAGCAGACAAGGTCGCAGAAGAACAGCAGGAAACCCGTCTGGCGCAGGAGGCCGAAGCGAAAGCAGCTCAGACAGAAGCGATCTCCAAAGACAGCCGCCGCAAGCGCGTTAGCCAAACAGCCAGCCAACGTCAACGTACAGAAGCCGAGACGCGCTTCCTGATCGATCAGCAGCTCCGACAGGTGGGCTGGGAAGCGGATACTGAAAATCTTCGTTTTTCCAAAGGCACCCGCCCGGCCAAAGGGCGGAATATAGCGATTGCCGAGTGGCCTACGGATTCTACTGTTGGAAACCGTGGGCGGGCTGACTATGCTCTTTTTATCGGCTTTCAGATGGTGGGAATCATCGAGGCAAAAGCAGAGCATATCGATATTCCCTCGGTGATCGATTATCAGGGAAAGGATTATCCCCGTAATATCCGACAAGAGGACGCACAATACCAGATTGGGAGTTGGGGACAGTACAAGGTTCCATTTACCTTTGCGACCAATGGCAGGCCTTATCTGAAACAGTATAAAAACAAATCTGGTATATGGTTTCTGGATCTCCGTCAGGCTTCCAATGTGCCGAAGCCGTTGAAAGGCTGGATGAGCCCGGACAATCTTTTGCAGCTGCTGAACAAAGACACAGATGCAGGCAATCGGGCATTGGAACAGATGCCCTTTGATCTGCTGCGGGATAAAGACGGGCTGAATCTTCGGGATTATCAGCTTCGTGCGATTCAGGCAGCGGAGCAAGCTATTATAGATGGAAAAACAAGCGTTCTGCTGGCCATGGCGACTGGTACCGGCAAGACGCGTACCGTGCTGGGCATGATCTACCGTTTTTTGAAAACGGGCCGTTTCAAACGCATCCTGTTTTTGGTGGACCGTACGGAGCTGGGAGAACAGGCCCTGGATGTATTCAAAGAGGTCAAGCTGGAAGAGTTGATGCCTCTGGCAGATATCTACAATATCAAAGGCCTGGAGGACAAGGAGATCGAGCGGGAAACCCGTGTCCATGTGGCGACTGTACAGGGGATGGTAAAGCGCATCCTCTACAACGATGGAGAAACCATGCCCGCAGTCAGCGATTATGATCTTATTATCGTGGATGAGGCCCATCGTGGGTATCTGCTGGATAAGGAGATGGGAGATTCGGAGGTTCTCTATCGGGATCAGCGGGACTACCAGAGCAAATACCGCAGCGTAATCGAGTATTTTGACGCAGTGAAGATCGCGCTGACGGCCACGCCGGCGCTTCAGACAACGGAGATTTTCGGTCAGCCGGTTTTCAAGTATACCTACCGGGAAGCGGTGATCGAAGGATATCTGGTAGACCATGATGCACCCCATGATCTACATACTCGTCTGCGGGACGAAGGCATCCATTATCAACCTGGCGACACGGTCACAATCTATAATCCGGTGACAGGTGAAGTCACTAACAGCGAATTGTTGAACGATGAGCTGAATTTTGACGTGGAACAGTTCAACCGGAAGGTTGTCACCCGCCCGTTCAATGAAACCGTTTTGGCCGAGATCGCCAAGAATATTGACCCGGAGAACCCAGAGGAACAGGGGAAAACCCTGATCTATGCAGTGGACGACGACCATGCTGATATGATTGTGGATATTCTGAAGAACATCTACAAGGAATACGGCGTGGATAACGACGCCATTATGAAGATTACCGGCAGCGTGGGAGGTGGCAACCCGAAAAAGGTACATGAGGCGGTTAAGCGCTTTAAAAACGAAAAATATCCCAGCGTTGTGGTTACGGTGGACCTGCTGACCACCGGTATTGATGTGCCCGAAATCACCAATCTGGTGTTCCTGCGGCGGGTGAAATCCCGTATCCTGTTCGAGCAGATGCTGGGCCGCGCAACTCGTCTTTGCCCCAGAATTCACAAGACCCACTTTGAAATTTACGACCCGGTCGGTGTCTATGAGTCCCTGGACCCGGTTAATACCATGAAACCGGCGGCGGTCAATCCGTCTGCTTCCTTCGGTCAGCTGCTGGATGGGCTGGAGACGCAGGAAGAGGAAAAGCAGATCGCGTTCCAAATCGACCAGATTATCGCCAAGCTTCAGCGCAGAAAACGAAATCTGGACAGCGAAACGATGGAACATTTTGTGAGCATGTCAGGCGGAATGGACCCCACGCAGCTGATCCAGCAGCTCAGGCAAGAGACACCCGAACAGGCCCGGAATCATATTCTGGCGCATCGGGATTTGTTCGAGTTTTTGAGTGGCATTCACGCCAATGGAGGCCGACCGGTGGTCATTTCGGATGCGCCGGATGAACTGGTCAGCCATACTCGAGGCTACGGTACCGGCAGCCGCCCGGAGGATTATCTGGATGCCTTTGCCGACTATGTGAAAACCCATCTCAATGAGGTTGCAGCGCTCAACATTGTTTGCACCCGGCCCAAGGAACTGACCAGGGCAAGCCTTAAGGATCTGCGGCTGACGCTGGACCGAGAGGGCTTTACCACACAGCAGCTGAACACCGCTGTATCGGAACTGACCAATGAGGAAATGACCGCGGACATCATCAGCCTGATCCGCCGGTACGCCATTGGTTCAACTCTCATCAGCCACGAAGCTCGCATTCGGCGAGCGGTGGACAAGCTGAAAAAGGCCCACAAGTTCACCGCCATTGAACTGAAATGGATTGCCCGGATCGAGAAGTATCTCATGGAAGAGTCTGTGCTTAATGTGGGCGTGTTCGATGAGGATGTCCGCTTCAAAAATGAGGGTGGCTTCAAACGGATTGACCATATCTTCAAGAATCAATTAGAGAGCATTGTGCTGGAACTCAATGAGTATCTGTACGATGATGGAGGGAGAAGTGCTTGAAAGAAGGTAAAATTTTAAAGAACCAGCGAGTCGGAAAGCTGGCTCTTCATACGGCACAGTGGTGTAATGCAAGTATATATCAATTCAAAAGATTCTGTGCATTGGCATTTAGCCCAACAGATGGAAAAGAACCTTGGGATCAAAATGAAAATAGCAGTATGCTGTATGCGGAGAGGAAATTTCTCGTTACAGCGATATACCAGGAAATTTGCTACTTAGATATATTACAAAAAGAAATGCAAAAGGAAGGTGACGACTCATTAAAAGTGATTTTGGACGATATCGCCACAAAAGATCAGCGGGAGCAGATTCGTCGGTGGCGTAATACCAATGAACACGAGAGAGATTACATTCAAGGAATTGGAACAGCGCAAAAAAAAGTCCAATGATCCGGATCTGGGCCTTTCAGGATTTTTTCTTGGTATTTCGGATGATGTTATTTATATAAATGGCAACACGAAGGAATTTTATTTGGGACGCATTTCAATCGACCAACTGATTTTGCGTATTAAGAAAAATCAACCGGATATTTTGAAGCGCACAAAAGAAATTTTTTATACCTATTACTATGGGATTCCCCTCAAGAATAATCAGACCATATCGCAGGAGGATCATGCATGACCACCCAGGAAATCGTATCCAAGCTCTGGAATCTCTGCAATGTGCTGCGGGATGACGGCATTACCTATCACCAGTATGTCACCGAGCTGACCTATATTCTGTTTTTGAAGATGGCCAAGGAAACGGGGGCAGAAAGCCAGATTCCCGCCGCCTACCGCTGGGATGAACTCACCGCCAAAAGCGGCATCGAGCTGAAAAAGTTCTATAAGGAGCTGCTTGCCTATCTGGGTGAAAACTGCACCGGCCGGGTGCGGGAAATCTACCAGGGGGCTGCCACCAATATCGACGAGCCCAAGAACCTGGAAAAGATCATCACCACCATTGACGGCCTGGACTGGTACTCCGCCCGGGAAGAGGGGCTGGGCAACCTGTACGAAGGCCTTTTGGAAAAGAACGCCAACGAGAAAAAATCCGGCGCGGGCCAGTATTTTACCCCGCGTGTCCTGATTGATGTGATGACCCGGCTGATGAAGCCCCAGCCGGGGGAGCGGTGCAATGACCCTGCCTGCGGCACCTTTGGTTTTATGATTGCCGCCCATCAGTATGTCAAAGAGCATACCGACGATTTCTATGACCTGAACGCCGATGAGGCCAAGTTTGAGCGGGAAGAAGCCTTCACCGGCTGTGAGCTGGTCCACGATACCCACCGGCTGGCCCTGATGAATGCCATGCTGCATGGCATCGACGGTCCGATTCTGCTGGGCGACACCCTGTCCAATGCGGGCAAGGCCCTCCACGATTTCGACCTGGTGCTCACGAATCCCCCCTTCGGCACCAAGAAGGGCGGCGAGCGTGCCACACGGGACGACTTTACCTTTCCCACCAGCAACAAGCAGCTGAACTTCCTCCAGCACATCTACCGCAGCCTGAAAGCCAACGGCAAGGCACGGGCCGCCGTGGTGCTGCCGGATAACGTCCTCTTTGCGGACGGTGACGGCGAAAAGATTCGCTGCGACCTGATGGACAAGTGCAACCTCCATACCATTCTCCGCCTGCCCACCGGTATTTTCTATGCCCAGGGGGTCAAGACCAATGTGCTGTTCTTCACCCGCGGCATCAGCGATAAAGGCAACACCAAAGAGGTCTGGTTCTACGACCTACGCACCAACATGCCCAGCTTCGGCAAGACTACCCCGCTGAAAAAGGAACATTTTGCGGACTTCGAGAAAGCCTATGAGGCTGAGGACCGCCATGCGGTGCAGGATGAGCGGTGGAGCGTCTTTACACGGGAGCAGATTGCAGAGAAGGGGAACAGCCTGGATCTGGGCCTGATCCGTGACGATTCTGTGCTGGATTACAATGACCTGCCCGACCCAGCCGACAGCGCCGAGGAAGCCGCCACCAACCTGGAGGAGGCCGTCGATCTGCTGATGAGCGTGGTGAAGGAATTGCGGGCGCTGGAGGTTCAGGACTAATGGCAAGAGGAAAGAAAAAAGAAGCCTCTCTTTCTCCCGAGGAACGCCTGCAGGCGGCGCTGGTGCCGGATTGGGAACAGCCCTATAAGGTGCCAGAGAATTGGTGTTGGACTAGAATGGAAAATATTGCTCAATGGGGATCGGGAGGAACACCGTCAAGGAAAATACCAGAATATTACAATGGTAGTATTCCTTGGATCAAAACTGGCGAATTAAACAATGATTATATATTTGAAACGGAAGAACACATAACCCAGAATGCCATTTTGCATTCAAGTGCCAAATTATTTCCTGTAAATACAGTTGTAATTGCTATGTATGGGGCTACTATTGGAAAAGTTGGAATACTGGGTGTTGAAGCGACTACAAATCAAGCATGCGCATGTGGTGTTTCTTATTCGTCCGTGAATTATAAGTATCTTTTTTATTATGCAATCTCACAGAAAGATAATTTTATAAATAAAGGCAAAGGGGGAGCACAACCAAATATTTCTCAAGAGATTATTAAATCTCATGAATTTCCATTACCTCCTCTTCTCGAGCAACAGCGCATTGTTGACCGCATTGAAAGCCTGTTTACTAAGCTAGATGAGGCCAAACAAAAGGCCCAGGATGCCCTGGATAGCTTTGAAACCCGCAAAGCAGCCATCCTGCACAAAGCTTTCACCGGTGAGCTTACTGCACAATGGAGAAAAGAACATGGTGTAGGGATGGAGAGCTGGAAGGATCTTTTGTTGGGCGATGTTTTTGGTCTACAAGCAGGAAAAAATATATCTGCAAATAAAATTAAAAGAGAACGAGATGAAATGTATAGGTATCCTTGTTTTGGCGGGAACGGAATTCGAGGCTATGTAGAGCTTTATAACCGTCAAGGTCTTCATCCCATTATTGGACGGCAAGGTGCACTATGCGGAAATATTAATCTAGCAGAGGGATATTTTTACGCAACAGAACATGCAGTTGTGGTTGATTATAAATTGAAAGTAAATACAACTTGGGCGGTTCAGTATTTGAAATTTTTAAATTTAAATCAATATGCAACAGCTACTGCGCAGCCTGGATTGGCCGTTAGTAATATAGTAAAACTCCCGATAAAATATCCTGTATATGACGAACAAAAAGTGATAGGAAATATCTTAGACAACCTCCTAGCCAAAGAGCAGCAGGCCAAAGAAACTGCCGAAAAGGTGCTGGAACAGATTGACCTGACCAAGAAAGCCATCCTGGCCCGTGCCTTCCGCGGCGAGTTGGGCACCAACGACCCCAACGAGGAGAGTGCAGTTCATTTGCTTCAAAAAAATATTTCCGAACTATCGTTGAATAAAGATTCTTCAAAAAAGAAACCGAATTCAAAACCTAGGATATCGATTGAGATACAAAAACAACTAAGCACCTCGATCCAAGAAAAAGTATACAGATTTATTTTGGAAAATCCCCACTGTAAAATTGAACAGATTTTTGGAATAGGTAAAGATGCGTTTGAATGCATAGAAGCTCTTTGGGAACTCGAGAAAAAAGACTTAATTAGGCAGGATATGCGTGATAATACTCTAACTGTGGTGGTTTGATTATGCAGATACAGAAATGGAAAATTGATAATTATCATGGAATCCTAAATATGAACCTGACTTTTCCAATTAATGAAAGTTCGGGGGCGGTAATTCTTCTTGGAGAAAATGGAAGTGGCAAATCTACAACATTGGAAATGCTACTGCGTTTTTTTGCGGCATTTGATTCGCCTACTTTTGTGTCTGAATTTAAATCTGATTTTGAAATTGTGTATCGCATTGGCACATATGATGTAAGGATTCAACAAAAGGATTTGCTTTGGACACTTTCACATCGGGAAATTGGTGAAAGCGAGTCGGTTATAGATTTTAACGGAAGCTTTGAATCACTTCGGCGCTGGAGCCAAAAGCACTCTTTGAATCTTTTTCCACAGCGAATTATAGCATTTTATTCTGGATATGCCGACCATCTGGCTCCCATTTACAAACGGGTGAATACAAATTATAAAATCGCTTGCAAAAATACTCTTTATCAATATTTCAAAATGGCATATTCAAGCCGAACACAGGATATTGATTTGCCTAACTTTCCTCATAAAAAGTATATCTATTGTGATGATGCATTGATGAATTTGTATCTGATCTCGATCTTGGCAGGCAAGGAATCTTATGAGAAAAGCAAAATTAAAGAGTTTTGTTCAATTGACAATATAATGGCGATTGAAATTATCCTAACACCCAAGAAAATAAAAGACTTTTTGAATAAGTACCTGTTTGATAGCGATCAAAATCAGAGCTTAAAAAACAACTTCTGGCGAGTCTTAGAATTTATAGATTCGGAATTGTGCGCTTTGATGCGGGCATCAGAAATATCGTTTAACGAAAATTCAGCAAGATTTATTGTTACTGATATAGGCTCAATTCCTGATGATACAATAAGGGCCTTTAATTTTTTTGAAAAACTAGTAACTATTTTTGATGCCAAAATTTCAGTTCGAATTACTGGACAATATGGCGAAAAAAACACGAAAGCGCTAAGTGAAGGACAACGCCAGCTGATCAAAGTCATTGGAATGCTTGGTGCAGCAAAAGAGTCGGATTGCTTTGTTTTAATGGATGAGCCAGATTCACATATGAATCCTCGATGGAAATATGAAATAAAGGAAATTGTTGACAAAATTTTAGATGGTGCAACTAATACACAGGCCATTATTGCTACCCATGACCCGTTGGTTGTTAATGGGCTAGAAAAAGAGTATGTACGCATATTCGTTCGGGATCCGGCACGGACAGCTGATGCCGGGTCTCAAAGTATAAAAGTGCTGATTCCGACAGAAGATACAGAAGGCATGGGAATTGATGGACTTTTGCAAAGTGAATATTATGGTCTGAGAAGTACTTTGGATACTAAAACCCGGTCTAAACTGGAAGAAAAAAGAGACTTGCTTGTTAAGAGAAAGGAAGGAACTATCACCCAGGAAGAACGAGAAAAACTTTATGCCCTTACAGATGAGATTGAAGGTTTGGCATTTACAAGGAATATACCAACCGATGATCTTTATGACGAATTTGTTGTAGCTATGCATAAATTTCAGCAAGAGAACCCTATCTCTGAACTTACCTCCGAGCAAATTCGGGAGAGAAATAGGAAAGCACATGAAATCATTAAAGAACTGATGGAAAAATGAGATACATAGATTTGTCGAAAATTGATAGAGATGATCCACAAGTGCATAAGTGGATTCAAAAAGCCAACCAAGCTACAGAAAATATGAAGCGGGCAGCCAATCATGAAGAAAGATGCAGTTATTTAAGAACTCATGCACTTTGGAGCGAATTTAAAGAAATATTGATTCGCTACTATGGGAGGATTTGCTGGTATTCAGAGTGCGATCTAACAGGCTCATTTGCAGATGTGGACCATTTTAGGCCTAAAAATCAATCGACTAAGGCAAGCGGAGAGTGTATTCTATCTGATGGATATTGGTGGCTTGCTTATGATTATTTGAATTACCGCCTAAGCTGCGAAATATGTAATCGGCCATATGGTAACGGAGGAAAAAGAAATATCTTTCCATTAAGACAGGACGTGTTGCCTTCAGAGCCATTTGCAGAAAATGAGGACGGATATTTGCTCATTGATCCATGTAATCTTAATGATACAAAATTAGTTGGGTGCGATGACAATGGCGCTATCATTGCATTATCATCTGACGAATGGGAACAGACACGAGTAAATATAAGCCGAACTGTATACAACTGGGATTGTTTTAATAGTGCTAGAAGATGGATTCTGTCAGCATGTGAAAGTGCACTCAATGAATTTGAGCTTGCATATAAAAATGGAAATGAAAAAATGCGTGATGCACTACAACATATTTTCAATCTGTTGAATGATAGATCACCATATTCATCATTTGCTAGGCAGCATATAGAGTTTAAGATAGAGGGTAAACCGTATGAAGAAGAATTGAAAACCATGCTTCGAAAATGGGATTGAAAGAACGATACACAATTTCATGCGATGTTATAGAGATATGGAATGCCCCCAAAAGCTAGGCAAAATTTTAGTTAAGCAACCTGAACGGTCTGAATCCTGTATTGCACAGGACTCAGGTCAATTGATTTGGCGATTGTTGTAGTTGTAATAGTCTATTTACTTAACCACAGCCTTTTTAGGCGATGGCGATAAGATAGAATAATTTTTGCAAAATTGAAAAAAGACATCGCTTGCAGGTCTCTGGTAGAATGAAGCTGCGACACACATTCTGAAAGGAGGCGGCAAACCATGCCCGAGAAATTATACAGTTAGAAGTAATTAGGGGGAAGCTCAAAGAATTGGTCTCTGGAAGCGTAGAAGAAACGCTCGACTATTAGAGGCCGAAGCTGAGAGGCTGAAAAAGGGCGCCAGAAAGGTAGAGGGACAGCATTGAGAAAACTCTGACTTACTGCGATTTTCCACCAGAACGTATTTGTACCGACAACGTTATTGAGAGGCTGAACCGGGAGATTGCCGCCGTATCAGTGTGGTGAGAAGTTATCCGAATAGAGTGCCCTTATACTAGATCGTTCCGGGCTGTGCTATGTGGATAGTACCCAATGTGACAACAAAAAGGACATCGACACGAAGTACTTGGAGACTGCCCTGGAGGAAGCCTCCATTGCCAGCTGACTTTATTTATTCCCAACATCAAGCAAAGCTTTTTGAAAAAATCCTTGATGCTATCCACTGCCAAAGTGTGCGGTTCTTTCCTTTTATATAAGGTATAAAAATGGTACAGGTCTATTTTGCGACGGAGCGCTAGATTACAATCTGTTATCAGTTATCAAAAGGATGCACTGTGTTTAGCCGATGAAAATGACTCCTCCGTGTAAGGCGTCGATAAAAATTGAATATACTCAGATATGCTGACATGCCAGATGAGGGAAAGAAGATTAAACTGGAGGCGGAAAAGCAGATTGACTAGCAAAAGGCAATATGGAAGAACACGCAAGGCGAGTGATAAATGCACGCAAGAAGATACAGCTGTATGCTACGACTGTTAACACAAAAAAACGTATTGACAGCAAGAATGGAACACGATATAATGAGGACGTAGGAGGCGAGTATAATGGATTTGACCGGTTTTGTGGCGTTCGACTTTTCCCAGGGGGTGCCGTATTTCTCCATTACTTCAAATGGCTTGACTTTCAACAAGGCGGTTGCAATGAAACTGGGCCTCCCTGCCTATGCGAGACTTTTGATTAACGCAGAAACAAAGCAGGTGGCTTTGCAGGCGTGCGAAGAAACAACCCCGCAGGCGATCCAGTTCTACCGGCAAAAGAAGGACAAGGTGTTTTCAGTACGGTGGAACTCACAGGATCTATTAGCAACTTTCAAAGATTTGCTGCAATCAGATTTGCAGCACGGTTTCCGAGTAGATGGCAAGTTGGTCGAACCTGGCCTGATGCTTTTCGATCTCGAAAACGCCCGACCTCTTGACTGATAGCCAATTTGGCTATTGGAATAAAAAAGCACCCGTGAACAGTTGCCGCTGTTCAACAGGGTGCTCATGCTTGACAAGTTAGCGCAGAAGCTCTAACTAATCACGGTACAAGACTAGTTTACACATGATTGCTCCAACTTGTCAAGCAAATCCCAAATTCTCCTGTAATTTGTTTGCAGAGTGTTTGGAGTCTGCTTGAAAGGAGGAATGTATATATGAGCGAACATCATGAACCCACGAGTGATGGTTTCGTCTATTCGACTTACATCACTTTGCGCAATGGTCGTCGTTTGTACGCAAAGCAATGCGGCCTAAAAGCATTTCGCTTTCCGGCTTCGCGTCAGCGTGATGGCAGCGACCGGAACAACCTGTAAGTTTTAATTGTACGCAGGGGATATCATGAACAGAGCTTCACCCCTTTTATTTTGGAATAAAAGGGAGGTTCTATATGAACACTAGAAAAACATCTAAGAGCGTTGCGTCCAAAGCTGCACGTACATTGCGCAGCAAGAGCGCTTCTGCAACACAAAAGAAACTCGCTGCTAGCGCACTTTCTCAGGCGAGCAAAGCACATGTGACTGGCAAAAGGATGGAGCGGCTGGCCGCAACAGTTTTGAATGGAAAAAAATATGCCAGCAAAACAAAGACTTTTGCAGGAAGTGTATTATCGCAGTCTGACAGAAAACGATAAGGCAATAAAGCCTTGAATTAGGAAAAGCCCCCAGTTTGTATAAGTCAAACTGAGGGCTTTTCGTTTGGTGCTATTGACCTGCAAAGCAAAACTTCAAATTTGCAGCGAATTGAATGGATGCAGGCTTAAATCATCTGAAAGTGTTTCAGCGCCTCCCTGATCGCCTTCTCCTTTTCCGGCGGGCACTGGGGCTGCTTGGCGTTATCAGACTTGGGCTTGTTGTAACACTCCCGCTCGGTGATCCCACACTTCTGCTTGACCTGGGCGATGTACAGGGGAGTGACATTCAGGCCGGTCTGCT
>ERZ1643249.2761-NODE-2761-length-16087-cov-13.915170_pt1 | contig 16087 bp, 17 predicted proteins | sample MGYA00579263_ERZ1643249 | MGnify/ENA primary metagenome ERZ1643249 (study PRJEB29033, sample SAMEA4952264) | chicken gut metagenome | biome: Broiler Chicken; feature: Gastrointestinal Tract; material: Caecum | place: Ireland | collected 2018 | study: Broiler...
TTGCAAAACAACTTTTAGTTTCTTCACTTAAATACAAAATCATAGATAGTATTATCTTTTCTTTATCTGATAAATTTTTATTTAATAAAATTTCTACAGGTATCCATAGCCCCTTTAGTTTTTGTGTTGCCATATTTTCTACATCTCCTTTCTCCTCACGTTCAATTTTGTGGCTTTTAAAATAATTTTTAGTATAGTTTTAAGATCAAAAAATAAGCCTTAAAATTTTACTTTTAAAGCTTATCTGTTTTATTATTTAAATTTCTGTATCCACTCATTTATCCTATGCTTGTCCGATGTATCAATCAAATATCGCAATCCCCTGGATATGAAAATCGTGCTTTTTTATATTTTCCTATTAATGCTCCTGCAAGTATTACTGATGAACGCATTTGTCTCATTAATTCATCTGGGATTTCATATGTATGAATTTTGCTTGTGTCTATTATAAACTTATTTTTCTTTTTTGTTACTGTTCCTCCAATTTTTCTTATTATTTCAAACATTGTATGTACATCTTGTATATTTGGTACATTATATAATGTTGTTTTTCCAGCATTTAATATGGTCGCTGCTATTACAGGTAATGCTGCATTTTTGGAACCGGAGATTTTTACTTCTCCTTCTAATTTATTTCCTCCTTGTATTATAAATTTTGACATATTTCCACCTCTTTTTCTTATTCTGCTATATTTTATGTAGTTTTTTATTAAGGTGTGAATTATGTTGATTTTTTATTTTAATCTATTTGTGTCATGTGATTTTAATTCGTTTTTATAGACTCATTAAGTCATTCTTTGTATACGCTTTTTTAAACAAACTTATTTTACTACATTTTTTTAAAAAAACTTTTTATTTTATTTAGTATTCTCTTAAAAAAGCTTTCTTTATATTTTACTATTTGCATTGTTTCATTATTATTGGCAATTTGATTTTCCTTTGGTTTATTTGCAAATACATCAGTATTATACATTTGCTGCTTTTTCAATTCATTTTTTTGTCTTGCTTCATTCTGCATTCTTATAATTTTAGCTTTCTGTTCTGGAGTTGCAAGATAATCTCTAAATAAATTAAATAGTATTGCTTTTGTTTCTGGTAGCATTGGCTGGTCTTTAAGGTCTAGTTCATCATCTAGTTCATACTCATATTCTTCATTTCTATTTGCTTCTATTGTTTTAATAACTTCGGGAGGAATTTTATTGTATTCTTCTTCATTTAGTTCTTGTAAAATTGTATACACTTCTGCATAAGCATTTTTACGATTGCTCATCTAAATTCATTCCTCCTTCTTTTGTTTTTTCTATTAATTCTTTTAATGCAGAATCTTCTCTGTCAGACATTTCTATGTCTGTTAAAGAACTAATTGATGCCTCGGCTATTTCTTTGGATGTTCTTGATTTAGCTTCTAAACTAATCCCTAATTTCAATAGTCTGCTTATTTGTTCTTCTGTTAATTTTTTTCTTCCTTTACCTCTATATGCCTTAATTATATCTGTCTTTTTATATCCAATTTTTTCTTTTGGGTTTAGACCTATTTTTTCAATTTTCTCTATACTGATATTAGACTTTATTGCTAGTGTTTCTATTGTATCTTTAGCTGTTATTTTCGAAGTATCTACTCCTATGTCTTTTAAACATTCTAAATTTTCAATAAATATTTGTGTTGCACTTTTTTTCTCAAAATCTATTTTTATTCCTAATTCTTCTAGTCTTAATAATTGTTCTTCAGTTGGTGGAATCATTCTATTTCTATTACTTTTCATTGATTCTATCATTCTACTTTTGCTTTTTCCAATTTTTTCATCTGGATTCAATCCTATTTCTTCTATCACTTTTTTTTCTACTCCAGATTTCCTAGCCAATGATTCTATTGAATCCATTGTTGTTATTTTTGATACATCTACACCTATGCTTTGTAATTTTTCAATTTTTTTTATAAATCCTTCCGTAGCATTATCTTTCATTTGCAATTCTAAACTAATTCTCATTGCTTCCAATTTACTTTTTTGTTCTTCTGTTGGTTTTATTCCTCTTACTTTTTCTCCTCCTCTATAAAGCTGTGACATATTATATTTTATGTTTCCTATCTGTTTGTCAGGATTCAAACCCACCTCTTCTATTTTCTCTATGCTTATACCTGATTTATCTGCTAATGACATTATAGTATCTTTTGCCGATAATGCTGAAACATCTACCCCTATACTTTGTAATTTTTCTAAATCTTCAATAAATGATTCTATCGCACTTTTTCTTTGTAACTCTAATCTTATACCCATACTCGATAATATTTCCACTTGTTCTGGTGTTGGTGGAATACCTTGGTTATTACCTCTATATGCTCCAATTATATAATGCTTTTTTAATCCAATTTTTTTATCTAAATCTATTCCTTTATCTTTAAGTATTTTTAAATCAATATTAGATTTTTTTGCCAAAGTTTCTATTGTGTCTGTTGTAATTATTTTAGATATGTTAATTCCTATATCTTGTAGTTGAATTAATTCTTCTATGAATTCTTCTGTAATATTCTTTCTTTCTACTTCTAGATCAACTCCTAGATTTCTCAATTCTTCCACTTGTTCCTTTGTTGGAGGTATTCCTCTACCTCCTCTATATGCCCTAGAAATATTGCTTCTTCTTATTCCAATATTATCATCTGGATTCACTCCAATTTTTCTTAATAGTTCTATACTTATCTCTGATTTATTTGCTAGTGTTTGCATTGTATCTCGTCTCGACATCTTTGAAACATCTACACCAATTTCATACAATTTCCTTACCTCTTGTATAAACCTTTCTACTGCAGTTCTATTATCTTTTGCATCAACTTCATCTTCTAACTCTACAAAATCTCTCAACAATCCAGTAAGTTCAAATGGACCTGCATTTTTGTCTGTAAAACCTCTTATTTGAGTTCCTCCGCTTTTCGTAATTCTATTAGGTAACTCTATCTGCCATAAATCTATTTGACTACCTATTCTTATTATTTCTTTTACTTCTTCAATTTGTTTTCCATTTAATCCATCAAATTCATTTTCTAAATATCCTTTATATTTATTTTGAATTTCTTTTAATACGGTTGCATATCCTGTTTCTTCCTTATCGCTACTATTTATATCTGGTAATGTTCCATCATGTCTTTCTGTCCAGTCTAGTATAAGGTTTAGCATTTGTATGTCATCTTGCTCTGTTATTTCATTTTCCCAATTTACTTTTAATGTGTTGTTTACTAAATCAATCACGACTGGTCTATTTTCATCTTTAGTAGAATTATCTGGATCTTCCGAATAAATTACTCTTCCTAATTGTTGCAAATATAATATCCTTGAGTTTTCATCCATTGGTCTTAGCCATATCATTCCATCTAGTTTATCTAAGTGTAAACCCTCATTTGCTTTATTCATAACTAGCATAAATTCAGTTTCTTCTGAGTTGCTGTTTTGGAATTCTTCTAATCTTCTTGCATTTTCTTTGTCTCCATATTCTCCAAGCATTGAATGAAAATTAGGTACTATATTTGACCCTTTAAAGTATTCTGCAATTTGTTTTTCATAATCTGCTATTTTATCTTTTCCTTTTTTTCTTCCAATTACATTACCATCTTCATCTTCTAATTCATCTACTATTGGTAAAAATACTATATATTTTCCACCTTTTTTCACATTTGCTTGTAATATTTCTAGTATTCCTTCTGCATTTTCTACATTTCTTCTTAAAGACTCATACTCTTCCAATTTTTCATTTCTATCTTGTACATCTTCTATTTGATCTATTTTACCTTTTAACTTATCTAGACTTCCATCTGTCTTTAAACTATATGCACAACTAACAAGCTTAGGATTTACAACTAAGCCCATTCTAATTGCATTTGTCAAACTTATATTCATGGCAACATGTTTTCCACTTACTGCTTCTCTATTTGTGTATCCTAACCTTTGAGCCACTTCATTTGCCATATTTATTCCATCTGCATCTCTTCTTGGAGTCGCTGTTATTCCTAATACTTTTGTACTTTCTGGCTGATTATCTAGTAATGTGTTTAATCTATCTCCCCATTCTTTTGCCCCTGTTCTATGTAGCTCATCTAATACAACAAAATCATATTGTTTGTTTATAGTTTCTTTTCCATCTCGTGCAAGCAAACTTGGATATGTTGCAAATTTTAGGTTTGGAAATACATCAGCTATTATATCATCTCTGCTTCTTCCGAATAGTATTTACTGGTCCATGAATATATTTTATGATATAGTCCTTCATTTGCTCTAGTATCTCATTTTGAGGTGCTAGGTAAAGCATTTCTTCGTTTTGGTGTTCCATTAGCTGTGATAATGCAACAAAACTTTTTCCTCCACCAGTTGGTAATATTACTGATGCAAATCTGTTTTCTTGCAATATTTCATCTACTCTGTCTGTTGCTCTTTGTTGATATGGCCTTAACTGTATTCCAGTGCCTTGTACATCATAATATCCTAAAAATCTTTCTATTCTTTCAATTGAAAGAGCTTGATTTAGGATTGATGCATTTTTCCCTTGATTTAAATTTTCTCTATTTTCTGCTATCATTCTGTCATATTGTTCTAATCGTTTTGCTTTTATAGTTTCTAATGTGTCATTTTCAGTAATTTCAAAATCATTTCTTCTTGTTACTATGTTTAATAGGATAGTTGGAATATCATGTCTATCTATACCTTGTTCTTCTAACTTCTGATACAATTCTACACAATATTCATTCTGTATTCTTTGAATCAAATTGTTTCTTTCAGCTACCGTAAATTCTTCTATGCCAATTTTCTGCCAATCATATAATGAAAATATAGCTTCTGCATAATATTCTTCTTTATCTATTTTTTCATTTCTTTTTGTCTTTGAGAATGTGCTACTCATTATGCCTTTTACATCAGATAGTCCACCATTTTTCATTATTTCTATCTGTTCTTCTTCAGATAGTCCTTTTATTTTATTTATTAGTTCGGTCTCTTCTCCTTTTAAATCTAAGGAAATTGACTCACTAAGTTTAACTCCTCGATTACTTTGTCTCGTTATTATCGCTGGTTCAATTTCAAATCCATTATTCTCTATATGCTGAACAATACCTCTATATTTTGGATTATCTCCTATTATTTGATTTAATAATTTTACTAACTCTCTTGCTTTTGATTGTGATCTCGCCAAATAGAACAAATTCTTTACTATCGAATTTGCTTGTCCGTATTCCACTTTTCCGTCTGTCAAATCATACATTTCTTCTATTGATATGTTGTCTTTTACTCTATAATCATTTGACAAAGTGCTGTTCTCTGGTATTGCAAGATTTCTTCTTTCACTCACAAACTGAACTACTTCTCTCTTTAAATCTTCTACTAATTGCTGGTCTTGTCCTTCTACTTGTTGTAATAATGAAAAAATGTCCACAATTTCTCTTGGTACATCTATTATTTCGTCTTTTTCAATATCTCCATAATGGATTAGTTCTAGTGATGAAAACGCATTTCCTATTGTTTGCACTAATAAATTGTTATTTGCTGTGTGAGGTATTAAAGGCTCCATTCCACCTACTCTTTCAAGCAAAGTTAATTTAGCAATTATCTTGTTTTTTTCTAATGATTGTTCTTCATTTAGTGCTTGATAACTACTAATTCTTGCAACTGGAGACCTATATGTAATACCTTTTCTTGGTTTTGCATTACTTGGGTCTAATGGCTCTCTTGTGGTGTATCTCGTTTCTATTGCTTTTCTTATTTCTTCTGAAGTTTTGCTATTATCTATTTCTGAAATAGTTTCTAAAAGTCTACTGTCATCTGGAATAGAAGAAATATATTCCTCTACTTTTTTTGCTATTTCTCCTATCATATATTGCCCAGCATTGATAACTTTCTCTCCTAATTCACTTTTTGGAACTTTTACCATCACATATCTATCTTTGTAAAATCCTCTTCCATAGGAAATAGACACATTTCCATTGCTTGAAAGTGAAATACAGTTTGTATCTTTTCTATAATGCATCTTTATATGGTCATAAACTTGTTCTAAACTTATTTCAGCATCTTTGCTATATTTAGGTAGCTCATTTTCGGCATTTTCTTCATATCTTTCTCTGTCTGTTCTTATTTTTTCAATATTACCTGTATTATCTAAAATTGTTCCTGTGTCTAAATCTTGATTATCTGCCATATTTAAAGCACGAAAAAAGTAATAGTTCTCTTCATCTTCTATTATATTAAATTTATCTATGTCAAATAAACTTTCCATATGAAATATTTTCCTTTATAATAACTTTATCTATAAGATATTTTATCATACCCTGTCAAAATATAAAAGATTTTCTATTTATTTTTTATTTAAAAATATAATTTATCCATAACCATAATCAATTTAAATCACTATCAAAATAGTATTCTATAATTGCATTATGCAAGTATTACTGATGAACGCATTTGTCTCTTGTATATTGGGTACATATTTCCACCTCTTTTTCTTATTCTGCTATATTTTATGTAGTTTTTTATTAAGGTGTGAATTATGTTGATTTTTTATTTATTGTTGAAATTTTTAATAATTTATAGTAAAATTTATACTATATTATTAAAGGAGAATTTATGGAACAAAGTATAAAAAAAGAAAAGAAAAAATTCACAATTTTAGGATTTAGTATTTGGGAAATACTAACTTATTTTATAATATATAGTATTGCAGGATATTTTATAGAAACTTTTTTTGCATTAATTAGATATGGCGTACTTGAGAGTAGGCAAAGCTTTTTATATGGCCCTTTTTGTAGTATATATGGAGTTGGCGCTGTTGTAATGATAGTTTTCTTACAATACTTCATGAAAAATGTATTTACTCTCTTTGCTGGAGGATTTATTATAGGTTCTGTAACTGAATATTTAGTTAGTCTAATTGGTGAATTGATTTTACATGTAAAATGGTGGGATTATTCAAATATGCCACTTAATATTAATGGTAGAATTTGCTTTTATTACTCAATCTTTTGGGGAGTTTTAGCAATATTCCTAATGAAAGTAATTCATCCACATGTAAGAAATTTCATGGCATATACTTTAAAAAAACTTAATGGAAAAATAGTAAAAACAATCATATCTGTATTAATTATTTTTATGGCATTTGATTGTTTAATCTCTGGTTATGCTATTAATCTATTTACTATTAGAATGATAGCAGAATATGATTTAAATGTTGCTAATAAAGAAACAATAGAAGAATTAAATGAACTTATAAATGAAAGTGAATTTCGTAAAAAAATAATAAATACATTTTTTAATGATACAAAAATGGTTAAAACTTATCCAAATTTAAAAGTGCAACAAGTCGATGGTAGTATGGTTTATTTTAAAGATTTATTACCACATATTAAGCCATATTTCTTTAAGTTTAGTGATAAAGATTTTTATAAATAAATTAAAATCCCCAGTTATATACTGAGGATTTATTTTTTCACTAAGGACCATTTCTTCAAAATTTTGTCGTTGAGGTACGTCCCCGCGACAATTTGCCATCAAGGACCGTCCCTATGACAAAACTTCTTCTACTTTAGAAACAACATTGTCAACATTTAGTCCATATTTTGCCTTTACATCTGCAGATTTTCCTGACTCTGTGAAAACATCAGGAACTCCTACATATGCAAGTTTGGCATGATTTGGTCTTTGAGCTAATATTTCTGCTATTGCTCCACCAAGTCCTCCTAAAATTGAATGGTTTTCTAGTGTTACAATTCCTTTAACAGTTGATGCTAGATTATTTATTAAATCTACATCCATTGGTTTTACTGAAAAGATATTTATAAGTTTACCTTTATATCCTTTTTCTTTTAGTGCATCATAAGCTTTATATGCAACAGCTGTTGCTGTCCCCTCATATATAAGTGCAAAATCATTTCCTTGGTCATCTACTATTATAGATTTTCCTAATTCTGCATTTTGCTCTAAATCTACATTTGGTACAACATCTCTTGCAGCTCTAATATACACTGGTCCTTCTGTTTCAATAGCTATTTTTATAGCTTGTCTTAATTCTTTTATATTTGATGGAATTAAAACTTTTAAATTTGGAATTGTTCTTACTAATGCAATGTCCTCATTTGCATGGTGTGAAGCACCATCTGGTCCATCATCCATGCCTGGGTGTGTTGCAATTAATTTAACATTTAAATTTGCATATGCAGCTTGACGTAATTGTGTCCATGCAGTTCCTGAAACAAACATTGCGAAATTTACATAGAAAGGAATTTGTCCTTCTGATGCTATTCCACTTGCAATTGACATCGCACTTGTTTCTGCAATACCTGTTTCTACAAATCTATCTGGAAATTTGTCTCTAAACTTTGCACTTGTTGTTGATTTTGCTAAATCACTGTCAATTACATATATTCTTTTATCATTTGCTCCATATTCGCAAAGAATTTCTCCAATTTTTTCACGTATTGAAATCATATCATAATCCATTATTGAATCTCCTCCTTTGCTCTTTCTAAATCTCTCATTGCTGTTTCATATTCTTCATCTAAAAGTGCCCCACTATGCCATTTTGGATTATTTTCCATAAATGAAACACCTTTACCTTTGATTGTATCAGCAATAATAGCTATTGGTCTATCTATTATTGTGTAAGCTTCATTTAATGCATTAACGACTTGTTGCATATCATTTCCATCAATGTGTATAGTATGAAAACTAAAAGCTTTAAATTTGTCTACAATTGGTTCTAAATTAATAACTTCATTAACTGGTCCACTAGAAGAAAGTTTATTATAGTCTAGTATTACAATTAAGTTATTTAGTTTATAATGTGATGCTTGCAATAAAGATTCCCATATTTGTCCTTCTTGCATTTCTCCATCACCAAGGATAGCATATACATGATTATTTTCATGTTCATGTTTCTTTACAAGTGCCATACCTACAGCTATTGATAATCCTTGACCTAAAAGTCCTGTTGTTGCATCTACTTCTTTTATATCAAGTGCATGTGGATGACCTTGCAAACGAGAATTTACTTGTCTAAATGTTCCTAATTCTTCTTCAGGAATTATTCCTTTTGATGCTAATACTGCATATTGTGCTGGTACAGCATGTCCTTTAGACAAAACTACTTTACTTCGTTTTTCAGAACTAAAATCTACATCCATTTCATATATTGCTGTTAATATGTCTATTACAGATAATGAACCTCCTGGATGTCCGGCTTTTGCCTTATAAATCATTTGAACAATTCTTTTTCTATTTTCGTTTGCTAGTAACTCTAAATGTTTAATATCCATAATTTTTTCTCCCTATAAATTAAAATTTACCTGTTACAGTTCCTATTAATTTAAATATTATTCCTATTAGGTTGAAGTCTGTTTCTGGGAAGCTTGTTCCAGATAATCCTACACTTGTCATTATTGGGTATATTATAGCTGGTCCTACTGCAATTAGTATACCTGCTAAGAATGCTCCTACGATACATCCTTTCCATCCACCTGTTGCATTACCAAATACACCTGCTGTTGCTCCTATAAAGAAGTATGGTATTGCTACTGGTATAATTACTGTTCCTCCCATTGCTGCCATAATTCCCATACAAATTAATCCTGCTACATATGCTGATATAAATCCTAGAACTGTTGCTGTTGGTGCATATGGAAATACTACTGGACAATCTAATGCTGGTTTAGCATTTGGTATGAATTTCTCAGAAATTCCAACAAATGCTGGAACGATTTCTCCTAAGAACATACGAACACCTGTGATAATTCCATATAAACCTGCTGTAAATGTTAATGCCATTATTGCAGGATATACAAGCCAATGTACTCCTCCTGAAATTGCTTCTACTGCACCTCTACCTGCTACAATTGCAGCTAAATAATAGAACACACCTACAGAAAGTGTAATTGATACAATATAATCTTTAAATATACTTAACCATCCTGGTAATTTTAATGATTCTGTACTTTGTTTTGGGTCTCCAACTTTTCCTCCAACCCATCCAGAAAGTGCATATGCAAGTGAACAATAATGTCCAATAGCTATATCATCGCTTCCTGTAACTTTACGCATAAATGGTTGTGCAATTGCTGGATATAAGCAAGATGCAAGACCTACTATTAAAGCACCTATAAATACTGTTGGAATATCTCCTAGTCCTAATGCTTTTAATAATATTGCAACTAATGCTGATAAGAACAAATTATGTTGTCCTGTTAAGAATATATATTTGAATTTTGTAAAACGTGCTATTACTAGGTTCATTGCAAAACCTAATACCATGATTAATGCAATTACTGCTGGGAATAATGTTTGAGCTTGTGCAGTAACCGCTTCTGAAATTGGTGTTACACCAACTAATCCAAATGCTTCTGAAAATAATTCTTGAAATCCTGTTAGAGCTTCTTGTGCTGCAGAAGACCCTATATTGAATAATAAATATCCTACTATTGTTTTAATTGTTCCTGATATTACTTGACTAGCTTTTTTCTTTTGTAATAATAGTCCTATTAAAGCTATTAAACCTAATAGAAAAGCAGCTTGTCCAAAGATGTCATATACTATAAAATTTAATATGTCCATCATATGTTTTTATCCTCCTTTATTTTTCATCTTTTGCTTGTTCAAAAAATTTTTTTAGTTCATTTGTCATGTATTCTTCGTCCATTATGTCTTTAACTCCTATAACATAGCAACCTGAATCTTTAAATTCATCTACTAAGTCACTCATTGTAATGATGACGTCTGGATGATGTCCCATAAAACCACTTAGTACATCATGTTCTAGTTCTAATGGGAAATTATTTTCTTGAATAATTTTTTCTAGCTTTATTTTTAACATTAATGAACTTCCCATTCCTGTACGACACATTACTAGACCTTTCTTCATAAACTTTCCTCCTTTCTCTAATTGACTATACCAATTTATAGCATAAACCAATTAGTTTTCATTTGCTTTAATATAGTCTATAACTGATTTAGAATCTTTTGCATTTTTTAGTATATCAAAAAATTCTGGTTTTCCCAATAATTCAGATAAACTACTTAATGCACTTATATGAGATTCCATATCAGTTGTAGCTAACATAAATATGTAATAAACTGGATCATTATCTTTATTTCCAAATTCTACTGGTGTTTTTAATGTAATTAATGATATCCCAGTTTTATTAACACCTATTTTATTTGTTGCATGTGGCAATGCAACTCCTTTAGTTATAACAATATATGGTCCTAATTCTTTTACATTTTTTATTGCTTCTTCTATATATTGCTCATTTACCACTCCATTATCTTTTAATACTGTGCCTGCTTCTTTTATAGCTTCTTCCCAATTTGTTACTTCAACATTTAATTTTATATATTCCTCTTTTAATACGTCGCTTAACATTTTCCATCCTCCTTATTATAATCTTATGTACTAATTATATACAAATTTTCATTATTTTCTTTATCTTACATTAAATAATTTAATTTGACAATAGAATTTTTAATTTTCGTTTATATCTAATAATGAAAACAAGTTTGCTTCATTGTTTAATTCTTTTATATTCATTATTACTCCTTGTCCTGTTACAATACCGCCTTCATCTATAATTGCTTGTCTTATTGCATGCATTGTGTTTCCAGTTGCATATATATCATCAACTATATAAAAATTTTTGTTTTTATAGTTTTCTTCTACAAGTTTTGGTAACTCTAATTGGTCTTTCCCATATTCTTTTTCATATTCAAATTGTCTTGTAACTGTTGATGGTGGAAGCTTTCCAGCTTTTCTGACTGGTATAAAACCTATTTTTAATCTACTTGCTATTGCTGCACCAATTATAAAACCTCTTGCTTCTGGACCAACTATGTAATCTACATTTTTTTCTTTAATTTCTTCAATAAACTTTTCTATTATTTCTTCAAATGTATCTTTTTGAATTATTAATGGCATTATATCTATGAATTCAATTCCTTCTTTAGGGAAATTTTTCTCTGTGCGTATATTTAATTTAGATTTTAGTGCATTTCTTAATATTTTCATATACATACATCCTTTTTTCTTTTATTATATTTCTATTTCGAGTTTATTATATACTAATTAATTTTTAAAAACTAGTATTTTATAAAAAAATTTTTCTCTGTCGACAGGCTTCGACACACTTTTTATTTTTTATGTTATATATTAATTGTCGTGCACAATAAAAAAGGAGGATATTTTAATGAAAGAGAAAGACAAAATTGGTACAATCACAATTTCTGTTTTCAAAACTGATAACTTTTTCACATCTTTTGAAATAAAAACAGATAATGAAAATGTATTACCTGTTACTTATGTTATCGAAGATACTTTGAAAAAGTATTAGACATTAGTCTTTTATCAGTAATTTTTCTCTTTAAATGTATTGGTTAATTATTTTAAACTTATATAGATTTTTTGTTAAAACTTTTACAAATGAGGATGTTAAACTATTGAATAAAGTATTTTTTGATATAATTAAGTATTGTGATGCAAAAAAGAGAGCTAGAAAAAAGCTCTCTTTTATTTTTTTATTTAAAAATCATCTCTTGTTTTATTAAAGTCTGATTGTGCTTCATCAAATATTCCTAATATTTTGTCCCTAATTACTTCTTGAGAATATGTTCTTTGAGTATAATCAGCAATTTCATCATTATTAAATTGTAATTTATCATCACAAATATCTATAACTGCTGAACTTAAACCAGTAACTGTTCTCATATATCCATCAAAATATGTTCCTAAAGTTTCTCCATTGATTCCTAATTCCTCAGCCTTATCTGAAACAAATTTTGATTTTTCTTCTTTGCTACCAATCATTGAATATATTGCAGGCATTTTATCTAGTTTATTTACTACATCCTCATTTAATTCAGCTGGTCTATCTGGTAGTGGTGGTACTAAAACTCCTAATTTTGTTACATAACTTTTTTCTTTATCAGATAAATCTTCTCTTTCAGTATTTAATATTCCTGGAATTCCTCCTGAGTTAGTTGCAATTACTGGATGTCCACAAGATGTACCTTCAATAACTACTAGTCCAAAAGGTTCATTTCTAGATGGTATTAATGAAACATCTGCTAAATTTTGTAACTTACATATTTCACTATGATTTTTTCTTCCTACAAAATGCGTATGTTTTAAACCTAATTCTTTAGCTTGTTCTTTCAATTTATCCTCTAAAGCACCAGAACCAACAATTATTGTTTCTATTTTCTTGTTTTCAGCTTTAGCACGAATTTCATACATTTTTGCTGCATCAAGTAAAGCGTCAATACCTTTAAAATCAGCAAATTTTCCAACAAATAGTACTAAGCTATCATAATCTAAATTCTCTTCACCAATTAGCTCAGGAATTATTTCTTCTCTTTTAACATCTTTATTTTGATGAAACACTTTAGCATCATATCCATTTTCTAATAGTCTTACTTTCTTCTCGTTTCCTGGGAATAAATAATTAAATTGTTTTTCTTGTGCATCAGAAATTACTATTATTCTTTGTGATTGTCTTGCAGATTTTTCAGCTTCTCTTTTATATAATTCATATAATGTTTTAGAATCATACAAACTGATTAATTCTTCCATCTCAGCTTTAGATATATCTAATTTCTTAGATTTTATAGCTGATTTTAATTCTCTCATAATTTCAGCTTTTGTAGTAGATCTTTTATATATTTCTTCAACAACTCTTATGTTTTCTAACATTTTTTTGTCATTAGCTTTTTTTAATTCTTCTTTTTTTCCTTCAATTTGTTCTTGTACACTTTCCAATTTATCACTTGCTTTTATATAGCCCATCAAATCTGTTCCATGTATTGTAAGTGCCACAGGCTTATCAAAATTATTACATATACTACTAGTTAGCCAGTTATGTTGAGCATGTATAATGTCTGGATTAAAATTTTGTACTTCTTCTCTTATTGCTTTTTCAAATGCTTTATTGTATGCTTCAATTTCTTCTAAACTTACATTCCAGAAATTTGCAGTGCTTTCTGTATGTGTAGTAAACATTAAATAATTGAATGGACATTGTCCCTCAATTTTTTCAGGATTTTCAGTTTCTGCAGTAAATGGTACAACATGATATCTAACTCCATCTAACTTATCAAAATCTGTTCTGTTGTTTCCTGTTATTATTACTACTTCATCTCCGTTTTCTACATAAGATTTAGCTTGTGTAGTAATTAATGCTCCACTTCCTGCTCCATGTGTTGGAAATGCTGTAACAATTAAAATTTTCTTTTTAGCTTTACTTTTTGTTTCCATCATAAAATCTCTCCTAACAAAATATTATATTATGGGCACATTCTATCATCTTTCTACAAAAAAATCAATTATAATTGACAAATTTACATATTTTATAGTTATTTAACTATTTTAAAATAATTTCTTCTAGAAACACTGCTACTCCATTATCTTCATTTGATAATGTTATTTCGTCTGCTTTTTCTCTTACTATTTCATTTGCATTTTTCATAGCTACACTAAGTCCGACTTTTTCAAACATTGATAAGTCATTAAAATCGTCTCCTATCGAAATCACATCTTTTAAATCTATATTTAAATATTGACACAGTTTTTCGATTGCGTTACCTTTACTTGATTCAATATTTGCTACATCACAGTAAATAGTGTTGTCCCTCGGATAATTAGGATCTATTAAGCTTTTATGTCTGTTCTTTATTTCTACATTTTTGACTTTTTCTATTTTAGGAATTAAATTTTTTATTCTGTCAAAATCCTTATCTGCAATTATACATTGCACTATATCATTTTTATAAACAAATTCATGAATATTTCCTTCTATTTCTTTTTCTTCATCAGGTTTTGTTACTTTGTTAACTACTCTTCCTTCTCCAACATTCATTATGAATTGGGCGTCAACTGAATTAGCTATTTCATATAGTTTTAGTATTGCTTCTTTATTCATAATGTTAGAATATATTACTCTGTTTTCTTCATAATCATAAATGTTTCCTCCATTTGAGGTTATGATATATTTGCTTGCACAACACATCTTACTTACTTCTTCAGTGTATTTTCTAGGTCTTCCTGAACATAGTATGACTAGTATTCCTTTATCAGTTACTTTTTTTACTGTATCTATTGTTTTTTGAGATAATTGTCTATTATTATCTCTCAAGGTTCCATCTATATCGACAAATATTGCTTTATACATATTCTTTTCACTTCCTAACAAAATGATTATACAATATATCAGTTGATTTTACTAGCAAAACACAAAAAAATAACAGATAATTTCTTATCTGCTATTCTTGGCTCCTTTGCGAGAGACGTTTTCGAAAAGTCTATCACAAAAAAAGTTACTTATTTCCGTTTCAAATGTAGTTATAGCAATATGTTGCAAGAATTCTTATAGTATATATAGCCTCTACTCATTGATATTATATTTATTAAAATATTTTCTAGTCTTTTCAATAACATTTAATACTTCTTTTATGCCATCTTCATTTATGTTTTTCTGAGCATACTCTGAAATAGTTCTTAAATATGTAATTCCTTTTCCAAATTTTTCATTCATCCAATTATAATTTGGAAAAATCCAGATATGAAGATGTTTTGAACGTTCTTCCTGTACCAAAGTAACTTCTTTTACAATGTTTAATTCCTTTAAAGCTTTTTCTGCATAAACAATAACATTTCCAATCTCAGTTCTTTCTTCTTTACTAAGTTTTGAAAATGAATTAATATGTCTTTTCACATTGATTATAAAAAAACCTGGTATTGGAATTTCAGGATCTGCTCCTAATATTGTATATTTTCCTTCATAGATAATTCCACCTGGAATTTTTATCTCTCCTCTTGAAATAGCACATCCCATACAATCATAATTCCATACATTTCCCAAAAAATCAACTGCTGATTTTGAGTTACCAGCAAAATTATTATCATTCATCTTAATTCCTCGTTTTCTTATTAATATTCTTTAATACCTTTTTAACTCCTACTTTTGATTAATTACATTATAATTGATATATTCTTTTTTCTCTCTATTTTCAAATTTCACTACTTCATGAACATTTTGCTCTCTATAATAATTAATATAATCTACTGTAGCTTGTGGATTTATATC
>ERZ1643249.2762-NODE-2762-length-16086-cov-9.294492_pt1 | contig 16086 bp, 11 predicted proteins | sample MGYA00579263_ERZ1643249 | MGnify/ENA primary metagenome ERZ1643249 (study PRJEB29033, sample SAMEA4952264) | chicken gut metagenome | biome: Broiler Chicken; feature: Gastrointestinal Tract; material: Caecum | place: Ireland | collected 2018 | study: Broiler...
GTATTTAAATAATAACACATTATTATTATTTTGTCAATTAAAAATTTTGCAATTCTCGTGTTTTCATTGATTTTATACTATGTTGAAACTAAGTTATTTTATAGAATCAATATTGAAAGTAACAATTAAAGTTAAAATACACACTAAATGTTACAGGAAAATAGACAACAAAAAACACATCTCTGCAAGCCGTTAGAGATGTGCTTTAAATAAAAACACTTTTTTAATGGCACACCACACTTTGTGGTCACTCATCTTCTATAATTATTATACTTAAATAATACTAAAAAGTCAATATTATTGTATTTAAATTTCCCTGAGGAAAGGAAATGACAGGTTTTGATTTATAAAGAAAGCAAAGGAGTGTGGATTAGATTTAACAAAAGCAAGACTTCTCTATGAAAATCTTGCCAAAGCTTTGGATTCCACAGAAGAAAGGTGGGGAAGAAAGTCAGTTGAGCTAACAAACGATGAAGCCGTTTTAGCAAGTTTCTTGCTTGCAAAATTTGGCGCAGCAGTTCGTACAACCTATAGCACTACGAGAAGTGAGATTGTACATGAGTACAACATAGAATTGCTTTCTTGTAAATAAAAGTGCCCCTGAGATGAACTCTACTTTTTAGAGTATAGTTCATTTCGGGGGACAATTTATTTTATATATTAGGAAAGTCATGCTGACTTTCTAATATATAAAATTAAGCATTTCTTATTTTTATATATGGTCAAATTTACATTTGAAAAAGCTGAAAGAGATAAAAATAATCAATTAAAAGTAAAAAGGATAAAGACTAAATATGTCATTACATAGTCGAAACAGAGTAGGAAGTTACGGTCTTGCTCTGTTTTTTTGCATAAAAAAAGTATGTGTAGTTACGGTACACATACGAGTAAATGTTATCCTCAACCTGAACTAGGATACATTTTTATTGTATTTAAATAATAACACATTATTATTATTTTGTCAATTAAAAATTTTGCAATTCTCGTGTTTTCATTGATTTTATACTATGTTGAAACTAAGTTATTTTATAGAATCAATATTGAAAGTAACAATTAAAGTTAAAATACACACTAAATGTTACAGGAAAATAGACAACAAAAAACACATCTCTGCAAGCCGTTAGAGATGTGCTTTAAATAAAAACACTTTTTTAATGGCACACCACACTTTGTGGTCACTCATCTTCTATAATTATTATACTTAAATAATACTAAAAAGTCAATATTATTGTATTTAAATTTCCCTGAGGAAAGGAAATGACAGGTTTTGATTTATAAAGAAAGCAAAGGAGTGTGGATTAGATTTAACAAAAGCAAGACTTCTCTATGAAAATCTTGCCAAAGCTTTGGATTCCACAGAAGAAAGGTGGGGAAGAAAGTCAGTTGAGCTAACAAACGATGAAGCCGTTTTAGCAAGTTTCTTGCTTGCAAAATTTGGCGCAGCAGTTCGTACAACCTATAGCACTACGAGAAGTGAGATTGTACATGAGTACAACATAGAATTGCTTTCTTGTAAATAAAAGTGCCCCTGAGATGAACTCTACTTTTTAGAGTATAGTTCATCTCGGGGGACAATTTATTTTATAAATTACTTTAATTCTTATTACTTTTTAGAAAAAATTTAGTATAAAAATACTATAATTCTTCATATTTGTGATATTCTTTAATTGTATCTAGTTTCATAGCAGAATATAGCTTTCCAAGCCCTTTAAAGCTTTTTGACCAAGGTGTATTATCTTTATGTGTTAAATTAACTAAATCAGATGCAGATAAAATACCATATTTTTTTAATGTTTTTTCAATACTTAATAATTTTTCTGTTCCATCTTCTGCAAACAAAATTCTACTTTTTGCTGGCATTTCAGCTATATTCGTGCTATCGATATCTTTTTCTTCTCTATCAATAGGTTTATATCCATATTTTTTATATCTTTTATAAACAGTATCTACTACGGGGCCATATTTAAAAGCATATATTTTATCTGTAAATAATTCTTTTCCCGTATCACATAGGTAATCTGCAAAACATAAATATACTAATTTTTGTAGTTTTAATTGAGTACATGTTATTTTTGATAAAATGTATTTTGCTACATCTAAACCTTCTAATTTTCTGTCCTTTTTTATTAGTTTTATAAATTTATCTATTGAATCAATAACTTTTACATCTTTAAAGAAATGATCTGCTACACATACTGATTTCCAAGTTATATCATCTGCCTGTATCATATGTGTTGAAATAGATACGTCTTTTCCACATTCTTTAAGAAGTTTGTCTAAATCTGTTTTCAATTTTTCTTGAATACTATCATCTGTTACGATATAATCCATAGCAATTCTTGTACCTAAGGAATATGAACTACTTAAAAATATAAAATGTGTAACCATTATTTATTACCTCCTTTATTTTCTTTTTCCCATTTAACATAGTCTTGTTTATATTTTTCATGCGAATTTATATTATTTATTTCATCTTCTTTATTCCATATTTGTAATTCCCATTGAAAATTAAAATTACCTTGTCTAAAATATATGTGAGTTGCTTTATAATCTTTTCTATAAGATTTTATACATTTTAAGTTTTCAAATTTAGATTTTACTAATTCTGAAATTTTCGAATTTTCTATTTTTTCTGTGCATATAATTCTTATACCAAATAAATCGTTTAGACATTTATTAATAGGTACTTTACCATTCTCATGATTTTCTATATAATTTTTGATTTTATATTCTATAGAGTTTTTAGCTTTAGTTCTAATATTAACCTTAGCATTTTCAGTGCTAAATTGTTTGAAAGCCATAAGTAGTTTAATGTTATTTTCATTTATAAATTCTCTATAATTAAATACTGCATTTAATATTTCTTCATTTTCAGATAAGTCAATTACTAAATTATCTTTTAAATTAATCTTAGTATAATAATTACTATTTTGCCACTTTTTATTGAAATGTAGATATTCAGTTTGTATAAACTCAATTAATTTTTCTAATTCCTCTAACATATTCTATACTCTTTCCTATTTATATATTTTATCACATAATTTTAATTTTGTGTGATTTTTTATTGTACAGGAAAAATCGGCTTTTATCTTGACCTCATATAAGATTTTTCCGTATACAACAAGGCTAGGCTTCTTATATTCGTCCGAGCGAAGCGAGTGACATGTGTTTTGCAATTACTCCAAAGACTTACTTAGCAAAACGCTTTTCTTATTGTATAGGAAAAATCAGTTTTTATCTTGACCACATATAAGATTTTTCCGTATACAACAAGGTTAAGCTTCTTATATTCGTCCGAGCGAAGCGAGTGACATGTGTTTTGCAATTACTCCAAAGACTTACTTAGCAAAACGCTTTTCTTATATTTTTTTAGTAATTCACTACAATATTTATGTGCAATATTAAACTTTCTAGGTAGATATTCAATCCTAAAATTTAATCCTTCTTTATTTAAAAGCAAACTATTTGTAGAATGCACATAATGATATAAATTTGAATTTAACTTTATAAATGTTCTATTTTTCTTTTGAGTATTTAAAACATCTACGATTGATTTACAATCTGAAAAAATTAAAATCTTTTTAACTTCCAATTTTTGAATTATTCTATTCATTCGTTTTAAAGCAATTTTTAAGGCTAATAATTCAACTTCAATAGAATTTTTCATTTTATCTATATTAGTTACAAGTATTTTGTCAACTAATTTATTATTATTAAAAATAAGAATTGAGCAAGATGCAAAATTTGTTTTTTTTAAAAAACTGCCATCTACAAATATTATATATTCCATAAACATCAACTCCAGATATATTATAAAACGAATGTTTGTAAATGTCAATATAATTTTATTGAAAAATAATTTAATGCATAAGGACATTAAGTTTTCAGCCATAATTATTATTCTTATTTTATAATAGATATAATTTCATTAGCATATTTACTATTATTTATATCTTCTGGATTCCTATAATTTGCTTCATTAACATATTTTCCCTTAATCGGTACTCTATCATTAGTACCTAGTTTAAACCACTCATATTCTATATCAATATGACCTATATCAACAGCTTGATATCCTAATTTACTCAAATCATATGCTAAAACTGTAGCAGTTGGACCAGCAGCTATTAAAATCAAATTTTTTTTATCCATTTTTATTGCTTCTTTATATATTTTATCATATTTGTTATATGCTTCTTCTGCCGGTACCAATATTCTTTTTATTGAATTTGCATTATTCAACAAATCATTATTTACGCCAATTCTACTTTTTTCTCCTTCTATAATTACTACATCTCTATTTTCCCAAATTTTCTTGAATAGATTAAATAGTTCTTTTGACTTTGACTTATCCTTAAACACACTATAAATTCTAGTACATGTTGCATTATAGTAGACTTTAGATTCATCTAATAAAGCATTTAATTTTAAACCATATTTTCGTAAATGTTTTTTCCAATATTCCTTTTCACCATCTGTCCTATCAGGATTTATTTTTGAATAAGCATCATGTATACAGATTAATAAATTGTTTTGTTTACATCTAAGTATTTTTCGTAATCTATTAGATAATTCATCATTGTAATGTTGAAAACCTACTCCTCCTGATTTTACAGCTATAAAACTTCGCCATCTCCAAATCTAGCCATAGAACATTTTTCATTAATTACTTTGTTCAATGTTTCCTCTATTGATTTTACTACTGGCTTTTTTAACATATACTTTCCACTTATAAGTTTTAATTTAAATTTCTTTTTACTTATCATTATAATTTTCCTCTTCACCTATAATTTTATTATAATCATATTTATATCATAAATTGTTGAACATGCATAGTATTTTATTAAAACTCTATCTTGCTATAAAAATTTGTGGCATAGGTATTTGTTACAATAGCAAAAGTTACTTCCAACATTTGTTAGTTGAAAGAGGGAAAAAACCATGCTACAATGATATTGTTATGTAAACAAAAGAATGGGGGGTTAATAATATGAATAGAAAGATTTCGATTCTAATTATAATAACTCTGATTTTAAATATAGTAATAAATGTATTTAGTAATATATCTTTTGCCGTAACAAACAATCAAACAAAAGAGGAAAAGAAAAATTCAGAAAGTTATTGGAGTACAAAAAATGCACCGATGTTTTATGGTACAACAAAGATAACCTTACAAAAAGGAATTATTGATGAATTTAATGTATTAGACAGTAGATTCAGAATTTTTGCAAAAGACTTTGAAGATGGAGATTTAACACCGAATATTACATATACAGAAGAAGTAAAAACAAATGAGGTAGGAAATTATGAAATTACATATACAGTAACAGATTCTCATAAAAATACTACAACATTAGTGGTTCCAGTAATCGTAACAGAAGATGTTGATAAAAAAATAACAGTTGAAAGAACATTATATACTACACCATCTGTTTGGAACATGGATTTAGCAGAGTTTTCAAGATGCAATTATGGAGATAGACAAATATTAGGGGTATATTTGTCAAACAATCAAAGTATCAAAGCACGTATTATATCAGCAGAAACAGCACTAGATATTAACTTTTTTAATAATGACCAATATACAGAAAGTTCAACAACTATACCAATAACAGGAGAATGGGTAACTTTAGAAAATAAAGTTGGAAATGTTGGATATGAAAGTGTACCATTGTTAAGAACAAAGGTACTATCTAAAGAAAATACTGCAATTAATAAAAGTTATGTGATTGAATTGCAATATGATGAAACCATAGAACCTTTAAATTATTATCATTATTTAGACGATGAGCAAGCCTTTAGAAAGGATTGGATAAATAGTGGAAATCGCTATGGAGTTATAGAAAGTGAAACCATGTTATTGGTAGTACCTTTTTTAGATATGAGTTATATGACAAATTACTATAGAAATGGTTTTACATCTTTAGATAAATTTTTAGAATATTATCAAAAAGTAGTAGAAAAAATGGATGAATATGTAGGGTTAGACTTTAATCCTGAAAAAATTACAGATCAAAATGTTAGAACAAAATATGTTGTTAAAGCAAATGCTCATGGTGTAGGAGCAGCATATTATGCAGGAGACCACGTGGGCGTGAACAATTCAAGCATGGCATCATTCTTTGAAATGAACTGGGGAGGATTACATGAATTAGCACATGGATATCAAGGGAGTTTAGGAAAAGGAGAAATGTTATTAGGAGAAGTTTCTAATAATATTATCGGACATTATATTCAAATTGATAAAAGTATTTATTTTCATTCAGGAAATTGGCTAGGAGAACTTTCAACAATTGAAGAGAGTAGAAATGCTCAAAGATTAGAAGGCAAAACTTTTTTGGAAGTAGATGAGCCAACAAGACTATATGTAATTATCAATTTATTAAATAGTTTTGAAAAAGGTACGACCTATGGAAAACTATTTTCATGGTATCGTGAGCAACTATATTTAGGAAGAAGGATGACAAACCAAGATGCTTATGTAGAGGGGATTGCAGAAATTTATCAAGTTAATATTTTACCATATATGGAAGCTTGGGGATTAAGGCTTTCTGACCAAGTAAAAGCAAAGGTGTATGAGAACAATTATCCACTAATGAATATTTTAAAAGATATGGTAAATGACGATACCTTACAAGCTATTATAGATGGAGAAAGAATTGACAGAAAATATGCAGTAGTATCAAATGAAATATTACAAAAATATGCATCAGACGGAAATATGACATTACAAATTGATATTGATGATATTGTACAAATACATGGTAAAATTATTCAAATAAAAGATGGAAAAGAGATTATAAGTACAATTAAAATTGAAGATAGCCAAATAGAAAGACAACTTCCAGTAGGAACTTATTTTTTACAAATGCCAGTGATTAATGGATATTCATATCAATATACTTATGTGCAAATAAAAGAAGATATGGAAAATACATACACATATATGTACGAAAAATTAGAAGATGTAAATTATGATAATTATTTAATGTTTCGCGTATTGGGATATAATTATGATACAATCGCGTATCAATTAACATTTAAAGAAAATTATAAAAAAGCAGAAATTCGCTATCCAAATCAATCTGCAATGAGTGGTAATGAATATATAAAGATTTTGGATGCAAAGGGAGATGTTGTAACAGAAGATATAGCAACAGGCGGATATTTTGATTTCAATAAAGGAACACATGAAATTACATTAGAACCGGGATATACTATAGAAATTTGTTATCCGAATAAGTTTGAAAATAAAATTGTTGTATATAATACATTAACAAATGCAATTATCCCAGAGTATAAAGCAATTGGAACAGTAACAAGATATAGGGTTATTGAAAATGGAATTATAAGAGAAGATATGAGTAAGGAAAATGCAGAAGATATAGCATATGCACAATTAAAAGTACACCTGGTTAGCATTATAGAAGCATATAAACAAAAAGTGACAGAGGAGGAATTGCAGAATAAAAGAATTAATTATGAAGAGAAAACAATAATTATTAATGCTTATGAACAATTAAGAGAAGAGGACAAAACACCATACATAGAGTTAATCAATAGCATTAAACGAGGAGGAATTCCTAAAATTACCGTTATTGCACAAAGCTTAGAATATGATAAAGGAACACAAATAGATTTATATACATTAATTCATGCGATAGACAATGAAGATGGAATAATTGCAATTGACAAAAATAGTACTGTTATAAAAACTAATTTGAAAAATAATGAAGTAGGAACATATTTTGTGACTTATGAAGTGACAGATTCAGATAATAATGTGGCAACTAAAACAATAGAGATAACAATAGTTGGAGAAATAGAAGTTCCAGAGATTCCAGACGAAGGAGAAGAAGAAAAACCAGTTCCACCAACAGAAGGAGAGGATGAAGAAATTACACCACCTACAGAACCAGATGAAGAAGATAAAGAAGAAGGAGAAGTAATACCTCCACAACCAGACGATGAAGAAGACAAGCCAAATCCTCCAACTGAAGGAGAGGGTGAAGAAATTACACCACCTACAGAACCAGATGAAGAAGATAAAGAAGAAGGAGAAGTAACACCTCCACAGCCAGACGATGAAGAAGACAAACCAAATCTTCCAACCGAAGGAGAAGGCGAAGAAACTATACCACCAGCAGAACCAGACGAGGAAGAAAAAGAGGAAGGAGAAATTGTACCACCAGATTCAGATGAAGAAGACAAAGAAGAAATACCACCAACAGAAGAAGATGAAGGAAACAATACATATCCATCTATAAAACCAGGAGAAGAAGATAAAGAAGATGGAGAAATAATACTGCCAGATTTGGAAAAGGAAGATATGGAAGAAGAAAGTTTAAATAATAAACCAAAAGTAGAGACAGATGACTCTTTAAATAATAATACGACAGAAACTTTAGAGAGTAATAAAAATATAGAAAGTATACAAGGAAGTTATGAGGATGAATTTATTGAAAATATAGAAAATGAAACTAATAATGGACTTGAAGAGTTACCAAAAGCAAGAATGGATAATATAATAGTAAAAATATGTATAGCATTGGCAATAATATTAATTATAACATTTGCTATTACTAAAAAGATTAAAAAATCACAATAAAATTATTTAATTTTGATAGATTTTATGTTAAAATATAATATAGGTATTTATTATAAACAACGCCAAATACCAAAGCAACAATGAAACAGGCAAAAGAAGGAGAAGGCATATGAGACTTAAATACGATGAACATAGAAAAGAATATAAGAAAGAAATTATAGAAATAATAAAAAGTGATAGTTCAGAAATATCACAAATAATAGGAAAATATTTAGAACTTTCTAGATATAATCCTATTGATGACAGGATGGAGATTCCACTATATATGATTGAAGATGAAGATCTGAGATTTATCAGAATGAATCTTGTTGCTGGACAATTAATTGGCAATGAGATACATGTTAAAATCGGTAATAGATTTTTAGCTCTTTGGATAAAATAAAAACAAAAAAATTTTTTATCCCACGTTGGCGTTGCGTGGGGTTTTTTAATAATTTAAATATAACCCCTTTTAAAAAAGTAAAAAATGTTATACAATATAAAAAAATTAAAAATAGGAGAAAAATATGAATAAAAAATGGCAAATATATGAAGTCGATGAAGAAAAAGTAGAAAAATTATCTCAAAAATATAATTTAAATAAACTATTATCAACAATACTTGTAAACAGGAATATAGTAAACGAAGAAGATATAAGGCTATTTTTAAAACCTACTAGAAATGATTTTCATAATCCTTTTTTAATAACAGATATGGAAATTGCAATAAAAAGAATAATAGAGGCAATAGATAAAAAAGAGAAATTAACCATATATGGAGATTATGATGTAGATGGAATAACAAGTATAACTGTTTTAAAAAGTTTTTTAAAAGATAGAGGTTTGGAAGTATCACAATATATTCCTAATAGATTAAATGAGGGATATGGGTTAAATAGAAATGCAATTGAAAAAATTCATAAAAATGGTTGTGACTTAATGATAACAGTTGATTGTGGTATATCTGCTATAGATGAAATTAATTATGCAAATGAATTAGGTATTGAAACAATTGTAACAGATCATCATGAGCCAGGAAGTGAATTACCAAAGGCATTAGCTGTTATTGATAATAAAAGAAAAGATAGTACATATCCGTTTAGAGAATTAGCAGGAGTAGGAGTTGTTTTTAAACTTATACAAGCACTTGGAATAAAGCTTGGATTAAAAGAAGAGGAGTATTTAAAATATTTAGATATTGTTTGTATAGGAACCATATCTGATATTGTTCCACTAGTTGATGAAAATAGAGTAATTGCAAAATTAGGATTATTATTAATTAGACAAACAAAAAATATAGGATTAAGGTCAATAATAAATGCATCAGGATATAAAAAAATAGATTCAAATAGTATATCATTTGGAATTGCACCAAGAATTAATGCTTGTGGAAGAATGGGGAAAGCAGAAGATGCTTTAAAGTTATTTTTGTCTGAAAATTTAAATGAAGTTTCATCTTTAACAGCTAAATTAAATGAATATAACAGATTAAGACAAGATACAGAAAAAAAGATATTTGATAGTGCAGTTAAAGAAATAGAAGAGGATAACTTGGATAAAAATGCAACAATAATAGTAGGAGGACATAATTGGCATCATGGAGTTATAGGTATTGTTTCATCAAAAATAACAGAGATGTATTTTAAACCAAGTATTTTATTAAGCTTTGAAGAAGATGGAATAGGGACAGGCTCAGGAAGAAGTATACCTGGTTTTGATTTACATGAAGCCTTAAATAAGTGTACAGATACTATTGAAAAATTTGGTGGCCATAGTATGGCAATAGGAATTACAATAAAAAAAGAAAAATTTGAGGATTTTAAAAAAGAGTTTGAAAAAGTAGCAAAAAATTCTAAAATAGATGAGATTGTTCCAATAATTAATATAGATGCTAAGATTGATTTTAGTACTATTAATAAAGAAATGGTAGATAGTCTAAAAGAATTGGAACCATTTGGAGAAGGAAACAAAATGCCTGTATTTGCTTTTAAAAATCTAAAAATTGATTCTATAAGAGCACTAACTGAAGGAAAGCATTTGAAATTGACATTAAAAGAAGGAAATACTGTAGTAAATGCTATTGGATTTAATATGGGAAAATTTGCCGAGGAATATAGAATTGGTGATAAAGTGGATGTAGTAGGTGTATTAGAAATCAATACTTTTAATGGAGTGGATACATTACAAATAAATATGAAAGATATAATGAGATCAATCTAAAAATCGACAGCGAGTTATATAAGGAAGTATATAAACTGTCAAATATAGAAAAAAAGCAAGGGGTGTGAATTAAATGGAAAAGAAAGAAATAACTATTCAAGATATAATAAATAAAAGAAAACAACATTCAAGAAGAGTTGATACAAAATTAATAATGAAAGCATATAATGTTGCAAATGAAAAACATAAAGGTCAAAAAAGAGGCTCAGGTGAACCATATATAATTCACCCTCTTAATGTTGCATATATTTTAGCTGATATAGGGCTAGATGATAGCACAATATGTGCAGCACTTCTTCATGATGTAGTAGAAGATACAGATATGACTGATAAAGATTTGAGAAATATGTTTGGAAATGAAATAGCAGATATGGTGTCAGGTGTTACAAAACTTAGTAGTATACAATTTGAATCTGTTGAAGAAAAACAAGTAGAAGACTATAGAAAAATGTTTCTAGCAATGGGAAAAGATATAAGAGTTATATTAATCAAACTTGCAGATAGACTTCATAATATGAGAACATTAAAATATTTAAGAAGAGATAGGCAAATTGCTAATGCTAAAGAAACAAGAGATCTATATGCACCACTAGCAAATAGACTAGGTATATATTCTCTAAAATGGGAACTTGAAGATTTATCATTCAAATACTTAGAGCCAGAAGAATATCATGAATTAGTAGAAGGGATAAATAAGAAAAGGGAAGAAAGAATAAAATTTATTGAAAAAATAATGGCAGATATTAGAGTTGCTTTGAAAAAGCAAAGAATTGATGCAGAAGTGACAGGAAGAGCAAAACATTTATATAGTATATATAGAAAAATGAAAAGAGATAATAAAACATTAGATCAAATATATGATTTATTTGCCTTAAGAATTTTAGTAAATTCAGTAAAAGATTGTTATGCTGCATTAGGGGTAGTCCATGAATTATATAATCCAATGCCAGGTAGATTTAAGGATTATATAGCTGTTCCAAAGCCTAATATGTATCAATCTATACATACAACACTTTTAGGAGAAAAAGGAACACCATTTGAAGTACAAATTAGAACATGGGAAATGCACAAAGTAGCAGAGTTTGGTATTGCTGCACATTGGGCATACAAAGAAGCTAGTTATTTTGGTAGAAAACAATCAGTAAAAGTAGAAGAAGATAAATTAGCGTGGCTTAGAGAAACTTTGGAGTGGCAAAAAGAAATGCAAGATCCTCAAGAATTCTTAAATACTTTAAAAACAGAATTATTTGAAGATGAAGTATATGTTTTTACACCTAAAGGAGCCATAAAAGTATTACCAAGAGGAGCAACTCCTATAGATTTTGCATATACAATACATGCTGAAATTGGAAATAGAATGACAGGATGTAAAATTAATAGTAAGATGATGCCAATTATAACACCACTACATAGTGGAGATATTGTAGAAATTATTACATCTGATAATTCAAAAGGACCAAGCAGAGATTGGCTTAAATTTGTTAAAAGTTCAACAGCAAGGAACAGAATAAAAAGTTGGTTTAAAAAAGCTCAAAAAGCAGAAAATATAGAAAAAGGAAAAGAGTTAATAGAAAAAGAATTAAAAAGAATTGGATTTTCACATTCAGATTTATTTAAATCAGAATATATAGATCCAATGCTTGAAAAATATAAATATAAAAATTTAGATGAAATGTACGCTGCTGTTGGCTTTGGGGCAAACTCATCTGTAAAAGTAATTGCTAGAATGCTTCAAGAATATAGAAAAGAACATGAAGAAGAAGATATAGAGAAGAAAATAGAAGAATTAAAAAAGGCAAAACAAAAGAAGCCAAAGCCATCAAGTTCAGGAGTTATTGTAAAAGGAATTGATAATTGCTTAGTAAAACTTTCAAAATGTTGTAATCCACTTCCAGGTGATGAGATTGTTGGATATATAACAAGAGGAAGAGGGGTTTCAGTCCATAGAAAAGATTGTTATAATGTAAAAGATTTAATATCAGAAGAAAATAGAATGATTGATGTTGAATGGTATGAGGAAGAAAAATCAACATACCAAGCAGAAATAGAAGTATCTTCAAATGATAGATCAGGACTATTAGTAGATATTTTGAAAGAATTAGGAACAACAAAAGCGAAAATATTAGGAGTAAATACAAAAACAACTAAGCAAAGAATAGCAATAATAGATATCACTGTTGAAGTAGAAAACTTAGAAGAATTAAACAAGGTTCAAAGAGTAATAAGAAAAGTTGATAGTGTATATGAGGTAAAAAGGAAAAAATAGTGGAACGTTTTGGCGTGTGTCCCATGTTTCAAGAGGAGGAAAAATGATATTAAAAGAACTTAAAATTAGTACATGGATAGGAGATCCAACAAATTGTTATATAATATTTGACGAAGAAAGCAAAGAAACTATGGTAATAGATCCAGCAGGGGATGTTGATAAAATAATTGAGATGATAAATATTTTAAAAGGAAATATAAAATATATATTTTTAACTCATTGTCATGGTGATCATATAGCAGGTGTTAACGAATTAAAAGAAAAATGTGGAGGGAAAATATTAATTCATAGATTTGATAGTGAAGGCTTAAATGATGTGAATATTAATCTTTCTACAATAATTGATTTACCACCAATAGAATTAGAAGCAGATTCAAGAATTGATGACAAAGATTTAATACATTTAGGAAATTTAGAATTTAAAGTAATTCATACACCAGGACATACAAAAGGCTCATGTAGCTTGTATTGCAAAGAACAGGAATGTTTATTTTCTGGAGATACAATATTTAGAGGAACATGGGGAAGAACTGATTTACCTACTGGAAGTATAGAAGATATTATGGATTCTATAACGAATAAGCTATTAAAACTCCCAGATAATACAATAGTATATCCAGGACATGGAAAGGCAACTATGATAAAAGAGGAAAAGCCAATATATTTGGAGTTAAAGCCTAAATTGTATTGATTTTTTAAGAGTTATGGTGTATACTAAATGCGTAACTCAAAAATGTGTTTAAGAAGTAGGAGGATACATTTATGTTAGGAGTGACGTTTAACAATTTGGGGGAACTAAGAAAACAGGGCTATCATTTTATACAGAATTCTGAAGATGATAAAATGAAAATTTTAAATTCAGACAGAATAATGCGGATAATTGAACTAAATGAATTTGGTCAATTAGAGCTTATAAATGGAAGTGGCTGTGTAATTGCTTTGGCAAAAAGCATCGAAATAGGCCTGAATGTTGTAAACGGAGAAACCACTTGCACAATTAAGTGTGAAAAAATATAAGATATAAATTTTTTATTAAATATCTTATAAAGAAAATGGCTGGATTAGCTTTAATCCAGCCTATATTAAAATGTAATAATCAAGAAAAGAGGATAAAAATGAAAAAAGTAGAACCAAGAACATTAGCAGGATTTATGGAGTTATTACCTGATGAGCAAATTTTATTTAATCAGATAAAAGAAAAAATAGAAAATACATATAAAAGATATGGATTTTTGCCATTAGATACTCCAGGAATAGAATTAGCAGATGTTTTATTAGCAAAAGCTGGAGGAGAAACAGAAAAACAAATATATAAATTTCAAAAAGGTGATACAGATTTAGCATTAAGATTTGATTTAACAGTACCATTAGCTAAATATGTTGCAAAAAATTATGGAAATTTAAGTTTCCCTTTCAGAAGATATCAAATAGGGAAAGTATATAGAGGAGAAAGAGCCCAAAAAGGTAGATATAGAGAATTTTATCAATGTGATATAGATATAATAGGAGATGGAGAATTAGATTTAATCAATGACGCTGAAATTCCATCTATAATATATACAATATTTAAAGAATTAGGATTTGAAAATTTTACAATAAAAATAAATAACAGAAAAATTTTAAATGGATTGTTTGAAAGTATAAACCAAAAAGAAAATGCGGTTGAGATATTAAGAATAATTGATAAAATAGAAAAAATAGGAAAAGAATCAGTTAAAGAAGAGTTAGAAAAAATAGGAATAGAAAATAACCAGATAAAAAATATTATAGACTTTATAGAAATAGAAGGAACATCTGATGAAAAACTAGAAAAATTAGAGAAATTGGGCATAGATAATGAAACTTATATTAAAGGAATAGAAGAACTAAAAACAGTAGTAAAAAATATAAGATTATTTGGTGTTCCAGATGCTAACTTTAAAGTGGATTTAACAATAGCAAGAGGACTAGATTATTATACAGGAACAGTTTATGAAACATTTTTAAATGATTATCGAGAGATAGGAAGTGTATGTTCTGGTGGTAGATATGAAAACTTAGCAGAATATTATATAGATAAACCTCTTCCAGGAGTTGGAGTATCTATTGGATTAACTCGACTATTTTATAAATTAAATGAACTAAACATAATAAAAGCAAATAAAAAATCAATAGCAGATGTATTAATTATTCCTATTGTAGAAAATTTAGAAGAACCAATAAAATTAGCTACAAAATTAAGAAACTCAGGAATAAATACAGAGATATATTTAAATAACAAAAAATTAAAAGCAAAATTTAAATATGCAAATAAACTAAAAATTCCTTATGTGATAGTTATGGGGCAAGATGAAATAGATGCAAAAGAGATAACATTAAAAAATATGGAAACAGGAGAAGAAAAGAAATTACCAATTGATGGAGATTGGAACATTGAGGACACTCTAAAATTTTCCTAATATAAAAGTAGAACAAATTTACGAAAAGCCTTAAAATTTATATTAATTTTAAGGCTTTTTGCTATTGTTTTTGTATTTTGATGGATATTTATTTTTTATAAATTCTTTGAATTCTAAAGAAGTACCTTTTATAAATCCTTTTTTATCTAATAATAAAGAATGCATTTTATCTGTGTATAAATAGAAAAATTTGTCAGTCTCATATATTTTGTATAATTCTTTATATTTCAATATTGAATAATTTCTTTTAGCATAAACTTTAAAATATTTATCATAAAAAGAAAATGTAAAAGATGTTTCATTTGTTACTTTTTTACTGTTATAATCATTTCTTACTTCTTCAATTGGCTGAAAGTATCGCCATAAAATGAAAGCAGTTAGAAAGGCACATAAAACAAAAGCGGTTTCATAATTTTTGTATACTACATGTAATATAATAAAATATAACATCAGCGCAGAAACTAGTAAAGAAAAGCAATTATATTTAAAAGAGAATTTCTTTGAGTGGAATTTTAAAAATTCTTCATAAATTTCTCTAGAATATGTAGTTTTATTTTTAAATAATAATTTCAATTT
>ERZ1643249.2763-NODE-2763-length-16086-cov-3.679309_pt1 | contig 16086 bp, 10 predicted proteins | sample MGYA00579263_ERZ1643249 | MGnify/ENA primary metagenome ERZ1643249 (study PRJEB29033, sample SAMEA4952264) | chicken gut metagenome | biome: Broiler Chicken; feature: Gastrointestinal Tract; material: Caecum | place: Ireland | collected 2018 | study: Broiler...
ATAGCAGTAATTATCTCCTCCAATACCAATACAAACAGTATCGTCATCAATTTCTGCCAGCGCATTTTGATAAATCAACTTTGCATAAGCTTCCTTTTCTTCCATTGTGGCAGCCTTCCGTTCCTGTGCTACATATGAAAGATCTGCCGGAATGAGTTTGTCCACCAATATATCCACGCCAAACTCTTTATCCTGCTCTGGAAAGTGGGTTGAAAGCACAACCTCCCCTCCTTGCCGACGTAACAGCGGAATGGTGGTGCGCACAATTGCTTCAGCACCGTGGTTATAAGCCCCGCCATAGCCATATAACAGAAAATGTTTCATTATGCCTCCCGCTGCTCTAATAAGGATTGCAATACCTGGACATCTTCCAGTTCTCCCAACCCTAATTCCATCAGTTCCTCTAAAATCGTTCGAGTCTCTAGCAAAGCATTATTCTGTAAATAGAAATTAGCAAGTTGAATCTTTCCAAACACGAATGCCTTCTCCTGGCTCTGCAGAGCTGCAAGATTAACATATAATTTCAAGAATGTTTCTTTTCCTGTTTCAAACTTGTTTTTCAATAGCATGCCTGTCATTTGATCTAATGCTTCTATGTATTTTTCTTTCCATAACAAACTATAAATATCAGTAAACCGAAGCATAAAATCCAAATCATCGATTTGGAATAATAGCTTGTGATTGATGGCAAGCCTTTGCATAGTAACACCTAAATTATATTTCTTGGGGTTTATAATCTTAGGCAACCTGGCAAGCAATGTCTTAACCACATCCTCCCTATCATCCGCCAAAAAATAACTTTGTATTTCTGGAGCTAAAAACAGGGGTAAATTCGCTGCTGTTACTGCCAACCCACACTTGGGCAGCAATACTTGCAACGCTCGTTGCAAATCCTGCTCATTATATTTTTCATTACTACAAACTGAGAGCAACCGAATCAAAAGCTGTTGCTTACTATTTTGGCATCCGATAGTTTGATAGCGATACGTTTGCTGCGTAATCGGATGAACCGCAACCTTAGTAAACTCATACACTTTTTCATAAGAAGAAAGATCGCAGTTATAGATTACTTGAGCAGTATCTAATATGGCATTAGCATAAACCTCTGCAAGAAAACTCTTGTTTGTCGATGATATGCTTCCGCTCATTTGCATTAAAAATTCTGTAGTTTTTTCATGGAGGATGACATCTGACTCTACTCGCCCCGGAATCCATTTATAAGATACAGACTTCTTCGAAAGGCTGTAGACATGCAACGACTTCGCGTACACACCAAAATTTTTTGCTGCTTTCACGCATTCCATTACATTAAGGGTATCTCCTCCATAAGCACGAGGCCACCAATCAGGCAAATCAATTTCAAATCTAGCCGCTGCTGCATGCGCACGATAAAGTTTTCCCCAGACCTGCCTTAAGTTCCAATGTACCTTGGGGAAATTGGCATTCCATTGTGGTGCAGAATTTAGGATGACATTTTGCTTAAGTGTACGCCCTCCGCATTTTTCTCCAGTCTCTGCATCTATGAAATCAGTGCCACAAGCCGCAATATCCAAATGGTATACGTCCATAAACTTCAACATTTCTTCAAAAAATGTTGGACGATAATAATCATCTGCATCTAAAATACAAAAAAAATCTGTGGCTGGAATATGTTGAGACAGGTTCCAAAAATCTGGGTTTTCTTTAAAATTACGGTTTACTTCACTATAGTATGGGACAATTCGCTTGTCCTGCTTCGCATAAGCACGAATAATATCCCCGGTAGCATCCGTTGACCCGTTATCTAAAATATAGTATACAAACTCTCCATAAGTTTGATTTAAGACACTATCTATTGCCTTTTTCAAAGTTTTTTCGGCATTATAGGCGCATGTCCGAATATAAATCATATATTTTTAAACCTCTTAGCAGATTTGTAAATGTCCCGTAAGCCCAGTCGTTTCATGGTACAAACCAAAGTATACTGCATCGAATTGATTGGGCCGAAACTCTTTGTGCGAGACAAAGCCTTCCACCCGTGGATTATGTAAAAAAATCTCCCTGTACTTTTCCTCTCCTACCACAGTGAACTTAGTAAACCGATCCCTTATATAGAGCTCATTCAGTACAATATCAGTTATACTCGGTGACCAACATTGTAGCACTGCGGCATGATTGTATTGTACCGTTTCGTGATCCCAGAGATCCCCATGGTTCAAAACCGGTCTAGAAAAAATATTCTGTACATAACCTTTTCTGCCATCAGGAACCCGGAGCTTCAACAGTTCCAGAATGGTGGGGTAAATATCCAGAGTTCTCATTTCCTCCACTGTAGTATGACGGATTTCTGGTCCAGCTGCAATAAAAAGGCCCTTCATGGCATGTGCGGTAAATAGCAGTGCCCCATTATGTGCCTCGAAAGCAATATATCCATTTTTTAACCACAGAACCTCGTCCCTTGCAGCAAACGCCTCTCGACGAATCTGCTCATCTGAGCATTGAACCAAGTCTTTGAAGTTACACATACCATGATCAGACAGAACAATAACATGTTCCGGCTCAAGCACAGTCATCAACTTTCCAACATATTCATCCAGCAATTGATATGCCTTTATCAACACATCACAGTCATCACAATACATACAGCAATGCACAATCAAATCTGTAGATGGCGTATAAAAATATAGTACATCAACTGGATTCTTACGTTGCACATCCGTGATAGCCTTAAAAAAGAAATCTAATTCTTTTTGAAAATTCTCCAGCGCATCTTGAAAATGATATTGCTCAACTGCTTTCCATGCCAGATCGGGATCTTGTTTCAGTTGTTGAAATGTATATCCTTGTTGCGCCAATGTAAGCGGATATTTTCTCTGTGGGATTTCTTCAGAAATTAAATTGAGAATCCTTTGATCTTTATCGTTTACTTGAAGTGTCCGTTTCACTACACGAACAGGATCGGGTATTTCAAGCGGTGTATGCTGCACAGATACCGCATAACCATCTATTTTTACTGGTTTTTCACAACACATTGCGCTCCACAGCCCAACAGACAACCCATTCTCATTTAGTATCTGCCAGAATGGATTTAATCCATCAAACTGCTCCATAGATGTGGCTCTTCGAATGCCATTGCTATCTTTCTGTGCAATCCCATGCTCCCAAGGCGCTAAACCTGTGTAAATAGAAGACCAATTCATTTCGCTCAGATAGGAGTCTCTATATCCCTTCTGCACATAAGCAGAATAAGATGCGCTAGCACCGCGCTTAATCAATTGATGTAAATGAGGATATCGCTCCGGATGTTCAAAAATATATTCTGGGCAAACGGCATCCGCTCCAATAATCAATGCTTTTAACATGAAATCTGCTCCCCAGCCGGATAGCGCTTTTCCTCATCCGTTGTTCCATAGTATCCATTACAATAGTCACAGGCTGTGATCATATTTACCTGCATGAGTTCCTTTAGCTGATGTTGCTTTTCTTCAACAGTTGTTTTAGGATCAAGGATGTCTACATAATCCTGTTGATGAAGCGGAATTTTTCCCAACTCAGTTCCTCGCACAGACCGGCCACACCAATGCATCTGCCCATGCCTGATATACCACGAACCACCCCGGTTAACATGGGAACAGGCTGCAAAAACAGCTTTATTCTCTTCATCGGTTCGATTATGCGGAACAAAATCACCATTATCTACCCAACCATCACAGTATTGATTTTCACCATAATATTTTAAATATTTATACTTAATACCAGATTTTATTAATAAATCTTGATTTTGGGCAGCTACATCAGGACGCACGCCATAATCTGAACAATGAACTACTACTTGCTCCTTATGGTCTTCTAACACTTTCAAAACATTTGAGCGAAGCGGAACAGCACAGTTGCTAAAAAGCCACATCTCATCAAAATGCTCCTGATATTTAAAGCATGATGACAACAGATTTTCCAATTGTGGGTGCAGTAATGGTTCACCACCCGTAATCTGAAGTCGGCCCACTTTATCTACCACTTGAAATAACGCTGTTAGTGTATCCTCAAATTCATCAGCTGTCATTTGCGGTCGATAGTCATATTGAGGAACTAGCACGCCACATAAGCGACACTTCAAATTACATTGCATTGTAGGAGTTAAATTGACTTGGGATACATTCAAACGCTGGTCCATCATTCAAATTCACCTTTTTAATAAAGTTTTTCAAAGCTTAACAACTGATCTGTTTGCTCTGCCACCGGAACCTTATTCTCAAATTGTACACAATGGTTTCCAGAACAATATCGGCATGCGTCAAGGAAATCTCCTGTCCTGCGCCGCGCAAAAAACTGAATAATATTATCACTTAGTTCTTGTTGTGATATATCCGACGAAAGATCCACATAGTTATCTTCAGAGGGAGGAAAAACGCCTTGATTGCATATTGCACTGCCTGTGCTACAGATCGTCAATTTTCTGTTCAAAATAAAAACGACATTACATGCAGTACACTCTTTGAATTTTGTCCTCAGTTCTTCATCAGTTTCCGAAACCTTAGCAATCTTGCTTGGCCGATCCCAATAAGTATAATTGGCAACCTCATACCGGATATGATTAGTTTTGAATATCTCTTCCAGCCTATGAAGGTTTTTTGATATATGACCGTAGTCGGAAATACGAATTAAACACCGACTTTCATTTTTTAATGCCTCCACCAGTTCTTCACTAGGAAGAATGGTTGCATTCGTAATAATTGAGATTCTATCCACTCGACTTTCGTCATGCAGTTTCCTGATCATCGCGGCCAAATCTGGATGTAACAGAGGTTCTCCACCATAAAAGTTTACGATTCGAATATGCCCTACTGCTTCTAGAACGCTATTAAGATCTTTCATAATATCCTGTGATGGATAATTGCAGGGGGTACGCACATATGGAATAAACATAGAGCAATTTTTGCATCGCAATGTGCATTTGGTAGTGATATTCAGAAAAACTTGATCAACTTGGGTACCATCCGTTTCCAACTCATAAATCACAGCAAGATACTGCTCCACATTTCGAATCGCGTATCTTGGCTCCATCCAAAAATCGTAGCCATCAAAGTCTATTTTCATAAACAGCCACGCACAGTCATAAAATCTAGAGAATCCCTCTTTTATGAGACGCTCACTAATATCCTCAAGAAAAACGGTTGAAATTAGAACAACTGCGTTAGGATATTCACTTTTAAGTTGCTCTGGAGAGATAACAGGGCTTCCGCAAAAAGTAGTCCCCCACTTGTCTTTTGCAATATCACAAAATGCCTGAACAGGCAATCCTCTCTGTTTTAAGCAATGAGCCGCCACACCACCAATCCTTCCAGCGCCCCATAATATAAGTGTATCCTCTGGAGTAATAGTGGGTTGCTTCCGATCATTGAACCACTCAGGATATGGATAGTAATAAATCATATTCTTACACCTTCTATAGCCAATTTTAAATCCAATTCTGTATCAATTTCATACCATTTGTCACATATAATATGTGCAAATAGCGATGCGATTTTTCGTTGAACAATCTTGCCCAAAACCAACTCATAAAAATCATTTTTTCCATATTCTGAAATATAAGCACTCATCTCAGGAATAAAAAATTTACTCGAAAACTGTTTGCTTAATTTATAAATGTTAACTGTTTTGTATAAATCATCTGTGTTTCTTAGATCTAACTTCTGTTTACTGATAAATTGTTCAATTTCCGTACCATGAAGCGTTACGGTTGTTCCATCCATCCAGTTTTCCCATTTTGAAACTACAGCAATATCCTGTTTCTGAGAATCGACCAACTCTTTTATCAAAGTAGGACGATAGAAAAGGTCTGACTCCAGCAAAACTGTATCATCAGCCGCGAGATAGTCTTTTGCTAAATATAGCGACCAAATGTTGTTTGTTGATGCATAATCCTTATTTCGGACAAAAATAATATCCATACCAACTGTACGTTCTGTAATGAACATTTCCAGCTGTTCCGCATGATACCCTGTTACCACAATGAGCCTTGTAATACCCGCTTTCTTTAGTGCAATAACAGAATTGTCAAAAATGGTAGTATCTCCTACTCCCAACATACATTTATTAATATGCTTTCCCAAGCGTTTTCCCATGCCCGCAGCCAAAAAGATTGCTTGCATATCTATATCATATCCTCTCAAACTTCATTATGACGGTTCGCAAATGATAGTCATAAGCTTCTGTCAACATAAACCCTAACTTCTGCATATATAAAATGATGTCGTGGTTAAAAATAGCATTGTTATTATTAAAATGCATTCTTCTATACTCACGATTAAGACGCACAAAATCGTGATGCGTACAGATAAAGGTGCAGCAGCTTTCTGAAATACGAGTTAATAACCATCGCCAATCCGGAGCGCATTGTATTGCTCCTATACCTAAAATACAAGTATGTTGAGCGGCTGATGTAATCTCTGGAAATTCATACTTTGCGAGGTCACAAACAACAGTCTTTTCTGAATAACGAATATAGTCTACAGGAATGTAGTTTACATTATCAGGGAGAAATTGTTCGATTCGCCCATTAGCTGCACCAATATCAACTATTGTATGGAATCTGTTGAAATCAATCAATCTTGCCGCCATCTTTAAACGGTTCAGTGCCTCAGCACTCTCTTCAATATGAAGCAAAGCAGATTCATTGCTTTTTCGATCATTCCACTCAGTATGCTTCCAAAGTCTACGGCATTTCTCGTCACCACAAAAACCTATGCCCCATTTATAATGAACATCCTCTTCAAATCCCATATCTTTAAGCTGAAATTCAATTTCGAGGTGATAGATAATAGAACCAATCAGAATAAGTATGTTGTCTTTATCCTCTTCCAACAACTTCTCTGGTGCATAAATTGGTTTGCCAAGATAAGTAGTACCAATCAGTTCCGGATCGTTATCTACAAAGTAATCAATTCCTTGGAAAATAGCATCCTGATCCATTTCCCATCGCACCGCGTAGTCAAATCCTCCAAAAATCACATATTTTTTCATACGACTATTAACTCCTTTCAAACATTGAATTATACAGTAAATCGGATCAATTACCAATTATTTATCTGTATATTCCTTAACAAAATTAGCAATTCGGTACAGTCCAATAATTTTGTATATGCGGTAACTTCCCAATATATCGAACAAAATTACAAAGCACCTCTTTTGTGAAAAGATTTTATTGCACAAAGCCAATAAAATCCTTCAACTTTTTCATATTTTTCTGCTCTAGATATGCAAGATAATAGATTGTAATCATTTCTGTCCAAATCCCTATTTAGACAACTCCCCATACAAGGAATCCCATTAAGATCCGAGGTCGCTGCTACTCTTTTTTTCCGAAAATAAATCTAAAATCAATGAAGAAAGTTCCAGATTGCATAACTGCCCTTTCTCCTAGTGCACCAATTATTTTATGAAAATATTACCGTCCATTAAATTATATGAATTATCGGCACTTATGATATCTTTCAAAGTGTCTGTTAGATACGAAGCTGCTTCTGAATTTAGATGATCTTGATCTATAAATTTTGAATCATCAAATGGGCATAATGAAGACATATTCAAAAATCTAAATTTACCAGATAACTTACTAAGTGCCTCATAATAGAGAGGCTCAAAGGATGTGTTCAAATACTTTGAGTACCATACTGTCATAGGCATGGCAAGTATGTACAATCTTACTCCATGCTGTTGACACAAGACGGAAAATTCATCTAACAACTTAATATTTTCTGCATAAGTTTCTTTATGAGCCAATAACGCATTGTGATTATCACAACGAAACTTTGCACGAAAAGCCTTTGCATCATCGGCAAGTTGGCTCCAAACGAATTCTCCTTCTGGAATACTTTGTTCACCTGGCAAAAGAAATCGAGTGCGAACCTGCCATTCACCATTACCTTGTCTAACGAAACTCCTCGTAACCTTTCCGCTTTCCTTCATCGTCCGATAGAATTCATTACACATCTCTTGTATGAGTTTGGATTCGTCAAAAAAATCCAGATTACTTTCTAAAATAGATTCTTGAGATGTGCATATCACATCAGATGCGTGGTGACGTTTTCCCAAGACCGGATAGTATGTATGCGCAATCAGCCCTTTTGCATAATCACTGGTTGAACGAGAAATATCTGTGAAGAACCAATAGTAACCGCTGGCTATGATTACTGTATGGATATTATCATTTTTTCGAATAACCTCTGATCCCAATTCGCAAGTATAGTACACATCTTGTGCATCTAAACCAAGATTAACACACCCATTGCCCATAACTGATGTTGATAAACCATATTTGGCATAGGATGAACCTAGCAGCAATGTTGATGTGGTTGGATGACATGCATCTGCTAAAGCATTAGACAAATAATACTTTTCATGCAGACAATATATCTTCCAAATCCTACTTTGTAATTCTGCCATCACAACATCTAATTTTATGATATTAACGTGCTTTGCACGAAGTTTCTCGTCGATTTTAGCACATTCTTTACATATTTTACATAAAATCACTGTTGAATTCATTGGAATCGATTCCAAATCATCGCACATAATTATTTTTGCATCTGTTCGAACAGTATTTTTAAAAAAACATAAATTTTCACTAGATGCCATATAGCAATATATAGTCATGATAATTGCAATCCTATCTAAAACGCCAAGTCTAGTAGTATGGCTGGGATGTTAGAAAACCATTTGGGGCATATCTATTGAATGTATTGCGCGATCCATACTTTTTCAAATTCCTGTATTTCAGGACACGCAACAAAATCAGTTTTATTTTGATGCAGTACATGCGTCATATAAGATAACTGAGATTGACAGTTCTCAATTCCTAACCTAGTTATCTTTTCTACCATAGAGATCATAAATGACCATTCAAAATATTGAAATGCCCGTGCACTGTTGGGAAATTTTTCGCTCAGCCATTCGGTGCGGATACGATACGCATCCAGATATTCCTGCAATGTCTGTGGAGTAAGCAATTTATGGTTTGTACTCCATGCTGAGTTATTACCTGCATGGCGATAAATATTATATTTCAGTTGACCATAATAGGCTACTCGATTGCATTCCCCCAAAAGGCGATACATCAAAGCAATATCGTCATAAACGACATCTTCAGGAAATCGCAAATGTTTCATTTTATCACTACGAATCAGTTTAGCCGGAAAACCAACACTATACTTTTTTCGCCACATCAGCTCAATCAGAGCCTCTTCAGTAGTCATTACCATCTTTTCGTCATAGACCCTATCAGTTACGCCGCAAATGGCCATATCAGCCTGTGCTTCTTCGATGAGATCTACGAGAAATTCCAAAAAATCTGATTCTACCCAGTCATCATCATCAATAAATGTTAAGTACTTGCCTCGGACAGCGTCCAATGCTGTATTTCGTCCAGCACCAATACTCCCCCGCGCACGGTGGATAACCCGAACTCTGTGATCCCGAGCAGCATATTCATCCGCAATAATACCACTTCTATCATCAGATCCATTGTCCACAACAACAAGCTCGAAATCACGAAATGTCTGATGCAAGATACTATCAATGGCTCGGCTCACCATAGTTTCGCGATTATAGGTCAGCATTAGAACCGATACGGTCACACTTCCCATATTTTCCACGGTGCCAGTCCTCCATTCCACAATGACTCCAGCTGTCCCTTATCCCTCTGCGTATCCATACACTGCCAAAAATCATTATGTTTATAAATACCTAGTTTACCTTCTTTAGCGAGGGTCTCCAAAGGAGTTCTCTCAAGTACACAGGATTCCTCTGTACTCAAATAATTAAATAACTCCGGCTGAGCGACCATGAATCCCCCGTTAATCCAACCACCATCCTCCTTGGCCTTCTCCCGAAAACCAATTACCGTACTGCTTCCCTCATCCAAGTCCAACACACCAAATCGCCCACCAGGCTGAATGCCAGTAAGCGTCACGACTTTACCACTTTTCTGATGCTGATTTAGCAATGCATTTAAGTCCGCATTACTTACCCCGTCACCATAGGTCAGCATAAAGGGCTCATCACCAATATACTTTTGAATGCGCTTGATACGCGCACCTGTTTGTGTGTTTAACCCAGTATCAACAATCGTTACACGCCAAGGCTCCGCTACATTACTATGAACCGTCATATGGTTTTCCGCCGAAAAATCAAAAGTCACATCAGATCGATGCAGATAGTAGTCTGCAAAATATTCCTTAATAATATAGCCCTTGTACCCACAACAGATCACGAAATCCTGAAGATTAAAGCAAGAGTAATACTTCATAATATGCCATAAAATTGGCTGATCACCAATAGCGATCATAGGCTTGGGTTTAAGATGACTTTCCTCGCTAATGCGAGTGCCCAACCCACCAGCCAAAATGACGACTTTCATGAAATAACTCCCTTTCTTCCCTATTGCGGTAAATCGGTTCAAATAGGGACATCCAATCCTCCAATCAGAAAACTGCCTTCTGATAATCCCCACTCCGATTATAAGATATCCACACTGGTTTATCAGTACGGTATTAACTCAAAACAACAAACACTTTTGCGACCAACTCCTAAAGTTCAGCCGAAGTATATGTAATCTTATTTTTTCTTCCTACATGTTTTACTTGATCCAACATAAACCAAACTCTTTCGTACAGAAGCGAATATATATACAGCAGTGCGCATCTTAAATTAACGCTGTAAGTATGCAAGACCTTCCCACATTTCTACGAATAACTAATGAACATTGGGAATGCTAGGACTTTACAAAAGACACTCTCTCGCTCCAGCACAGGTGATGAAACACTGCTGGATTTCGAACATTCGGCCGAGTCACCTGAAATAATTTGGCACAGAAAAATGTATTTCAACTAATTTACCAACCAGATGAAAACACAAAATAATACTATTCCGCTTTATTATAAAAATCGGATAACGCTCTAGAAAGTTAAGACCATTCAGAGAAATTCTCCCCGGACTATCAGGCCTTATGCGTAACAAAACAACGATAACATGCATAAAACCGGCTTTTCTCCGGCCACACATCGCTCATCAAACAGGAAATCGGCTCTTTTCCACTTTTCTTCTTTTCAAATCTGAAGCCAGCCACTTATGTAATAAACACCTAGCATTTCCCTTGATAAGCGGATAACTTTCTTGAGAATACATCTTGACCTAATAAGCATCCAGATCCGCTTCTTCTACTTGCTCTTAGTGGTAGATAGCGCAAAATAATGTTAGAATCAGCAATCGTTCTTTTATAATAACTCCTTGTTTGGCTAAAACAGTTACAATTAACTTTTCTTCTAATCCCTTTTGCATCAGCAGATTTCGAAAACAGACAATGATATCCTCATTCGACACCTGATTGCTTGAATCGATGCTGTAGGAATCCTAAAACGCCCGGCTATCGACTGTTTCTACCACTGTCACTTCATCGCTCAGGCTGTACAGATTTTGCAGTAGATACAGCTATAGCGGTTGGATACGCATATGGTACTATGTACCGCATGGTGCCGGAATTACGGCAGAGTGGTTGCAACATATTATTCTTTATGACCGAATGCAAACACAGTGAAGTAGCGTCGATCCTGGCCGTGCAGGAGACCTTTATACAGGGTGTATCCACTCAAAAGCTTTCTAGAAACTTAGAAGTCAAAAATATTTCCCGCAGTCAGGTCAGAGAGATGACAAAGGGGCTGAACAAACAGATAGGTGCCTTCCACAGTCGTTTTCTTTCTTAGAACATATATTCTGCTTTACGGGTGAATGCCTTGTGTGAAAAAGTGTGTATAGACGACAAAGCGGTGAGTATGTCTGTGCTTGCAACCTATGGTATGAGCGAGCACGGACAGCAGGATATTCTGGCGACAAATCCTATGCCGGAAGAATACGAGGATGCTTATATGTTGCTGATTCGGAGTTTGAAGGAGCATGGTCTTCACACGCCTCAACTGGTAGTTTCCGACGCACATTCACCCTCGTGAGCATGCCTACAGACAGTAAACCTAATCATGAACACCATCTGTCTGTCCATGAATCAGGAGAAAAAGAGGGTCGCTGCGGAGTTACAACTCCACAGCGACCAAGACTTTCAATACACCTCGCAAGCATATTTCCAGCGGACTAAATAATATGACATTTAAGGAAGTTTTTTTGCACTGTCCGCAACAATCTGAAACAATTGACTTTTAACCCTTTGGCCACAATGGTCACACACCGCGCTTCCGCTACATTGCGGTGAAGCGTCATACGGTTTCTGCTGAAAAATTGTTGAAGCTGAATTCAAAAAATAATATTTCATAATATGCCATAGGATAGGCTAGTTACCAAAACGGCAGTAATAGGCTTGGTTTTAAGTGACTTTCCTCATTGATACGAGTGCTTAGTTCCCAACCAAAATAACAGCTCTTACGAAGACTGCTCCTTGTTAGATGATCCACATCGTATCCGGATCCTCTATGAGATAAGCAACTTTTTTATATGCGTCACTTTGCTTCATTGCCTGCACCATTGGATCATCATCCGGATATTGTTGCAGAATAACTCGAATCTGATCAGCCAACTCTAGTAATTCCGGCGGTGCAGCAGCAAAGTCAGTCGGAAAACTATTGCTTTCAACCATGGGAATCAGTGCCTGTGCCATCTCTTTCATCATAGGAGCCTGCATTAAACCTTGCCGCAACGCATGAATACAAGCCGATGCATCCCCCTGTGTAACCGCCGTTTTGGCACGGAGAAAATACCAAGCGAATCGATGCAGCGCTGGCAGAAACCGAATACTTTGTTCATCTTGCAGTCGGTCAGCATGATACATATTTTGCAAATATGTTTCTGCCATTCGCCCAAACCAGATGCATAATGCACGGAACTGGGCCTCATCAGTAGAGACTTTTTGTAAAGCTGCAATCAGCATCTGGAAATCAAACGTCAAGATTGAAAATTCCGTTGCATCCCTGGTTTGTTGAAGCTGCACAAGCGTATGCGCTGCAAAGCTCGCATCATATTTAGCAAGACGCACCGTTATGTCGTGCAATTCTTCGGCGCTTTGTGCATAAAAGTGGGACGGTAACGAAGCACCAATCTGCCAAGCATGTGCCAGCACAGTAGGCGGGATCTCGCCCCAATTCTGGATCTCGTCCAGAATATTTTGCGCCTGCGCAGCATCGCTCACAGCAAACAGCCGCGCACCACGCCCCTGATCGCTATCCAAATCCATATAGATCCGCCAACCAGCATCCTGGCGACTAGGCAAAAAGGCTGCTGCAATGCGAGAAAAGAGTGTTTGTCGACTTTTCTGGGTAGACTCCTGTGTATCAAGCAGCAAACCGGATAGTTGTTTAGCTGTAATCGCCGCAGCATCCGGCAGATCCGCAGCACATTCCATGGCATCGAGCCAAGCTTCCAACAAATCAGAAAGAGCTCGGCTCAAATCCACCTCTTGCAACAGACTCAGGGCTTCCACTTCTCTACCCAAAGCCAAATAGGCGCGTGCCTTGAACACCTTTGCAAAAGAAATATAACGCGCACTGGTATAGTACAGTGACGACATCATGAATTCTTCCGGACCGTATTTTCCGTCATGAAATTCCTGCCAAGCAGTACAGAAACGATCGGCTGCAGATGGAACCTGCTCATACTTCTTCCTATTGTGTAGCCAGCACAGCCGATAATAGGCCACGTCCACTCGGATAAAAGGAGAATCGGACAAGTTTTCCTCGCCCCATGTCATCCAATCATCCCATTCCGGCATTTGATATCGTGCAGCAAAGTTGACGGCTTTTCGACAAATCGGTCCAGCAACGATATCCCAATACGGAATGTGCGGTTCCCGCTGAATGAGCTCCATGCCGCGATGGGAATATTCCACTGTTTCTTGTACAAAAGGACCGCACGATTCCATGCACTGAAGGATTAGCATGCTGTCGTCCGGATTCTCTTTTAACTCTTCCTTTAGCAATGTAAGATTTCGTTGAGCCTTATTAATCTGTTCTTGCTGCGTCCTATAGAAATACCCATCATGATGAAAAAGCGTATGTGATAAGTGACGCCACTTCATATCCGTGGTTATGTTCCACCGCTCATGAATTTTGCCCTCATAGCGTAAGCCAGTAGCCATGCGGAGCAACCGAACAGCGGAAAAAAGACTAGTATCCTCGTTCGGATCGTTCTGCGTATAGTTGCTGATTACTACGGTAGCAATATCGGTTTTTTTAGCCTGAGAACCCGTCAAAAACTTAGCGAGCTCTGTTGCATCATCTAGATATTCATCTGCGTCCACAGTTAAATACCAATCTCCGCGGGCAATATCCATCACGGCATTGCGTGCGGCTGAAAAATCATTGGTCCATTCAATATCCAAGACGGTATCTGCATACCGCTCTGCAATTTCACGGGTGCCGTCAGTCGATCCGGTATCTGCGATGAGCAATTCACAAGAAATGGCATCACGCAGCGGCTGCAAAGCACGCAAACAGCGTTCCAGCTTTTTTTCCTCATTTTTCACGATCATACCAATGGAAAGCACGGGTGTTTTTTTTGCCATGGAGCAAAACTCCTTTCGCTGATTTTAAGTCCATGGGAAAGAGCTTCTAAAGTTAAGCCTTTTCCGATAGGCTTAAAAAAGAAAAAACGGGGCGGGTAATTGCCCGCCCCGTCGTATGCTAGGAAAATGAGTATTCCAGATTACTGCAGCAGCTGCAGCACGCCCTGCGGAACCTGATTTGCCTGCGCCAGCATTGCCTGTGCAGACTGAACAAGGATGTTGTTCTTGGTGTAAGCCATCATCTCGTCAGCAACATCAGTGTCGCGGATGGTGGACTCAGCATCCTGAATGTTCTCGGTCATGACAGACAGGTTATTGATGGTGTGATCCAGACGGTTCTGCGTAGCACCCAGCGTACCACGGACGTCGGATACCATGTTGATCGCATTCTTGATTACGTCAACTGCTGCCTGCGCGCCGTCCTGCGTGCTAATGTCAACAGCATCGATGCCCAGCGAAGAAGCATGCATATCCTGAATCTTAACGCTCAGCTGGTTGAATGCATCCGAGGTATCGCCGATCTGCAGGGTCAGCTCGTTGCCGTTCAGATTCAGCTTATCCTTGGTGAAGACGATATCGGTAGCATTGATGTTCGCCGTATCGATCGTCTTGTTTGCCATGGTCTCCATGCCGGTTACGCGAGTGATTTCAGCCGCAATCTTCTCAGCCGCAGCCGCATCAACCGTAGTTTTTGCACCGATATCAATAATGGTGACATCCTCGCCCAGACCCTTGATCTGATCATTAGACAGACCGTTCGCAATCAGGAACTTGTTGCCATCCAACTCGAAAATCTTCTTCTGGAGGTCTTCCAGCTTGTCAGTATTAACGCCAACCTGCAGCTTAGAAGCGTCAAACTTCTGCAGGGAATCATACGGCTCCTGGCTGCGGGTAACATCAGCCGCCATGGTAGCAGCAAAACCGCCGCTCGTCAGGCTGGTAGTCTCGCTGACACCAATACCAATGATCTGCGCACCAGCCGAACCTTCCAGCTTGGAGGTCAGCTTGATGCCATTACCAGAAGTAGCAATGTCAAAGTTTTCAGAGAAGACCTTATCTGCCTTCAGGCTAGCAACGATTGCGCTCTGTACCTGCGTCTGAGCCAGAGTACCGCCATTCTGCAGATAATACTTGTTGCCGTTGACATCAGTGACGTAGTTCTTAGTAGCAGCGGTGTTATCAATGCCGGTGCCGTCGCCCTGATAGGTCAGCTTAACGGTCGTGGTCTGCTCGTTGCCGTTGGCATCCTTCCAAGTAACCGTGTAATCGAGGGTCTTGCCGATATCATCGGTGGTCAGACCAGACAGGCTGGTCGTTGCAGCCATATCCGCGGTAGTATAAATACCCTTTACTGCGGTGCTGGCATCCATTGCAACATTGTCAACCTCAGACTTGCCAGCCAGAGAGCCGTCAAGCAGCTTGATGCCGTTGAAGTTAGAGGAATCAGCGATGCGGTCGATTTCTTCCTGCAACTGGGAAACTTCCTTCTGCAGCTGCAGACGGTCGGTCTCGTTGTTGTAAGTGCCGTTTGCGGACTGGTCAGCCAG
>ERZ1643249.2764-NODE-2764-length-16078-cov-21.046995_pt1 | contig 16078 bp, 18 predicted proteins | sample MGYA00579263_ERZ1643249 | MGnify/ENA primary metagenome ERZ1643249 (study PRJEB29033, sample SAMEA4952264) | chicken gut metagenome | biome: Broiler Chicken; feature: Gastrointestinal Tract; material: Caecum | place: Ireland | collected 2018 | study: Broiler...
CAACTGGCTAATCAGACGCAGGTCCATCTCACACCGCCGGAGCTTTTCACACCAGACCATGCGGTCCTGTGCGCTTATGCGGTATTAGCAGTCATTTCTAACTGTTATCCCCCTGTGTGAGGCAGGTTCCCTACGTGTTACTCACCCGTCCGCCGCTCAGTCACAAGCCTCTTCACCCGAAGGATCAAAGGCAAGCGCTTCGCTCGACTTGCATGTATTAGGCACGCCGCCAGCGTTCATCCTGAGCCAGGATCAAACTCTCTGATAAAAGTTTTTTCCAGGTCATGATAAACTTTCTAGCTTATCCAAACCTTTTACTGTTTTGGTTCCTCGAACCAAGAATAAAATGTAAAAGAATTTTCAGTTCATGTGTTTCACTGTTCAGTTATCAAGGTTCCTGTCTTGCGACAGCCATATTAGATTACCATATCTTTTCTGGCTTGTCAAGAACTTTTTTCATTTTCTTGAAAATTTATTCTTTCAAGTTTTTTCTGTTCTCATCGACAGCTAGATTAGGATACCACAGGATTTCAAATCTGTCAACAAGTTTTTTTGCATTTTTTTATTTTTTTGTTCAGGCTGCCAGGAGATTCAGGACCTTTCTATATAATATAATTCATGGCTTCTTTAATGTTGGACACTCCTATAAGGCGGATCTGGTATTTTCCCTGTAAGCTTTCCAGATTTGCCTTTGGCATAAGGCATGCGGTAAATCCAAGTTTTTCCGCTTCTCTTACCCTTTGTTCGGCCATGCTCACTCCTCGGATTTCCCCGGACAATCCCACTTCTCCGAAAATCAGCAGCTCCGGATCTACTACCTTATTTTTATAGCTGGATGCAATAGCCATAACAATTCCTAAATCTATGGCAGGTTCTCCTAATTTCATCCCTCCAGCCAGATTTACATAGGCATCCCAATCTCCCAAATGAAGACCTGCTCTTTTTTCCAATACAGCCATTAAAAGATTTACTCTGTTGTAATCGATTCCCACAGAGGTTCTTCTGGGCAGTCCAAAGTTGGTCCTAGTCACAAGGGCCTGTATTTCAATTAAAATAGGCCGGGTTCCTTCTATTGAACAAACTACTACAGAACCAGAAGCGTCTGTCGGCCTGCCATTAAGCATTACCTGGGAAGGATTTTTCACCTCAGCCAATCCTTTGTTCTGCATCTCGAAAACACCGATCTCATTTGTAGAACCAAAACGATTTTTAACACTGCGCAAAATTCTGTAGGCAACCTGTCTGTCTCCTTCAAAGTATAGCACCGTATCTACCATATGTTCCAATACTCTTGGTCCTGCCACACTTCCGTCTTTTGTCACATGGCCCACAATAAAAATGGAAATCCCCAGTCCCTTGGCAATCTGCATCAAAACTCCTGTAGATTCCCGAACCTGAGAAACACTTCCCGGTGCTGATGAAATATCTTCATTATACATAGTCTGGATAGAATCTATCACCACTGCCTCGGGTCTTACCCTTTCAATCGTACTGCGGATAGTCTCCAGATTCGTTTCACACATAAGAAGCAGCAAATCATTAAATTCCCCAATACGTTCCGCCCTCAGTTTGATCTGTCTCAGAGACTCCTCTCCCGAAATATATAATATCTTATGTCCCTTATTAGAAAGCTGGCGGCATACCTGGAGAAGAAGCGTAGATTTTCCAATACCTGGATCTCCCCCTACAAGTACCATAGAGCCCTGAACAATTCCCCCTCCTAAAACCCGGTCCAGTTCTTCAATCTCTGTTTTTATCCGGTCATCTTCCCCTGTTTTAATTTTAGCAAGAGCGACCGGCTCATTTCCCCCACTCGTCTTAACCATAGTTTGAGAAATTCCTTTTCCAGCACTTGTAGAAATCGTTTCCTCCACAAAAGTATTCCACTGTCTGCATCCTGGGCATTGTCCCATCCATTTAGGCGACTCATAACCGCAGTTCTGACAGAAAAACACTGTCTTCTTTCCTTTCGCCATTTCCGTTTCCTTTCTTTTTATATATCATATATATCCTTATTTTACACAAAAGTGTTTTCTTGTAAAGTACTCCTTCTTCTGCATATCGTTCTGTCAGGATCTTTTACAGCACAAAAAAGGCTGCCTGGTTAAAAGCAGCCTTTTTCTTATCCTTTGGATTTATAATTTCTCAATTCTGACAGCTACCTGCTCTGCCTGCTCCAGTTCCACACTGAAGGATAATTTCCCTCCAAGATTTGTTTTCATCTCACCGGCCTCTACTCCGTCGATGATCACTTTGTATGGAGTATCTTCTTCCAGTTCTACTGTAATCTGAGCATCTTTTGGTCCTTCCACCAAAAAGCTCATTCCATTCTCTTCGGCATCCAGATCAAGGACTGTAGTTCCCGGCACAGATTCATAAACAAACATACCGTTTCTTTCAAGCTTCGTAATCTCATTATATGTCTTAACTTTGTACATATCTCCGTCATATTCAAAATCTGATAATTTAGACTTGGCAGCCAATTCATAATTTCCAAAACTGATCTTGCCATTTTCTTCTGTACGAATTAATTCTTTTACTACTGACATTTTGATGTCCTCCCCTAATGTCTTTGGTTTCTGATCCGCTCTTTGCGGAATTTTCTTTTACTTTACAAAAATCTTACCATAAAATCAGATTTTTTGCCAGCAAATCTTTATTTTTCTCCCTGTACAGTAAATTTTATATTTCCTTTGGCAAGCCCCGCCGTAACCTTATCACCGGTATGGATCCTTCCCTCCAGAATTTCTTCTGCCATAGTATCTTCAATCTTATTTTGGATAGCTCTTTTTAAAGGTCTGGCACCGTATTTAGGATCAAACCCTTCTTTAGCGATCAGATCTTTTACTCCCTCTGTTACTTTTACATCTATGTCCATCTGATTCTTACACCGCTTTATGAAATCCTTCAGAAGAAGGCCTACGATTTTCTTGATCTCTTCTTTAGAAAGCATATGGAATACTATAATATCATCAATACGGTTTAAAAATTCCGGTTTAAAAAGACGGCGAACTTCTTCCATAACACTCTCTTTCATTTTTTTATAATCTGCTTCCTTATCCTCGCTGCCGCCAAATCCCAGACGTTTTGGTTCTACGATAGACTGAGCTCCCGCGTTAGAAGTCATAATGATGATCGTCTCTTTAAAGTCAATCTTTCTTCCCTGGGCATCTGTAATATGCCCGTCATCCAGCACCTGAAGAAGAATGTTGAAGACATCCGGATGGGCCTTTTCAATTTCATCAAAAAGCAGCACGCTGTATGGATTTCTTCTTACTTTTTCGCTAAGCTGTCCTCCCTCTTCATATCCCACATAGCCAGGAGGAGATCCGATCAGCTTGGAAACGCTATGCTTTTCCATATATTCTGACATATCTATCCGGATCATAGCGTCTTCACTTCCAAAGACCGCTTCTGCCAAGGCTTTGGAAAGCTCCGTTTTTCCTACGCCGGTGGGGCCCAGAAGAAGGAAAGATCCTATAGGTCTTTTAGGATCTTTTAATCCCACGCGTCCCCTTTTTATGGCTTTTGCAACTGCATTTACCGCTTCATCCTGTCCTACCACCCGTTTATGAAGAAGCTGTTCCAATTTAGCCAGTCTTTTTGATTCTCCTTCTGTCAGTTTTTTCACTGGTATCTTTGTCCACTCTGCTGTAACCTGAGCCACATGTTCCTCTGTTACCGTAAGCTTTTTATTACGGCATTGTCTTTCAAAACGCTTTTTAGCATTTTCTATAGAAGCTTCCGCTTCTTTCTGTTCCTCCTGAAGTTTTCTGGCCAGCTGGAAGTCCTGAGCTTTAATAGCGGCCTCTTTAGCCTCATAAAGAGAATGGAGCCTCATTTCTTCCGACGCCAGCCCTTCCGGAGTTTTATATCCTGCCAGCTGGACCTTTGAACAAGCCTCGTCCAAAAGATCCAATGCTTTATCCGGCAGGAATCGGTCGTTAATATAACGGATTCCCATAGCCACTGCTGCCTTTACAGCACTTTCTTCAATAGTCACCCCATGATGTTCTTCATAATAAGGTACCAGTCCCCTTAAAATCTCTTCGGCCTCTTCTCTGGAAGGTTCTTCCACCATAACCGGCTGAAATCTTCTCTCTAAAGCCGGATCTTTCTCAATATATTTCCGGTATTCTTCAATGGTAGTAGCGCCGATCAGCTGGATTTCACCTCTGGAAAGGGAAGGCTTTAATATGTTCGAGGCGTCCAGCGCCCCTTCTGCTCCGCCGGCGCCGATCAGGGTATGAAGTTCATCCAGAAACAGCAGGATATTCCGGTCATTCATAACTTCCTGAACAACTCTCTTAATCCGCTCTTCAAACTCGCCCCTGTATTTAGAGCCAGCCACCATGGCTGACAGATCCAGCACTACGATTCTCTTATCCGCCATAGCTTCCGGTACAAGTCCATAGACAATTCTCTGAGCCAGACCTTCTGTGATTGCCGTCTTTCCTACTCCCGGTTCTCCGATCAGACAGGGGTTGTTCTTTGTTCTTCTGCTTAAAATCTGAATAATCCGATTGATTTCTTTTTCACGCCCCACTACAGGATCCAGTTTTCCCTGGGCAGCAGCTTCAGTCAGATCACGGCTGTACTGATCCAGCATAGGGGTATTGCTTTTCCCTGTGTTTCTCTGGAAATCTTCTTTTGAAACGGCTCCCTCTTTTCCCATAGCCTTCATGATCTCTATATACAGCTGCTGAATATTAATACCCATAGTATGAAGCAGTCTGGTACCCACACAGTCATATTCTTTCAGCATAGCAATCAGTATGTGCTCAGTCCCTATTTCTCTTCCATCCAGTTTTTCAGCTTCCCTCTTAGCTCTCGCAAGCACCTTTTTCGTCCTGGGAGTATAGCCCTGGGGTTCCTCAAGGATTGTGATCTGAGAAGGCGCAACCAGCTTCTCAATAAGCTGGAACAGCTTCTCTTCTGTAACTCCTGCTTCTGTCAGGACCAAACCTGCAGTTCCTTCTCTGACTGCCAGGAGTCCTGCCAGAAGGTGTTCTGTTCCAATATAATTATGGCTGTACTGCTTTGCTGTTTTTTCTGCCTGTTTCAGGGCTTTCTTGGCCCATATTGAATATTGCTCTTTCATGCATGTCTCCTGTTCTACTTATATTCGTCAAAAATTTCGTCAATCAAAGCATGGACTTCTTCCCGGGAAACATTTCTGCAGCATCCCCGGGCCAGCACTACCAAAAGTTCCTGCTTCATTTCGTCCAGCGCTCTCATTTTATCTGCGTCAATAGAGATGACAGCTCCCTTTCTCCGGTCTATTGTCAGAAAGCCTTCCTGTTTCAGCACAGAATAAGCCTTATTCACTGTATGCATATTAATTCCTATAGTGTCTGCCAGCTGCCGGACTGAAGGAAGCGTTTCTCCCACCTTCAGCTGGTCTGTAGCGATCCCCATAATAATCTGGTTACATAGCTGTATATAAATGGCCTCGTCACTATTAAAATCAATTTCAATAATCAACATTGCTCCCTGCTTTCTCTTGTGTTCTATTTTGTTATACATAGAATAGCACAGAAACATTAAATTTTCAAGATTTTTCAGCAGCAGAAAGGCCAGCCTCCAGGAAGTTTTCTGTTCTTCCTGCCGTCTGGCCTTTCTGCCATAATATATCAAAATATTTTTTTCTGATATTTCAGTATTGGAAAAGCATTATGCCTCGTCAATAGCCTTTCCGATATCATGACGCATATATTTATTTTTAAACTGGATCCACTCCGTAGCCGCATAAGCGTTCTTTCTCGCCTCTTTTAATGTAGCCCCCTTGGCTGTCACGCCCAGGACACGTCCTCCGTTTGTGACGATCTTTCCGTCTTTCAAGGCCGTACCTGCATGAAATACATAATATCCTTCTTTGCCCTCGAAGTTTTCCAGTCCTTCAATCGGGAATCCCTTTTCATAAGATACCGGATATCCGTCAGAAGCCAGGACCACGCATACTGCCGCATTATCTTCAAACTCCAGGTTGATCTGATCCAGAGTTCCGTCTATACATGCTTCGCAGACTTCTATCATATCATTTTTCATTCTGGGGATCACTACCTGAGCCTCCGGGTCGCCGAATCTGGCATTATATTCCAGGACTTTCGGACCCTTTTCCGTAAGCATCAGGCCAAAGAAAATGATCCCTTTAAACTCTCTGCCCTCTGCAGCCATGGCATCTACTGTTGGCTGATAAATATTTTTCTGGCAGAACTCATCAATTTCTTTTGTATAGAAAGGACTTGGAGAGAAAGTTCCCATACCGCCGGTGTTCAGACCCTGATCTCCGTCTTTTGCTCTCTTATGGTCCTGAGCGGAAGTCATAGTCTTGATGGTCTTTCCGTCTACAAAGGAAAGAACAGACACTTCTCTTCCAGTCATAAACTCTTCAATAACCAGGGTGTTTCCGGCTGAACCGAACTTTTTGTCCAGCATAATAGTCTTTACGCCCTCTTCAGCCTCTTCCAGAGTATTGCAGATCAACACGCCTTTTCCCAGAGCCAGTCCGTCAGCTTTCAGCACAATAGGAAACTCTGCTTTTTCTTTCAGATAGGCAATGGCTGCTTCCGGATTATCAAAGTTTTCATAGGCTGCTGTGGGAATATGATATTTTTTCATCAGATCCTTTGAAAAAGCTTTTGAACCTTCCAGGATAGCCGCGTTTTTCCTTGGGCCGAATACCCGGAGTCCTTCCTTTTCAAATACATCTACCACGCCGCCTACCAGCGGATCGTCCATTCCTACGATGGTAAGGTCGATCTCTTTTTCTTTGGCAAAAGCTGCCAGTTTATCAAATTCCATAGCGCCGATAGGTACGCACTCCGCTACCTGACTGATTCCTCCGTTGCCCGGGGCACAGTAAATCTTTTCTACTTTCGGGCTCTGAGCCACCTTCCAGGCAATGGCGTGTTCTCTTCCGCCGCTTCCGATAATCAATACTTTCATTGTTTTCTTCCCCTTTCTCTTATTCGCTGATCTTTACCAGGCCGTCTACTACCTGTACTTTATGATTTGCAATTAAATTAATGGCTTCCGGCATGATCTTCCATTCCGCCTCTTCCATCACTCTTCTCTGAAGGATCTCAGGGGTATCGTCCTGATGGACTTCCACCGCTTTCTGAAGGATAATAGGACCGGTATCTGTTCCTTCATCTACAAAATGCACCGTAGCTCCTGTTACCTTTACGCCCCTTTTCAGCACGCCTTCATGAACTTTCAGTCCATAATATCCTGTACCGCAGAAAGAAGGGATCAGAGCCGGATGGATATTGATGATCTTATTTGGATAAGCCTTTACCATGATCTCAGGGATCACTACCAGGCAGCCTGCCAGGACCACCAGATCCACCTGGTAAGACTGGATCGTTTCCAGAAGCTTCTGGTTAAATTCTTCCCGTGAAGAAAAACTCTTAGGGGAAACACACAGAGCCTCTATGCCATGCTGTTTTGCCCGCTCCAGTGCATAGGCGCCGGCATTATTGCTGATCACCACAGAGATCTCTGCGTTAGTAATTTTTCCGCTGTCAATGGCGTCTATAATAGCCTGAAGATTTGTGCCTCCTCCGGAGACCAAAACTGCCATTTTCATCATATTCTGCCTTCCTTTCAGACAGGAAAAGGGCTGCCGCAGAAATCCCTATTTTCTTTTTCTGCTGCAACCCTGTCCTTTCTTTTATACTAATTTTACGTCTTTTTCTCCCTCTTCGATCTTACCGATCACATAAGGAGTTTCTCCTGCTGCCTTGATAGCTTCCATGGTCTTCTCCACATCTGCCGGATCTACAGCAACTACCATACCGATACCCATGTTAAAGGTATTGTACATCATATGTTCCTCGATATCTCCTTTTTCGGCCATCAGATCAAAGATCGGGGGCACCGGATAACTGTCTTTTTCAATAACTGCGCAGACTCCATCCTTTAACATTCTGGGAACATTTTCGTAAAATCCGCCGCCGGTGATATGGCTGCAGGCTTTTACTCTTACGCCTGCTTCTTTAACAGCTTTCAGAGCTTTTACATAGATCTTTGTGGGAGCCAGAAGAGTTTCTCCCAGAGTTTTGCCCAGCTGGTCATAATAAGTGTTCAGAGACTCTGTGGTCATCTCAAACACTTTCCGGACCAGAGAAAATCCATTGCTGTGAACTCCTGAAGAAGCCATGCCGATAAGAACATCTCCCGCTTTTAAATCTTTTCCGTCGATAAGATCTTTCCGCTCTACCACGCCTACGGCAAAACCTGCCAGGTCATATTCTTCTTCCGGCATAAGTCCCGGATGTTCCGCAGTCTCTCCGCCGATCAGGGCAGCGCCGGACTGAAGACAACCCTCAGCCACGCCTTTTACGATCTGGGCGATCTTTTCCGGATAATTCTTTCCGCATGCGATATAATCCAGGAAGAATAAAGGTTCCCCTCCTGCGCATGCAATATCATTGACACACATAGCTACTGCATCGATCCCGATGGTATCGTGTTTATCCATGAGATAAGCCAGTTTTACCTTGGTACCGCAGCCGTCAGTTCCTGAAAGGAGCACCGGGTCTTCCATCTCCTTGATCTTTTTCAGAGAGAAAGCGCCTGAAAAGCCCCCTAAGCCTCCCAGAACTTCTTCCCGCATGGTTTTCTTAACGTGTTCCTTCATCAGTTCCACTGATTCATAACCGGCTTCAATATCTACGCCCGCGTTCTTATAATCCATTTTCTTTCCTCCATATATAGTAAGCTCTGTCTTTATCTTTGGCTCGCCGCTCCCCTTCATTAACTGCGGCGGAGTAAGCGCTTACTTATAATTTTTATATCCTACTTCCTGAAGTTTTTTGTCTTTGGCTACAACCTGGTCTTTCAGTTCTTCTTTGTAGTCTTTCAATTTCTGCAGAAGTTCCGGATCGGAAGTTGCTAAAATCTTGGCTGCCAGAATTGCTGCGTTTGCACCTCCGTTAATGGCTACTGTGGCAACAGGAATACCGCTTGGCATCTGTACGATAGAATACAGAGAGTCCCGTCCGCCTAAAGATGTGGTATGCATGGGGATACCGATCACCGGCATTGGGAAGATTGCCGCGCACATACCAGGAAGATGTGCCGCCATGCCTGCTCCTGCGATGATTACTTTGAAGCCTTTTTCCTCAGCTGATCTTGCATACTCAAAAAATACATCCGGCTCTCTGTGCGCAGAGATAATGGTCATCTCATAATCAATCCCGAATTTTTCCAGCATATCTGCCGCTTTGCTCATAACAGGCATATCAGAGTCACTGCCCATAACAATTCCAACTTTTGCCATGATAAATCTCCTTTGTTATTTTATTTAAATTTAACTTTTACAGCACAATTTTACCTATAGTTACAATTCTTGTCAAGAAGTGAAAGCTTCATTAAGAGTTTCCGTTCCAGGCAGCACAAATCTTCCCTCCCGGATAATGTAGATCTCACTGCCGTCCAAGGCTTCCACACAGATAGAATCCAGCTCGTCATAAGGAATGGTGATATCTGTATGGCAGCCTAGATAAGCCTTGCTGATATCCTGCTTTCTCTGTATGGATACTTCATTATCTCTGGCTATGATCTCTCTGCCGTCAGGATTGTATACAGGAGTATCCTCACACCAGCTGTAACAGGTATCTCCCACAGCAAAATGAGGCCCCATCTTTTCTGCGATCAGAATAGGCAGCAGATGACCGATCTGATATTTCTGCGCCATCACATAAGCAGTGGTATTTGTTCCGATAGCGAACTCACCCAGCGGAAGGGTATCGTGGTGATAAAGGATATTTTCTTTGATAAGCTTTTTGTTTTCCTCTCCATCCTGAAAGTTTCTGCAGGAATACTCTGCGATCTTTCCATCTTGGAAGCAGATCTTCAGATCCTTGTATTCCAGTCCGTTTAAGAATACCTTGGAAACGAAAAGGACCCCATCTGTTCCCTGAAGCACCGGAGAGGTAAAGACTTCTCCTACAGGAATGTTCACATCTGCCACACAGTTTTCAAAATTTGTCTGTTTCTTCGGATCGGCCAGATGATGGAGATGGACTCTAAGATCTGTCTCATTTCCTTCTCTTCCTTTTATCCTTACATATTCTCCCTTATCAAGAGCTTCTATGATATTCTGCTGGATCTGCTGATATAACTGATTATCCAGAGTATTGATCTTTACTGTTTCCCGGAAGATCTCTTCAAAATTTTCTCCGATCTCTTTTACCGGGTATGCAATAATGGTAAAACTTCTCTCTTCCCCTTTAATATAGCGGTTCACGATCTGCCCGGACTCGTTGTCATAGCTTACCTGAAGTTTCTGCTGATGAGGAGACAGGGCGCAGGCCTCTTTCTTGGATACCGGCACAAAAGGCTTCTCTCCGAAAGTTTCAATGCAGGCCGGTCCTCCATGGGTGTTGGCCAGTTCTTTTACCTGCTCATAAGCCACCTGAAGGACTCTCAGCTTTCTCTGGACAAACTCATGATCCAGATAAAGAGCCGCGTCATCTTTATGGTCATAGTCGAACTGCTGATTCGGAATAGCCCCGTAATAGCCGATCCTATGGGCCTGTTTCTTATTCACACTGTGTACAGCGCTTCTGTAGATCACAGGAGCCATTCCCATTTCCCGGAACTGTTCAATGGCTGCCTTGACCATTCTCTCAAATCCCAGCTGGAAACGGATATTTACAGTTTTTTTCTTTGTTATATCCTTTCTTCCCTGAATAAAACCGATCCGGTATCCTTCTGTATAGGTCCTGGCCATAGCCTGGATCTCTTCTTCCGGCAGAGTATTCAGGAAAGCAGCCATAGCCAGTTCGTTTTCTGTTACATATTCCCCATACTTATATAGATACCGAAGATCGGTCAGATCGCTTTCACAGATGATCCGCACAGCAAAATCAAGAGAAGGATCTACCCCTTCCCGGACACGGTATCCTGCCATTTCATCGCTGTAGTCGCTGACATACCAGTAAATAGCATCCTTCACATCTTTTGGGGAAACTTCCGGATCTTCAAAAAGATTATAGATCTGGACAAACAGCTCCATTGCCACGGTCATATCAAAAAGTCTGTCCTCATAAGCGAAAACGATCATCCCCCGTACTTCTGTATAAAGGAAACTGAGCAGCTGGCCGAAATCCCTGCCCAGGGTTTTCTGAGCATAAGATGGATTTCCGTAAGACTTCTCATAATGCTCCGGAAGGATATCCTCATACATCCTACGATTATTTTCCTCCAGTTCTTCCATAGAAGCAGTATCCAGCCAACCTTCCCGGATTCTGTCATGTATCCGGCATATATTCAGGATAAACTCCCCTGTTTTTTCAAAAAATTCCCTGTATGGCTCCCTTACCAGTTTCTCGTTCTGGATCTCAGCGATCCTCTCTCTCATAAGGGAAAAACGTTCCTGCATCAATTCATCATTCATCTCTTAAATTACCACTTTCCACATTTTTATCTAAAATCCTGTTAATATATTCCATCAACACCTGGGAGCCTTCTCCGGTCCTTCTGTTTCTCTGAAGTACCTGGGATTTTTTTACATCATGTTCTCTCCAGGCCAGTCCATCTGTAGCGTCGTTCAGCATTAAAGGCTGGACATTGTCACATACATGGGCAAATTTCGCCTCTGGTGTCTCATAGGCTTCAAACTCTTCCCAAAGCTGCCGGAACCTCTCCGCCTGATCCCGGGGAAGGATGTTAAAGATCCGGTCTGCCGCCTTTACTTCCCGTTCTCTTTTAGACTGATTTCCCACTGCGTCATAAGCATAAGTATCACCTGCGTCAATCTCCACCATATCATGGATCAAAACCATAATGATCACCTTTATCAAATCTATTTTTTCATTGGAATATTCTGACAGCAGCACCGCCATAAGTGCCAGATGCCAGGAATGTTCGCCATCATTTTCTTTACGTTTACCGTCAGATAAATATGTCTGACGGGTAATAAATTTAAGTTTATCTGCTTCCAGTAAAAAATCCATTTGTTTTTTCAGCCGCTCGTCCATTTTACCCATCCTTTCTCCTATTCAGGAAAGTCCTACCAGAAATAGTGCCAGCCAGATGATCATGATCACGCCATTTAACATAGCTCCGATTTTACAGAATTTCTGGTCTCTGTGCTTCTCAGAAAAACCTTTCAGTCCCAGCACAAAACCGTAAATAGAAATTCCAAAAGCAGCCAGGCCCATAGCACCTAAGTATATTCCCCCATTGCCATGAAAAGCCAGCGAACAAAGAGAAGCCGCACATAAAACTCCTGCCGATATTCCTCCGCAAACGGAAGAAACCACCCCTTTTGCTGCATACTTTTTATTTGTAACAGAGTATTTATATCGTTTTACCGCCATTATTTCCGTCCTCTTTTCCTTTTGTATATACCATGGCATACGGCAAATACCACATATCCTGCTGCCGCACCCAAGGTATTCATTACCAAATCGTCCACATCAAAGCATCCCAGTTTTGTCATAAGCTGGATCACTTCTACACACAGACTGAGCCCGAATCCAGAGAAAGTGATGAAGAAAAAGTTTCTTGCGTTTTTACAGATCAAAGGAAGGATCATACCAAATGGCATAAATCCGACAACATTTCCCAGAAGATTAGCTGCTACAGCCATAATGCCCAGCTGCTCTCTATATGTCCAGAATCTTCGGATTTCCTGGAAGAGCACCAGGTTGTAGTGATATTCTCTTTCTGCGAAATCCAGGCGTCCAAACCTGTCCGCAAAAAAAAGAAAATAAATCAGCGCAAGAATATACAGCACAAACAAAACTGCCCCTGCTGTCTTAATTTTCTTCTTTGTCTCTCTATTCAATTTTCTGACCTCTTTTATCTATATAAATCCCTGTCCGATCTTTCAAGACAGTTCCTTTTTTTCAGTGTAAAGCAGACTGTCCCGGAAGCAGGAACCTTTTTCAGTCTCTGCTTTCCATGAACAGCCCTGATTATCAAAATGTAATTTCCGATTTTCTCCTCAGCAGTTTAATGCCATTTATCAGCACTAAAATTCCTGCGGCAACGCCGCTCACCAGTACAACGATTCCTAAAGCGATATTTCCCGCGCCACAGCGGGTCATGGTCTTATAAACCTTTTCATTCATAATCTAACACTTCCCTAAATAATATCTCTTACCTTTTTGCTCCGTACTGTTCATAATATGCGTCAATAGCGCTTTTCAGCTTATCGTCTATAATTACTTTTCCTTTGTATTCTTTGTTATATAAGTGTTCTACCACTTCTTCCATAGTAACGATGGCATTGGTCTCAAATCCATAAAGATCTTTTATTTCTTCAAGAGCGCATTTTTCTCCGCCCTTTCCAACTTCCATACGGTCCAGAGATACCATCAGACCTACGATCTCCACGTTGGCGGCTCCCCTTACCTTAGGAACGGTTTCTTCCATGGATTTTCCGGAAGTAGTCACATCTTCGATCATAACTACCCGGTCGCCGTCCGCAAGCTTGCTTCCCAGAAAACTTCCTTTATCTGCTCCGTGGTCTTTTTCTTCCTTTCTGTCAGAGCAGTAACGAACTTCTTTTCCATATAACTCGCTGTAAGCAATGGCAGTCACCACACTGATAGGGATTCCCTTATACGCCGGTCCAAAGAGCACATCAAAATCATCTCCATATTTGTCGTGAATGGCCTTTGCATAGTATTCCCCCAGACGTTTTAACTGGGAGCCTGTTACATAAGCTCCTGCATTCATAAAAAATGGAGACTTTCTGCCGCTTTTCAAGGTAAACTCTCCGAATTTCAACACATTGCAATCGACCATAAATTCAATAAATTCCTGCTTGTACTGTTCCATATCCGCGTCCTCCTGTATTTAAAACTTTTCAGTTCAATTCTTTCATTGGTAAATTCCTTTTTCATTCTAACATAAGTACCGGGCATTTTCAATTAAGGAATAGAGACTGGGACCCTGTTATTTTTCTGGAAAGCAGAAACATTCTGCCTGTATAATTTTCTGAATGTAAAAATCCATCAAATTGTGATATACTTTCTATAAAATAAAGGATATTATCCTTGATATTTCATAGCAGAAAGTAGGAATATTTATGGAGATACAAAAAATAAATTATAATAATACAGATTATGTTCTGATAAAGCAGGATAAATACGAACAGGCGCTGAAAATCCTTTCTGGTGCCGGATATAAAGTAATCTAATTTCTATATAAATCTTTCCTATCTGCAGTCACGCTCACTTCCTGATACAGATTTTTATAGAACGCTGCTACTATCTTCTGGCGTTTAGCGGCAATTTCTCTGGCTTTCCTGGTATACAGACATGAGGGGATTTTTTCCAGCTTGCATTTATATTCTTGAAGGAAAGATGGCTCCGTATCTCTTTCTCCATCTGAAATCGTTCCATCCGGATGTCTTATATAGATGGGCTCTGAAAAAGCTCCCTGATACATTAATGTTCTTGCCAGTCCTATAGCACCGGTCAGATCTATCTTGTCTGCATCAAACAGAATCTTAGCTTCTAAGCTCAATTCTATATCCCCTCTTTTCTTACTATGGTTTTGAATACAATGTTTTACTTTCTCTGCATAATCTTTTTCAAATCCATGTTTTATCAGAAAATCATATGCCTTATCGCCGCCGGCCAGAGCGTGAGGCAGATTAGGATTCTCATTCTCCTCTTTTCTGCCGATATCGTGGAGCAGACAAGCGGTGATCAGAACATCATAGTCTACATTTTCTTCTGTCTTAGCAATTTCCAATCCATTGTACAACACACGATATATATGTTCTCTGCCGTGTACTCCATCTTCTTCCATACAGGCAGTCATAAAATTTTTAAACAATAAATACGTCTTTTTATCCATATTTCCTCCCAATACTTTTCCTTCAAACCAGTAACATATAATTTTCTGTCTCTTTGTATCTATGAGCCAGTGCTCCTTACTCCTGCATTCACGTATTTTCGGTTATTTCTCTTCATAATGTTCCAGTTCCTCCGGAGGATATGCCTGGCACCAGTGATGAGGCTGCATTTCCTTCAAAGTAACAAACAGCAGAGAATTATCCTCCGTAGTCACTCCTACCTGCACATCTTCTCCCCAGTACCGCAGTCTTTCCTGGCACACTCCACAAGGTGACAAGACCTTAAATGGAGAATTTTCATCATCTCTTACCACACACAGACAATGTGTCACCTTCTCATTATATTTGTGTGCCTCGCACATAGCCCCTGTTTCTATACATAGCAGCACAGAGGAATTGGCGCTTTCCAGGGCAACGCTTGTAAAATAGCTTCCCTGTTTGGTGTGTATCACAGCGGCCCCTCCCCAGCCTGTAGGATATCTTTCCTTGATAAGCTCTGTAGCAATTTCATACATTTTATTTTCAATTTTCAAGTCTCTCATCATATGCTTCTCCCTTTTCTGCCAATCTTATGACTCTTCACAGGAAAAATACAGTCCGTCTTCTGTAAAATGGACGGTGATATTTTTCTTTTTATAATAATCCTGAATGCATTCCAGTGTTTTTTCATTTAATTCTTCTGTCTGGCAGCATTCCCCCGGCGGCTCTATGCAGACCGTTTTTTCATTTTTATAACTTACATGATATCTTAGGTTTTTTCTTTTTAATTCACTGTTCAGGACTATGATGTCCCCATAATTTATATCCATTGTTCCCTCCGCTTTTATTGTTTCCAACTGCTGATCCAGTCAGAAATAAACTCCTGAATGCTATTTTCATATTTAGAGATTAGATAACTCAGGAAAATTCCCGCTATACCAATCAGCAACAAGGCTAAAGCAATGATCAGGATCCCTAAAACCGGCCATTCTGTAATATAATCATTGGCGTTTGTATAGCAGCTCCCCCAGGTTCTGAATTCTGACTGCTGATACATACTTGCGAAAAGGGGCAGCAGGCAGCACAGTATTGCTCCACTTCCTGACATAAGACCGAAAATTATCCATTTCACTTTTTTATAAAATCGGTTTTTCTGAGTTTTTGTATCTTCACCATACAGAATATAATCTGCGGTCACTCCATACAATTTGCACAATGCCCCAAGGTTATCTAAATCCGGATAGCTTTGTCCGGTATCACATAGTTAAAGATATT
>ERZ1643249.2765-NODE-2765-length-16073-cov-6.739481_pt1 | contig 16073 bp, 17 predicted proteins | sample MGYA00579263_ERZ1643249 | MGnify/ENA primary metagenome ERZ1643249 (study PRJEB29033, sample SAMEA4952264) | chicken gut metagenome | biome: Broiler Chicken; feature: Gastrointestinal Tract; material: Caecum | place: Ireland | collected 2018 | study: Broiler...
GTGGTGGAGCATGATGAGGACACCATGTTTGCGGCAGATTATATTGTGGATATCGGACCGGGTGCCGGAGAACACGGCGGCCGTCTGGTGGCCGCGGGAACCGCGGAGGATATCATGGCCTGCCCGGAGTCCATTACAGGCGCCTACTTAAGCGGCCGGCTTCAGATTCCGGTGCCGGAAAAGCGCCGGACGCCCACAGGCTGGCTTACGGTCAAGGGAGCGGCAGAAAATAACCTGAAGAATATCCAGGTGGCGTTCCCTCTGGGCGTTATGACCTGCGTGACCGGCGTATCCGGATCGGGAAAGAGTTCGCTGGTCAATGAGATTCTGTATAAAACCCTTGCAAAGAAGCTGAACCGCGCAAGGACGATTCCGGGAAAATATAAATCTATGGAAGGTGTGGAGCAGCTGGATAAAGTCATTGCCATTGATCAGTCTCCCATTGGACGCACGCCCAGATCAAATCCGGCTACTTATACGGGAGTTTTTGATCAGATCCGGGATCTTTTTGCCTCTACGCCCGACGCCAAGAGCCGAGGCTACAAAAAAGGCCGCTTCAGCTTTAATGTGAAAGGCGGCCGCTGTGAGGCATGTTCCGGTGACGGTATCATAAAAATAGAGATGCATTTCCTGCCGGATGTGTATGTGCCCTGCGAGGTATGCCAGGGAAAACGGTATAACCGTGAGACGCTGGAGGTTAAATATAAAGGAAAGAGCATTTACGATGTGCTGGATATGACTGTGGAGGAGGCTTTGGAGTTTTTTGAACCGGTTCCTTCTATCCGCAGAAAGATAGAGACCCTGAATGACGTGGGGCTTTCCTATATCAGGCTGGGCCAGCCTTCCACGACCCTGTCCGGAGGAGAGGCCCAGAGAATCAAGCTGGCCACGGAGCTCTCCCGCCGCAGTACAGGAAAAACCATTTACATTCTGGACGAGCCCACCACGGGACTTCATTTCGCGGATGTCCATAAACTGACGGAGATCCTGCAGCGCCTGGCTGAGGGCGGCAATACGGTCATTGTCATTGAGCATAACCTGGATGTGATTAAGACCGCGGATTATATCATTGATATGGGCCCGGAAGGCGGAGACCGCGGCGGCACTGTGATTGCCAGGGGAACGCCTGAGGAGGTGGCTGAGCAGGAGGTGTCTTATACAGGCCGGTATCTGAAAAAGTATCTGAAGCCCAGAAAATAGATGTGAGACGGAATGGGAAAAGTCCGCTCTTAACGCAGGGGTTGTGTAAATTTCAAATTTTGCATATAATGTATCGTAACGAAGTAAAATGAAAGTGAACAGGACACTGTATACAGATATGAAGAATGAGAATTTATACAAAACCTTATGTGAGATAAACGGGGCGGAAAATGTACTTCGGGATGAGCCTATGAAAAAGCACACGACCTTCCGAATCGGCGGCCCGGCCCGCTGCTTTTGCCTTCCGCAGACAGCGGCCCAGCTTGCGGAGACGGTGGAAGCCTGCGAAGAAGCGGGTGAGCCCTGGTATATTCTGGGAAACGGCAGCAATGTGCTGGTGAGCGATGATGGATATGACGGTGTGGTGATACAGCTCTTTCACAATTTCGAAGCGGTCCGCATCGAAGGGTGCCTGATGGAGCTGGAAGCAGGAGTGCTTCTGGTGAAGGCGGCACGCCTGGCGGCCAGAGAAGGGCTTACCGGCCTGGAATTTGCTTCCGGGATTCCGGGGACGCTTGGAGGAGCCCTGGTCATGAATGCGGGAGCCTACGGCGGAGAGATGAAAGACGTAGTGCGGGAAGCGCTTGTGATGAGAAAGGACGGAAAGCTTCTCAGACTGAAGCGGGAAGAGCTGGAGCTGGGCTATCGGACCAGTGTGATTGCCCGGGAGGGCTACGTGGTGCTGAGCGTGCTTCTGGAGCTTCGAAAGGGCGATCCGGAAGAAATCGAGACCCGTATGCAGGAGCTTCGGACGGCAAGGACGGAGAAGCAGCCGCTGGAATACCCCAGCGCTGGAAGTACCTTTAAGAGGCCGGAAGGTTATTTCGCTGGAAAACTGATTATGGATGCCGGGCTTCGGGGATACCGTCTGGGCGGGGCGCAGGTTTCTGAAAAGCACTGCGGTTTTGTGATCAATACGGGAGACGCCACTGCGGAGGATGTCATGAACCTTATCCGGCATGTGCAGTCCGAAGTCAGCAGACAGTTTGGCGTGGAACTGGAAATGGAAGTAAAGACACTGGGGTTCTGAAGAATTCCGGGACTCCTGCTGCGGAGAAGATATATCAGGCAGGGTACGCCGGGATGGAGCGGGAATGGCAGCAAGAGGAGAGGCATTTGAGGGAGAATACAAATGAGATTTGTGATAGTAACCGGGATGTCCGGTGCAGGCAGAGGAACTTCGCTGAAAATATTGGAAGATGCAGGTTATTTCTGCGTGGATAATCTTCCGATTTCGCTGATCGGCAAATTTGCGGAGCTGATTTATTCCAGCACCAGTGAGATTTCCAAGGTGGCTCTGGGATTGGATATCCGCAGCGGCAAGACGCTGGATGAGCTGACCTCCACACTGGAGAAGCTGACCATGGCCGGATATAAATATGAAATTCTGTTCCTGGATGCTTCGGACGAAGTCCTGGTGAAGAGATACAAGGAAACAAGAAGAAATCACCCGCTTGCGCAGGAGGGCCGCATCATTGAGGGAATTGTTCAGGAGAGAAAAAAACTGCTCTTTCTGAAAAAGCAGGCAGATTACATTATTGATACCAGCAGCCTTCTGACAAGGGAGCTGAAGCAGGAGCTGGATAAGATTTTTGTGCAGAATCAGGACTTCAAGAATCTGGTGATTACAGTCCTGTCCTTTGGCTTCAAATATGGAATTCCCAATGACTCGGATCTGGTGTTTGACGTGAGATTTCTTCCGAATCCCTACTATTATGAAGAACTGAGAGCCTTGAGCGGGAATGACAAAGAGGTTCAGGACTTTGTGATGGGATTCGAGGTGTCCCACCGGTTTCTGGACAAGCTGATCGATATGATACAGTTTCTGATTCCCAACTATGTGCTGGAAGGAAAGAACCAGCTGGTGATTTCCATCGGCTGTACAGGCGGAAAGCACCGTTCTGTGACGCTGGCCAACAGGCTGTATGAGCGTCTGCGGGAAAATGCGGATTACGCGGTCCGGATTGAACACCGGGATATTGAAAAGGACGCAATTGTGAAGGCCCACTGAAAGAGTTTGGTGTCCCGGTTTTGCGAACTTCGGCGGTTCCCGAACCGGGCCTGAGAAACAGTATGAGGTGACAGATGTCATTTTCCAGTGAAATTAAGCAGGAGCTGTCCTGGCAGCTCCCGTCTGCCAGACACTGCCGTCTTGCGGAGATTTCCGCCATTCTAAGCTTCTGCAGCCATGTGGAAGCGGGGACGGAGGGAACCGGAAATGTAAGAATGCATACGGAAAATCTGGCAGTTGCAAGAAAATACTTTACATTATTGAAAAAAACATTTAATATAAACATGAACGTGTCGGTTCGTCAGAACAGAAAGCCTCATGGGAACAGGAGCTTTGAGATTACGGCCCTGACGGATATGACAGCGGTCAGGCATGTTTTGATCCAGAATCCATGCTGCAGGCGCGCTTATATCCGTGGAGCGTTTCTGGCCTCCGGTTCCGTCAGCGACCCGGAAAAGGGGTATCATTTCGAGATTGTATGCGCCGATTCTGCCAGAGCAGAGCAGCTTTCCGCCATGCTGGAAAGCTTTGGAATTGAAGCGAAGATTACGCTTCGCAAGCACAGTTACATTCTATATGTTAAGGAAGGTTCACAGATAGCAGATATTCTGAATGTGATGGAAGCACATGTGGGGCTGATGAAATTTGAGAATATCCGTATCCTGAAAGAAATGCGGAATTCTGTAAACCGGCAGGTGAACTGCGAGACTGCCAACCTGAATAAAACCGTTTCTGCAGCGGTGAAGCAGATTGAGGATATCCAGTATATCCAGAGCACAATCGGCTTCGAAAAGCTGCCTGAGAATCTGGCTGAGATAGCCAGGCTGCGTCTGGAGCAGCCTGGAATGTCACTGAAGGAGCTGGGACAGATGCTCACTCCGCCGGTGGGAAAATCAGGGGTGAACCACAGACTCAGGAAGCTGAGTTTTATTGCAGAGGAGCTAAGGGAACACAAGGAGGAGAGAATATTATGATTAAGCAGGAGATCACGATTCAAATTCCAGATGGGTTGGAGGCCAGACCGGTGGCCTTGCTGGTGCAGGTAGCAAGTCAGTATGGCAGCGAAATCTATGTGGAAAGTGACAACAAGAAAGTGAACGCCAAGAGCATCATGGGAATGATGACCCTGGGTCTTTACGCGGGCGAGACAGTGACCGTTTCCGCCAATGGAGAAGACGAGGAAGAGGCTCTTGCCAATATAGAAAAGTTTTTAAGCAGCAAGTAAGAAGGATGCACAGGGGCTGCCGCAAAAGGATGCGGCAGTCCTTGTATTTTTGTGGGAAATTTGCTATGATGAAATATACCTCTGGATCATGGGAAACAGCAGCAGTCCGGACAGAATTCCGGCCGGATTACTGCGTGTCCACCGGACTGGAGAGAGACTGGAACAGGGAGGCACAGATGGACGCATACACCGGTTTTGCAGAAGTTTATGATCTGTTTATGGATGGCGTTCCCTACCGGGAATGGGCGGAACGGATCGTGAAAAATCTGAAGGAATATGGAATTCGTGAGGGTCTGGTGCTGGATCTGGGCTGCGGCACAGGCAGCATTACGGAGCTTCTCGCGGATGCGGGGTATGATATGATTGGCGTGGACGCTTCAGAGGAGATGCTGGAGCTGGCCGATGAAAAAAAGAGAAAATCGGGACACGATATTCTTTATCTCCTGCAGGATATGCGTGAATTCGAACTGTACGGCACAGTCAGGGCGGTTGTCAGCGCCTGTGATTCCCTGAACTATATTACAGAGGAAAAGGATCTGCTTCAGGTTTTCCGCCTGGCCCATAACTATCTGGACCCGGATGGGGTCATCCTTTTTGACCTGAATACCGTTTATAAATATGAAGAGATTCTGGGAGAGTCTGTCATTGCGGAAAACCGGGAAGAGGGAAGCTTTATCTGGGAGAATTATTATGATCCGGAAGAAAAGCTGAACGAATATGATCTGACACTCTACATAAAGGAAGAGGATGGCAGATACAGAAGGTTCGAAGAAACCCATTTTCAGAGAGCGTATGAAGCTGAGGCTGTGAAAGGGCTTCTGGAGAAAGCCGGATTTCAGGTAGAAAAAATGCTGGACGCTGAGACGGGGGGAGAACTCCGGAGAGAGACGGAGCGGCTCTTTGTGGCAGCGCGGAAAAGAGCAGACGGATAGAGCGGCGGAATCAGAGAAGCAGAGACAGAGAAGCAGAGACAGAATAAAGGAGCAGATATGTCAGATTATATTGTCAGAGCGGCGGCAGCGGATCTTCAGATCCGTGCCTTTGCCATCACATCCAGGGAGCTGGTGGAGAAAGCCCGCTCCATTCATAACACAAGCCCTGTGGCTACGGCGGCCCTGGGAAGACTTTTAAGCGCGGGTTCCATGATGGGAGCCATGATGAAGGGAGAGCAGGATCTACTTACCCTGCAGATTAAGGGAGACGGCCCCATCGGCGGCATTACGGTGACGGCGGACTCGAAAGCCCGGGTCAAGGGCTATGTAAACGAGCCTGCGGTGCTGATTCACGCAAATGCGAAGGGCAAGCTGGACGTGGCGGGAGCCATTGGAAATGGAATGCTGAGAGTGATCAAGGATCTGGGACTGAAGGAGCCCTATGTGGGACAGACCGAGCTTCAGACCGGAGAGATTGCGGAGGATCTTACGTACTATTTTGCCACTTCGGAGCAGGTTCCTTCTTCTGTGGGCCTGGGTGTGCTCCTGAACCGTGATAACACGGTGCGGCAGGCGGGAGGCTTTATCATTCAGCTGATGCCTTTTACAGATGACCATATTATTGACGCGCTGGAAAAGAAGCTGTCTGAGGTAAGTTCCGTGACAGCCCTTCTGGATCAGGGAATGACGCCGGAGGAGATTCTTTCCTATCTTCTGGGTGATTTTGGCCTGGAGATCACGGATACCCTTCCGGCCGCCTATTACTGCAACTGTACGAGAGAGCGGGTAGAGCAGGCGATTGTAAGCATCGGCAGCCAGGATATCCGCGAAATGATCCAGGAAAATAAACCCATTGAGGTGAAGTGTCAGTTCTGTGACCGCGCGTACACTTTTGATGTGGAGGATTTGAAGAGAATCCTGGCAAAGGCAAAGCGGTAGAACCGGACCGGCAGGGGATTTATAAGGAAGGGGCTGAAAATGCCTGCTTCCGGAGAGGGAATGGTATGATACACGGATTTATTAAAACAGCGGCTGTGACGCCGAAGGTACAGGTGGCGGACCCGGAAGGGAATGCCCGGGAAATTATCCGTCTTGCGAAAGAGGCCGCGGGGAACGGGGCAAAGATTATTGTATTTCCGGAGCTTTGCATCACAGGCTATACCTGCGGGGATCTGTTTCTGCAGGAGCTGCTCCTGGAGAGCGCAAAGGAAGCTCTTCTGCAGATTATCAGGGAGACCAGGGAACTGGACGCTCTGATTTTCGCGGGGCTTCCCTGGGAAAAGGAAGGAAAGCTTTACAATGTGGCTGCGGTCTTTCAGGGAGGAAAGCTGCTTGGCCTGGTGCCAAAGACCTGCATTCCCAACTACGGGGAATTCTATGAGCTCCGGCATTTTGCCCGGGGAAACCAGGAAGCGGATGCTGTCTGGACGGATTCCGGAGATGGAGAAAGGGATTATATTCCCTTTGGAACAAGGCTTCTGTTTACCTGTGAGGAGATGCCGGGACTGGCAGTGGCGGCGGAGATCTGTGAGGATGTATGGGTGCCGGACCCGCCGAGCATCCACCATGCCCTTGCCGGAGCGACCGTAATCGTCAACTGTTCCGCCAGCGATGAAACCACGGGAAAAGACGCGTACCGGGAAGCGCTGATCAGCGGGCAGTCTGCCCGGCTGGTCTGCGGATATATTTACGCCAATGCGGGAGAGGGAGAATCCTCCCAGGATCTGGTGTTTGGCGGCCATAATCTGATTGCGGAAAACGGGAAGATTTTGAGCCGTTCCGCTCGTTTTAAGAATGAGACCATTTACGCGGATCTGGACATTGCCAGAATTGTGGGGGAGCGGAGAAGGATGACCACATTTTTCTCCAGGACCGACGCGGTTTACACAGAGATAGGTTTCCATCTGAACAAAGAGGAGACAAAGCTTTCTCGTTTTATCGATCCGGCTCCTTTTGTTCCGGATGACAGCCAGGACCGGCAGAAACGGTGCGAGGAAATCTTCGCGATCCAGTATATGGGCCTGAAAAAGCGGCTGGAGCACACCCGCTCCAGGACGGCTGTGGTGGGAATCTCAGGGGGACTGGATTCCACTCTGGCGCTTCTGGTGGCGGTCAGGGCTTTTGACAGTCTGGGACTGCCCCGGAAAGGCATTCTGGGTGTGACGATGCCCTGTTTCGGAACCACGGACCGGACCTACCGGAATGCCTGCGAGCTGGTGAGAAAGCTGGGCGGCACACTCCGGGAGGTGGATATCCGGGAAGCGGTCACGACTCATTTCCGGGATATCGGACACGATCCGGAAGTTCATGATGTGACTTATGAAAATTCCCAGGCAAGAGAGAGAACGCAGGTGCTGATGGATCTGGCGAATCAGTCCGGAGGCCTGGTAATTGGAACAGGCGATATGTCGGAACTGGCTCTTGGCTGGGCCACCTATAACGGAGATCACATGTCCATGTACGGTGTTAACGCCGGAGTGCCCAAAACCCTGGTCCGCCATCTGGTCCGGTATTATGCCGACACCTGTGGAGACCCGGAGCTTGCGGCCACCCTCCTGGATGTGCTGGATACCCCGGTGAGCCCGGAACTGCTTCCGCCAAAAGACGGAGTGATCGCTCAGAAGACGGAAGACCTGGTGGGTCCCTATGAGCTGCATGATTTCTTTTTGTATTATGTGCTCCGTTTCGGGTTCACGCCGTCAAAAATTTACCGCCTGGCCCGCCTGGCTTTTGCAGGCGTGTATGGGGAGGATACGATTCTGAAATGGCTGAAGACCTTTTACCGCAGGTTCTTTACCCAGCAGTTTAAGAGGTCCTGTCTGCCGGACGGTCCCAAGGTGGGCTCTGTGGCAGTGTCGCCCAGAGGAGACCTGAGGATGCCCAGTGACGCCAGCGCGGCCATATGGCTGAAGGAACTTGAGACATTGTAATGATTCAGCACAGGCCGGACCATAACCGTGAAGGCGCTGAACAGCTGCGAAACTTTACAGAAACAGGGCGTCCGCCCGCTCAATTAAATAAGAAAGACAGGGGAGAGAGACAATGGCTTTTAAGATTATTACCGATTCCGCTTCAGATCTGCCAAAGGAAATCATTGAAAAATACCAGCTTCATGTGATCCCTACGCCGGTCACGATCAATGGAACCGATTATTTTGACGGAAAGACGATTTTTCCAGAGCAGTTTTACAAGATTCAGGCGGAAGGAGCCGACATCAAAACCTATCATATCAATCAGTATATGTTCCATGAAAATTTTGAGCCTTACGCAAAAGCCGGGGATGAGGTTCTGTACCTGTGCTTTTCCACGGGAATCGCCGGAACCTTCAATGCGGCAAATCTTGCAAAGGAAGAGCTTCAGGAGGAGTATCCTGATTTTAAAATAACGATTATCGATACGAAATGCGCTTCCATGGGATTCGGACTGGCTGTGGAAAAGGTTCTGCGCATGCAGGCGAACGGAGCGCCGAAGGAGCTGATCATTGAGGCGGCTCAGTACTTCTGTTCGCATATGGAGCACATTGTGACGGTGGAGACGCTGGAATACCTGTATAAGGGCGGACGGCTGAGTAAGACTTCGGCTGTGCTGGGCGGAGTGCTCGACCTGAAACCTATCATTGAGATCAATCAGGATGGCGCTCTGGTCGCCACCGAAAAAATCCGCGGCCGCCACAAGTCGCTGAAACGCTGCGTGGAGCTTGTAGGAGAGCGGGGCGTAGAGCTGGATAAGCAGATTATCAGTGTAGTGCATGGAAACGATCCCGAGACCTGCGAAAAGGTATGCGCCATGCTGGAGGAAAAATATCACTGCCATGATATTATCCGTTCCTGGGTGGGCTGCGCCATTGGCGCCCATACGGGTCCGGGAATCATCGGAATCGTATTCCTGAATGCCAGCGAGGAAAAATACGCGGAGTACCTGAAATAGAAGGTTGGCCACGGCGCGCATATAGAAAGAGCAGGAGAAGATCCATGAAGATAGAACACATTGCCATGTATGTAAATGATCTGGAAAAAGCAAAGGAATTTTTCGTGAAATATTTCGGCGCGGTATCCAATGAGGGCTATCACAATAAAAATACAGATTTCCGCTCTTATTTCCTTTCCTTTGAAGGAGGAGCCAGGCTGGAAATCATGAACCGTCCCTCTATGGAGGACCCGGAGAAGACACCGGCGCGGACGGGCCTGATCCATCTTGCTTTCAGCGTGGGGAGCAGAGAAAAGGTAGACGAACTGACTGCGGTTCTGAAAGCGGACGGTTATGAGGTGCTCAGCGGGCCAAGAACCACAGGAGACGGCTATTACGAGAGCTGTATTGTGGGAATCGAGGGAAACCAGATCGAGGTCACAGTGTAAACGCACGGCGCAGGATGTTCCGGGAGGTGGGAAGAATAGGGCCGTATACTGGCAGAGAATAAAAATGTGTGAGGCAAGAGAAGGAGAGAAAGATATGGTATTACATAACGTATATTTCAGCGGAAAAGGCACGACCAAAGCCTGCGCGGACTGCATTGCTTCCGAAATGGGAATGGAAGTAAAAGAACACGACTGGCTGACGCCCGCGGCCGTTCAGGAAAAAATCCAGATTCCTGCCGGCGAGGCGCTGCTGTTTTCCATGCCTGTTTACGGCGGCTTTATTCCGCATATCTGCGCAGAGCGTGTCTCTACATTGGAGGGAAATCACACGCCGGCGGTCATCGCGGCAGTGTACGGAAACCGGCATTATGACGACGCGCTGGTGCAGATGCGGGATTTGCTGGAGAAACAGGGATTTATCGTGATCGCGGCGGGAGCCTTTCTCGCGGAGCATTCCATTTTCACGACCGTGGCAGCCGGAAGGCCCGATGAAGACGACCGGGCAGCCATGAAAGAATTTGCGGGACGGTGCAGAGACCTTCTGGCTCAGAGAGAGCTCTGGGAAGACAAAAAGATTCAGGTGCCCGGAAAGACCGCTTATGACCCGTCTGCATTCAAAGGCGTTCCCTTCCATCCGGACGGAGACGAAAAGTGCGTCGGCTGCGGAAAGTGTGTTCAGGTCTGTCCGCAGGGAGCGATCAGCAGGGAGAATCCCCGTGAGACCGACGGGGCGCTCTGCATTTCCTGCGGAGCCTGCATCGCGGTCTGTCCTGAGAAGGCAAGAGATTACCACGGAGAGGCTTACCTCGCGGCCCGCGCGGGATTTGAGGAAAAGTGCGCGCAGTACAGAAAGCCGGAAATGTATTATATTGCTGAATGGGAATGAGATTCAAAGAAAAAGCGATAACTAAGAATTGGGAGGTATTCTGGAAGATTAGCCTTTGGGATTTTTGTGAAACCGGGCCTGGTGGGCGGCCTGATTTCACAAAGGTCCTGTAAAAACCCTTGACAGCGCCGTGCGTCCGTGATATGATAGCAGGGCGAATGGAAGTAGGCTTTTTTTTTATGCCTAAAAATCGGCAGTCCGGCCCTTCAGATAGCCGGATGTGCCAGCAAAAAGTAAAAATTAAGCGGAGGTGGAAGTTGTGCGTGTAAAAATCACATTGGCATGTACCGAGTGCAAGCAGCGGAATTACAACATGACAAAAGAGAAGAAGAACCATCCGGACCGGATGGAGACCAGCAAATATTGCAGATTCTGCAGAAAGCACACACTGCACAAGGAAACAAAATAAGGTGCAGGAAAGGATAGTGGGACGATGAGCGAAGCAGTAGAAAAGGCCCCGAAGAAAACCGAGAAGCCTCAGAAAAAGAGCTGGTTCAAGGGTCTGAAGGCCGAGTTTAAGAAAATCATGTGGCCCGACCGGAAGACTGTTGCGAAGCAGACGGTCGCAGTTGTGCTTACATCCATAGCTCTGGGCATTATCATTAAGATTCTGGACATTATACTGTCTTATGGAATCGATGTGCTGATCAGTTTATAGGAGTGAGAATATGGCAGAGGCAAACTGGTATGTAGTCCATACCTATTCCGGATACGAGAACAAGGTAAAGGCCAACATTGAAAAGACGATTGAAAACAGACACCTGGAGGATCAGATCCTCGAAGTGAGGGTTCCCATGCAGGACGTGGTCGAGATGAAGAACGGAGCCAGGAAGCAGGTTCAGAAGAAGATGTTTCCGGGCTATGTTCTGATTAATATGGTCATGAATGACGACACCTGGTATGTGGTGCGCAACACCAGAGGTGTGACCGGCTTTGTTGGACCGGGTTCCAAACCGGTTCCTCTGACAGAGGCGGAGATGCGTCCGCTCGGAATCCAGTCTGAAAATGTCGTAGTTGATTTCAAGGAAGGCGATACTGTCACGGTTACAGGAGGAATCTGGGCCGACACAGTAGGCGTGATTCAGTCCATGAACCACAGCAAGCAGTGCGTGATCATCAACGTGGATCTCTTTGGAAGAGAGACACCGGTGGAGATCAGCTTCTCTGAAATCAGAAAAATGTAACACCTACAAACAAGCAAGTGGGAGGGAGAAACCCAGAAACCCGCAATTACCACAAGGAGGTGCCTAAAATGGCAAAGAAAGTAACAGGTTATATTAAATTGCAGATTCCTGCTGGAAAGGCAACACCGGCTCCGCCTGTAGGTCCGGCTCTTGGACAGCACGGTGTGAACATCGTTGAGTTCACAAAGCAGTTCAACGCAAGAACCGCAGATCAGGACGGAATGATCATCCCGGTTGTTATCACAGTTTACGCAGACAGATCTTTCAGCTTCATCACAAAGACTCCGCCTGCAGCAGTTCTGCTGAAGAAGGCATGCAACATCCAGTCTGGTTCCGGAGTTCCGAACAAGACCAAGGTGGCTACCATCACAAGAGCAGAGCTTCAGAAGATCGCAGAGCTCAAGATGCCGGACCTGAACGCAGGCAGCATCGACGCGGCTATCAGCATGATCGCAGGAACAGCCCGCAGCATGGGTATCACTGTAACGGACTAATAGAAACTGTATAACAATGTCAGACGTGGGAGGGAGAAACCCGTAATCCCGCAATTACCACCAGGAGGTTATTTAATATGAAACATGGAAAGAAGTATGTTGAGGCTGCAAAGCTCTACGACAAACAGACTCAGTATGATAAAGAAGAGGCAGTAGCTATCGTAAAGAAGCTCGCTACCGCAAAATTTGATGAGACCATCGAGGCTCACATCCGCACCGGCTGCGACGGACGCCACGCAGATCAGCAGATCCGCGGCGCCGTAGTTCTTCCTCATGGAACAGGTAAGACTGCCCGTGTGCTGGTATTCGCAAAGAACGCAAAGGCCGACGAGGCACTGGCTGCAGGCGCAGACTTTGTAGGAGCTGAGGAGCTGGTTCCGAAGATCCAGAACGAAGGCTGGCTGGATTTTGATGTAGTAGTAGCTACACCGGATATGATGGGCGTTGTAGGACGTCTGGGTCGTGTACTTGGACCCAAGGGTCTGATGCCGAACCCGAAAGCCGGAACCGTTACCATGGATGTGACCAAGGCTATCCAGGAGATCAAGGCTGGTAAGATCGAGTACCGTCTTGACAAGACAAACATTATCCACGTGCCGATTGGAAAAGCTTCCTTCACCGAGGAGCAGTTAGCAGACAACTTCCAGACGCTGATCGATGCAATCAATAAGGCAAGACCTTCCGCTGTAAAGGGACAGTTCCTGAAGAGCGTAACTCTTGCTCCGACCATGGGACCGGGCGTAAAGCTGAACCCTGTAAAGCTTGCGTAATTTATTGATTGACATACAGAAAAAAGTATGCTATTCTATCATAGCATGTAACACGACCCGAAGACAGCAGGTGCCGTAAGGCATAAGGTAAATACGCCTGCCGAGGACGATACATTCATTTATGGAATGACTTTCAGAACCTCTCTGTCTATGCGGGCAGGGAGGTTTTTTCATGGAGCGATCCATGGATTTCCCGGTATCGGGTTGGTGTACACAAAAATCTAAAAGGAGGTATACCATTCATGGCAAAGGTCGAGTTAAAGAAACCGATCGTAGAGGAGATTGCCGAGAATATCGACGGCGCTCAGTCTGTAGTTCTGGTAAACTACTGCGGTCTGACTGTAGAAGAAGACACCAGACTTCGTAAAGAGCTCAGAGAGAACGGCATCATCTACAAGGTTTACAAGAATACGATGATGAATTTTGCGTTCAAGGGAACTCCCTGTGAGGAACTTTCCCAGCACCTGGAAGGACCGAACGCTGTTGCGATCAGCAAGACAGACGCTACGGCTCCGGCCAGAATTCTGGCGAAGTTCGCAAAAGACGCAAAAGCTCTTGAGATCAAGGCCGGAATCGTAGAGGGAACCTACTACGACGCGGCAGGCATGGATGCGGTATCCAAGATTCCGTCCAGAGACGAGCTGCTCGGAAAACTGCTTGGAAGCATTCAGTCCCCGATTGCAAATCTTGCGCGTGTTCTGAATCAGATCGCGGAGAGCAAGAATGGAGCAGCAGAGGCATAAGCAGTCTGCTTCTTCAAAAACAGCGGGCCGCAGCCTGAAGGCTGCAGCCATAGTCTACAGAGACTTATGAAATAAGTGGAATTCTGCGGAATTCCGGATAAAGAAAAATGAAAAAATCAGGAGGAAAATAAAATGGCAAAGTTAACAACCGCTGAGTTTATTGAAGCGATTAAAGAGTTATCCGTATTAGAGCTGAACGAGCTGGTAAAGGCTTGCGAGGAAGAGTTTGGCGTATCTGCAGCAGCAGGCGTAGTTGTAGCGGCAGCAGGAGCTGGCGAGGCAGCAGCAGCTGAGGAGAAGGATTCCTTCGACGTAGAGCTGACCAGCGCTGGAGATTCCAAGGTTAAGGTTATCAAGGTTGTTCGTGAAGTAACCGGACTTGGCCTGAAGGAAGCTAAGGACCTGGTAGACAGCGCTCCGAAGGTAATCAAGGAGGGCGTATCCAAGGCTGAGGCTGACGAGCTGAAGGCTAAGCTGGAGGAGCAGGGAGCAAGCGTAACCCTGAAATAAGTTCTTTCAGACAAAGGATTCGAGAGGACAGAGACAGTGGTTTCTGTCCTCTTTTTGCGTAGTGAGACGGAATTTCCGGAGACGCTGCGGGCAGAGAAAAAGTATATAAAAGAAATGCTGAAAATTTTTGAATTTAGTGCTTGACACAAATTTTGCATTGTGGTATCATGTACGGTGCACTATTGTGGTGAGCTGGGCTCTAAATTCATTTTATTTTTTATGAAAAAAATGACGAAATAGCAGCTGACTTCCATATTAAATAAGGGGTGAACGTCAATGGAAAAGAACAGAATACGTCCGGTGAACACCGGAAAGGGCTACAGAATGAGCTATTCCAGACAAAAAGAAGTCCTGGAGATGCCGAACCTGATCGAAGTTCAGAAGGATTCCTACAACTGGTTCCTGAAAGAAGGGCTTCGCGAAGTGTTCGACGATATCTCCCCGATTGCCGATTACAGCGGGCATTTAAGTCTGGAATTTGTGGACTTCACGCTCTGTACGGGTGAGGGCGATATCAAGTACACCATTGAGGAATGCAAGGAGAGAGATGCCACTTACGCAGCTCCTCTGAAAGTCAAGGTACGTCTTTATAATAAAGAAACAGATGAAATCAATGAGCATGAGATATTCATGGGTGACCTGCCGCTGATGACAGAGACAGGTACATTTGTGATCAACGGCGCAGAACGTGTCATCGTCAGCCAGCTCGTTCGTTCCCCCGGAATTTACTATGCGATTGATCATGATAAAGTAGGAAAAGGCCTCTATTCCTGTACGGTCATCCCGAACCGCGGTGCATGGCTGGAGTATGAGACGGATTCCAACGATATTTTCTATGTACGTGTGGACAGAACCAGAAAGGTGCCGGTAACCGTACTGGTGCGTGCCCTGGGCTACGGCACGAATCCGGAGATCATCGATCTGTTCGGTGAAGAGCCGAAGATCCTGGCTACCCTGAGCAAGGATACGGCGGAGAACTATCAGGAAGGTCTTCTGGAGCTGTACAAGAAGATCCGTCCGGGCGAGCCGCTGGCAGTGGAGAGCGCTGAAAGCCTGATTATGAGCATGTTCTTCGATCCGAGAAGATATGATCTGGCAAAAGTGGGCCGTTATAAGTTCAACAAGAAGCTGATGCTGCGCAACCGTATCGCGGGCCATATCCTGGCTGAGGATGTGGTGGACACCCAGACAGGCGAGATTATCGCCGAGGCAGGCACACAGGTGACCCGGGAGCTGGCAGATGAGATCCAGAACGCGGCCGTTCCTTTCGTTATGATCCAGTGCGAGGAGCGGGCTGTGCGCGTAATCTCCAGCATGATGGTAGATCTGCGCCACTATCTGGACGCAGATCCGAAGGAACTGGGTGTTACGGAGTTAGTATATTATCCGGCTCTGAAAAAAATACTGGAAGAAACCTCCGATCCGGAGGAGATTAAGGCAGCCGTGAAGCGTGATATTCACGAGCTGATTCCGAAGCATATTACGAAGGAAGACATCATTGCTTCCATTAACTATAACATCCATCTGGAGTACGGTATAGGAAATGACGATGACATCGATCATCTGGGCAACCGCCGTATCCGTGCCGTGGGCGAGCTGCTGCAGAATCAGTACCGCATCGGTCTCTCCAGAATGGAGCGTACGGTCCGCGAGCGTATGACTACGCAGGATCAGGACAATATTACGCCGCAGTCTCTGATCAATATCAAGCCGGTGACGGCTGCCGTGAAGGAATTCTTCGGTTCCTCCCAGCTGTCCCAGTT
>ERZ1643249.2766-NODE-2766-length-16073-cov-4.625421_pt1 | contig 16073 bp, 14 predicted proteins | sample MGYA00579263_ERZ1643249 | MGnify/ENA primary metagenome ERZ1643249 (study PRJEB29033, sample SAMEA4952264) | chicken gut metagenome | biome: Broiler Chicken; feature: Gastrointestinal Tract; material: Caecum | place: Ireland | collected 2018 | study: Broiler...
TTTATTATGAAATCCTTGAGAATAAGCTGTCAACTTTTTTTATACCACACCATATCGAGGGAAAGCAAATGTAACCGCCCAGAGTATCCTGCTGGCGATCGGGTATAACATAAACAAGCTTCATCATAAGATTCAGGCGGAAAGGACAGGGCGGCATTTATTTCCACTCAAACAAACCGCCTGATTTTGACAGGCCAAAAGTAAATCCTGAAAACGAACCTTTTTTCCAGAAAAGGTTTATTAAAGTTCGCCTTTTTGTAGAAACAGAATGAAAGAAGAGAATATTTCGCCTTAAAAAACGGCAAAAAGATGCTGCCGCACCTATGATTTTCTAATCATTGATGCGACAGCTCCTTTTTATGGACCTGAGGGGAATCGAACCCCTGTCCGAAAGCCTGTTCCCTGTTCTTCTACTATCATAGTCAGTTATTTCGCATTCCCTCCACTGCCCGGGAACGGACACCCTGACAGCTTCAGTAGCTTCATGATACGCCCATGCGCGCAAAGCTTAACGCATGTCGTTTCCTGCATCGTCGATGCCGGACTCTTAAGGTGCAGGTGCCCTAAGGCCGACAGCTGCCATTAGGCAGCGTATGCTAAATTATCTTCAGCGTTTATATTTAAGTTCGCGATTTAACGCATCGCCTGCGGATAGCTTCACCAGCTGCGAGACCCCCGTCGAAACCAGTACAAGCCCTGGTATACTGCCCTGCGGGCATCTGTGAGTAATAGTATACCGCCGATGAAGCCGTTTTGCAAGCGGTTTTTCACAAAGAATTCCTTCCTTTTTCATCCGCAGCCTTCCGCATTCATCCGGCCCCGGCTTTTGGATTCCCTGAGGAACCCTTAGAGAGCGTCGGCACTTGGCTTCCCGGGCCGCTTTTTGGCACGGGAAGCCTTAGTACCGTTACGCTTGACAGGAGCGCAAGCGAGTTCCGAAGGGAATCCAAAAGCCGGCTACGCATGCACATCCTTCTTCTTCAGCCACAGAACGCCAAAGGCAGTAAACAGCGCAAGAAATGCCAGGGTACTTACCCCGAAGCCCAGGGAACTGGATACCATATCCTCCGTCTTATTGGCATTCATTCCCATCAGCATCAGGGAATAGGGCCAGAACAAACCCAGGCCGCTGTTGCTGGCCAGAAGACCGGCTACGCTTCCCAAAAGCGCCAGACCAATGGGTACTGCAAAACTGCGTATAATCATGGAAAGCACCAGCTGCAGGGCTGTGATCGCCACAGCTCCGAGACTTCCCCGCAAAAGCCATATCAAAATCTGCGGATTTGGAAGGCCCGGCAGCCCCACCACCTTACCGGCGGCAAGAAAGAGCGCTCCCATCCAGAGCTGGAGAATAACCGTGCAGCGAACCGCCAGCAGCAACTTGGACAGAAAGATATCCGCCGCCGTGACCGGCATTGTCATCAGATGATTCCAGTTGTAATTCAGATGCTCCACTCTCCAAATATAGGAGCAGTAAAGAGCAATCAGCGGCGCGTAAAAGAAATTTGCGTAAAACAGGGAGTGCTGGGTCCACAGGGAGTACCATTCTGATTTCAGCAGTCCCAGGTTGTTCACATAGTTTGCCGCTCCCATCACCGTGGGAAGCAGGGGGATCACCAGAAACGCCGCCCAGAGATGAGAATGGCGCAGCTTTTTCTGTTCGGTTTTTATACAGGCTAAAAGCATAGCATCAGATCTCCTTTCTTAGAAACAGCTGTCTGCCGGCCAGATATCCTCCCGCCAGAAGCGCCAGTATCAGGCACAGAGCCGCCCAGTTCGGTTCCACATCATAAAAAGTCGAGACTCTGGTGGTTTCATCCCAGTTGTTTCCTATAAAATGAAGCAGGGAATAGTGGCCCCACACGAAAATCCACCGGAACAGGCTGGTATCCGGGAAAAACCAGGAAAACAGCCCGATAAAAGAGCCGAAAAGACCTGCTGCCAGAGGAATAATCTGATTTTCAAACCGGAAAGAAAGCATCACCTGCAGCAGATAAATCACCAGACTTACAGTCACATTCTGGATCAGAAAATACAGCACGTGCCGAAGCTGCATGGGTTCTCCGAAGCCATATATCCTGCCGCATACATACAGAAGCAGCAGCTCTGCTCCGATATAAAGGATCAGATACAGGCTTCCCGTCAGAAATTTCATATCAAACAGACGCCCTTTATTCTCCATGGTGCAGATAAGCTTCAGCGTATTTCCCTTAATCTCCATGTCGCAGATCCGGCTGGCCAGCATAGCCAGCATGGTTGGCAGCAGAATTGTATTGATGATAGACAGATTGGAAAAAATCCACCGATAGCCGTCTTCCAGCGCCTCCGCGTCAGCGTCTGACAGAATCCAGGCACACCATAGAAAGGTAAACCCCAGAAAGGCCAGAAGCAGCAGCTCCACTTTTCTGCGGCGCAGCTTCATCCATTCTGTCTTCCATTCCCGCAGCATCACAGGCTTTCCCTCCTTCCTGTCAGGCTTAAAAAGATATCCTCCAGACTCTTCTGGCGTTCTTCCACCCGGAAAAGTCCTGCGCCGCCTGCCGCCAGCGCAGATACGAGATCCGCCGTGCGGTCGTCGGAAAATCCGGGAATCAGGATTCCTTCTTCCGTCACTCTTCCTTCTACTCCGCGGCTTTCCAGTATCTTCAGCGTTACGGTTCGGTTCATGACCTGCAGAAGCAGCTTGCTTTTGCTGTGCTCATGTAAGACATCCAGCTTATCCTGAAAAATCAACTGGCCGTGATTGATGATTCCCACATAGTCTGCCATCTGATCCATCTCGCTTAAAAGGTGGCTGGACACCAGAACCGTGATCCCCATCCGCTTTGGCAGCTCACAGATAAGCTCCCGAATCTCCTGAATTCCCGCCGGGTCAAGACCGTTTGTGGGCTCATCCAGAATCAGAAGCTCCGGCCGCCCGATCAGGGCGGCCGCCAGACCCAGTCTCTGCTTCATACCCAGGGAATATTCCCTGGCTTTTTTGTTCTGCTGTCTCTCCATGCGGACAAGCTTCAGAACCTGATCAATTTCCTTTTCCGGCGCGCCCTTCAAGGTCCGCACAATCTCCAGATTTTCCCGCCCGGTCAGATGGCCGTAATAGGAAGGCGACTCGATCAGCGACCCTGTTTCCTTCAGGATCTCCAGGCGGTTTTTCGGGTTCATCTCTTTTCCGGCGATCCTGGCCTCTCCGCTGCCAGCCTTCACAAGGCCCAGCAGCATTTTTAGAGTCGTGCTCTTTCCTGCTCCATTCGGCCCCATGAAACCGTAGACACAGCCCTTCGGGACCTTCAGATCCACATCTCTTACCACCTGCTTATCTCCATAGCTTTTGCTCAAGCCTTTTGTTTCCACAATATACTTCATGCTATGTTCCTCCTCGTTTTGATAAGAGAAGTATAGCGCCTCCGGCTTACAGGTCCATGAAGGCTCCCTTACGTTTACCTTAAATCCGTACAGTTCCCGGCTTCTGCCTGTGTCTCCGCATAAAAAAACACCTTCCTTTGCTGAAATTCTCCGCCCGCAGGCATCTATCCCAGAAAAGGAAGGTATTATCAAGTGTTACTGTTTCTTATAATAATGCTTTTTTCAGATTTGTCAACCGGCTCTATACTTCCGGTACATCCACGCGGCTGTTGAACTTATCAAGCAGAAGCGCAAATACAACACCCACCGCCAGGCAGACCACGTTAATCAGAGCCTGCTGCGCAGAAGCCGCAAAGCTGGAAAACGGAACGATCATAACCGTAGCCGCGATTACGATGCCGATGATTCCATGGAAAGCCAGGGAATAGTGATGTGTGAACAGCGCGTTGATTGCCTTGGCCAGAATAATCACAGTAAGCAGCGCTCCGATTCCGCCGGGAATCAGAACAGAGAAATCCAGATGGCCGATCCCATCGATAAACGGGGTGTAAAGGCCCAGCGGCATCAGCAGCGTGGAAAAGCTCATGCCCGGAGCAATGACGCTTAAGGCAAGGCAGAAACCACAGAACAGATACCAGAAAAAATTCGGCTCAATGGTTACAGAGGCCACGTTCAGCGCATTCAGAATTACAAAAATCACAATCATGCACACAATCAGAGAGATAAAAGACCCTTTGCTTCTTCCCTGCTCTCCCGCTTCACGAAACAGAGAAGGCAGCATACCCGCAATCAGGCCGATAAACAGGCATACGGACGGGTCCGGATACTTTTCAAGGAAGAAAGACAACAAATTGGCAATTCCCAAAAAGCCCACAATCAGGCCGAAAATCACCGGCAGCAGCTTGGGCACATGGGTTTTGAAGTTTTTGAACGGATGGGATAACAGCTCCATAATCGGCTTATAGACACCGAAGATTACGCCCAGCACTCCGCCGGAGATTCCGGGAAGCACAGCGCCCAGGCCAATCAGCGCCCCCTGAAAAATTCGAAAAATGAACTGTGCCGGACTAAGTCCGGTTGACTTCTGATTCATAAAATCCTCCTTCATAAATACAGCATCCGCCTGCCAGGAAGCAGATGCTTTCGTTATCCAAGATTCGCGTCTTATCTTAGCACAATCTTCCTGCAAAGTCCAGCCCCTGCTTCTCCCCGTCCCAGACCGCGCCGGGATCTGCTGTTTTTTCACATATTTCTTCATTTTCTTCTTCCTTTTGCTTTCCAAAAATGATATAATTTCCTTTGCCGTGTCAAAAATTTTCGGAAAAAATAAAAGAAAGGAAAAATTTTATGGACAAGAATTCAAACTTCAAACCGTATATCCCGGCAGACAAAATCGTACCGGAATTTACGGTGACCTCTGTTCTCATAGGTCTGATTCTTGCGGTTGTATTCGGCGCTGCGAATGCTTATCTGGGACTGATTGTCGGCATGACAGTCTCCGCTTCCATTCCGGCGGCCGTTATCTCCATGGGTATCATCCGTGTGATTCTCCGCAGGGATTCCATTCTTGAGAACAACATGGTCCAGACCATCGGCTCAGCCGGTGAATCACTCGCAGCAGGAGCTATTTTTACGCTTCCTGCACTGTTCTTATGGGCTGAGGAAGGAAAAATCGAGTTTCCGAGCATTCTCACGATTTTCCTTATCGCCTTATTCGGAGGCGTTCTCGGCGTATGTTTCATGGTTCCGCTCCGTCAGGCGCTGATTGTGGAAGAGCACGGAACTCTCCCCTTCCCGGAAGGAACCGCCTGCGCTGAAGTTCTGCTGGCCGGAGAAGAAGGCGGCTCAAAGGCCGGAACCGTATTTAAGGGCCTGGGACTTGCCGCTTTTTACAAGCTCGTGGCTGACGGACTGAAACTGTTCCCCAGTGAAATCGGCTATGCGTTCAAGGGCTACGCCGGTTCCCAGATCGGAATCCAGGTACTTCCCTCTCTGGCAGGCGTGGGCTTTATCTGCGGACCCAAGATCGCCAGCTACATGTTTGCCGGCGGTACTTTAAGCTGGTTTGTGCTGATGCCGCTGATCGCGCTGTTCGGCGGAGACGCTGTCATCTTCCCGGGAACCAAGCCCATCTCTTCGCTGGCACCCGGCGATCTGTGGGGCAGCTATATTAAGTACATCGGCGCCGGAGCCGTGGCGGCCGGTGGAATGATCAGCCTGATCAAGACTTTCCCGCTGATTATCCGCACCTTTAAGCAGGCAATAGCCAGCATGTCCAGGAAGCATTCCAACAGTTCTCTCCGTACGGAGCGGGATCTGCCGATGCCGCTTCTGCTTGGAACCATTGTGGTAATCGCAATCCTGATCTGGATTATTCCCACCTTCCCGGTGAGCCCCATCGGAGCGCTGATCGTTGTAATTTTCGGCTTCTTCTTTGCCTCTGTCTCCTCCCGTATGGTAGGACTCATCGGCTCCTCCAATAACCCGGTATCCGGTATGGCTATCGCCACGCTTATCATCGCCACACTGGTGCTGAAGGCTACCGGCACTGTTGGAACCACAGGTATGGTGGGAGCAGTAGCCATCGGAGGCATCATCTGTATCGTAGCTGCTATCGCCGGAGACACTTCTCAGGATTTGAAATCCGGCTTTATCGTAGGCGCTACCCCGATTAAACAGCAGATCGGCGAGCTTCTCGGAGTCGTGGTATCCGCTCTCTCCGTAGGCTTTGTTCTTTATCTTCTGAATGAAGCATGGGGATACGGAACCGAGGACCTTCCGGCGGCCCAGGCTACAATGATGAAGATGCTGGTAGAAGGCATTATGAACGCGGAGCTTCCGTGGGGACTGATTCTGACCGGCGTATTTATCGCCATCGCAGTAGAAATCCTGAAGGTTCCGGTGATGCCCTTCGCAGTAGGAATGTATCTGCCATTCAGCTTAAGCGCGGGCATTATGGCCGGCGGCGCTGTCCGCTTTATCGTGGAGCGTATCAAGGGCACAGATAAAGAAAAGAAGGAGCGCACAGACCGGGGCGTTCTCTTTACTTCCGGCCTGATCGCGGGAGAAGGAATCGTAGGTATCCTGCTGGCGGTTCTGACTGTTTTCGAAGTAAACATCGCCCTTGACTTCTCTCTGCCGCAGATTCTCAGTCTTGTCATCTTCATAGGACTTCTGCTCATACTGTTCCGGCAGTGTATGAAAAAGGATAAATAAAAATGAAAGCGAAGAACCAGGGAAATTATCTGGATTTTATACCGGTAAAAAACCCGGAAATCGAATATCAGACAGGCGATGACGGAACTGTGACCCTTTTCATCGAATGGAAAGGCTTCTACCACCGCATCGCGCAGAAATTTTTCCACCGGCCCAGAGTCAGTGATATCAGGCTGGATGACTACGGCAGCTTTGTCTGGCTGTCCATCGATGACAGCAAAGACGTGCATCAGATTTCCAAAGAACTGAATGCCAGATTTCCGAACATGGAAAAATCACTCTCCAGGCTTATCAAATTTCTGGAGATTCTTCGAGATAACCATCTAATCCGATGGAAAGGAGAAAAATGGAACTGATACTTCATTATATCCCGTATGTTCTTCTGTTCGCGGCAGCCACAGCTCTCATCTACGGATGGGGACTGTGGCGGTCCATGCGGCAGAATCAGGATTTGTCCAATCTGCTCTCCTCCAAAGGAGTGTCTAAGGTCCGGAAGACCCTGCGTAAAAAAGGTCCCCTGTCCCGCGCCGAACTGGAGCCTGCGGTAAAAAATCTGACCGCAAAGCTCCCCTTCACCAGCGAACAGATTACAGTGACAGATCCAAAAGCTTTTCTGAATTCCATTCTTCCCTATATGGTGAAGCAAAAGCTCATTACAGAAGAAAAGGAAAACGGAAAGATACTTTACCGGTACCGTAAATAGAAAAAGGATGCCCCAAAACCAGGAACCATTCACAGTTCCAGAACATGGGCATCCTTTTTTATCTGCATGACTGAGCTAAGGCGGCGTACCGAAACAATACGTCTCTGATACACCGCCCTTCCATTCTGTGAAAAAATCTGTAAACTGCAAAATGCAGGAATTACTCTGCCAGTCTTCTCAGCACATCCTTCAGCAGCTTATAAAATCTCTCAAAAGAATCAAGCGGAAGGTTCTCTTCCGGCGTATGGACATGATTCAGCGTCGGTCCCACTGCGATCGCGTCCAGTCCGGGCAGCGCGTCGGAGAAAAGTCCGCATTCCAGTCCGGCATGAATCGCTTCCATCTTCATTTCTTCGCCGAACAATTCCTTATAACTCTCCTTGAATACTTCCCGTATTCTGGAATCCTCTTTGTAACTCCAGCCCGGATACTCTCCGCTGTAAGAGCAGGCAAAACCGAAGGTCTCCGCCAGAAGTCCCAGACGCGCTTTCATCTCCTCCTGAAGGGAAGCCACGGAGGAACGCGGGGAGAAGGTAATCGCCAGACGCTCCTCTTCCGCCCGTACCACGCCCATATTGACAGATGTAACTACAAAGCCATCCATGTGCATGTTGCGGCTCTGAACGCCACCCGGAGCCAGATACATGGCGGTCACGTAAGCCCTGGCGTCTTCAGCCGGGATGGCTGCAGCGCTCTTTCCTTCTTCTTTTTCTACCTTGCACACGAAACTCTCCTCATAAGGAGTAATCTCTGCTGCCAGCGTATCTGCCAGCGCGCGCGCCAGCTCCTCTGCCTTTCCTGCCTCTTCCGGATTTGCGTAAATCATGGAGGCGCGGCACTCTCTCGGAATGGCGTTGTCCTTGTTTCCGCCTGTGAAATCCACCAGCTTTCCGTCTGTGTTCTTCATCAGCTGCCAGATCACTCTTGCCATAAGGCGGTTCGCATTCTGCCGCTCCTTATCGATATCCATGCCGGAGTGTCCGCCCTTCAGTCCGGTAATCCCGAGCTGAATCAGCGTTCCCTCTGCCGCTTCTCTTTTTACCGGCCTTGTACACTCAATCCGCAGGCCGCCCGCGCAGCTTACCGTTCCGATGCCTTCCTCTTCGGAGTCCATATTGATCATCGTGCGGGCCTTGATCAGAGACTTGTCCAGAGCCACAGCCCCATTTAATCCTACCTCTTCTTCTGTGGTAAAGACACACTCCACCGGAGGATGGATAAGCTCCTCATCGTCCAGGACCATCAGCATCAGAGCCACAGCTACGCCGTTATCAGCTCCCAGCGTCGTTCCATTCGCAGTAAGCACGCCATCCTTCACGACCAGCTTCAGCCCGTCCTTTGTAAAATCATGCTCCACGCCAGCCAGCTTCTCACACACCATATCAAGATGCCCCTGCAGCATCACAGGCTCCCGATCCTCTGCTCCCGGGCTTCCGGCCTTTTTGATAATCACATTCCACGCCTCATCCTGATGCACCCAGAGGCCTCTCTCCTTTGCAAAAGCCACAAGATAATCGCTGATTCCCTTCTCGTTGCCTGAGCCTCTCGGAATCGCGCTGATCTCCTCAAAAAAATGAAATAATTTTTCAGGCTGATAGCCTGTAATCTGGTACTCCATCATACTGTCTTTCCTTTCTGCAAGCATTTTCTCCATTATAACAGATTCAGGAAAAGAATTCACCTGTTACTTTTTATGGACCGTTCGGACGCTCCAGAAAAGCACTGCTGCTCCCCGCGTACACAGGAACGAAAAAAACTTTCCTTACGTTTCCCTTAATTTTATCCGAAAACGAATGAAATCCGGACGGATTTGGACTATACTTTAGAGCAGGGAGGTAATCCATCATGAACCATATTTATGAATGTAACATTCTGATCGTAGATGATAATATACAGCTTCTGGACATGCTTGTCTCCATTTTGAAAAAGGAAGGCTACCAGCGCCTCTGTACGGCCGGAAGCTGCACGGAGGCCCGAAAAGCCTTTGAGGCTGAAATGCCGGACCTGATCATTTTGGACGTAATGCTCCCTGATGGAGACGGCTTCGCCCTGTTTCAGGAGTTCCGCACGCATACAGACATTCCCATCCTGTTCCTGTCTGCGCGGGACCAGGATAATGACCGCCTTCTTGGACTCGGACTGGGCGCAGACGATTATCTGACAAAACCCTTTCTGCCAAAAGAGCTGACGCTCCGGCTGGCGGCCATCATCCGCAGAACCTATCTCTCCGGCTCTGCGGCAAAGAGCTCTGATTCCGGCCTGACGCTTGGAAACCGTACCGTCCGCTTTGACCGGGGTACGGTAAGCAGCCCGGACGGTGAAGTCTCCCTGACTGCCAAGGAGCTCCTGATTCTCCGAAAGCTCTATGAAAACCGGGGAAAAATCGTCACCTTCGACGCTCTCTGCGACGCGGTCTGGGGCGATGGATACTATACCTACGAAAATACCCTGATGGTGCATATCCGGCGTCTGCGGGAAAAGATTGAGGAAGATCCCTCCCACCCCAGATGGCTTCTCACAGCCCGGGGCATCGGATACCGCCTGGAACAGGAGGAACGCTCATGAAGGATCTGCTGAAAATCTGCCGCCGCTATATTATCATGGCTGTCTTGACCGTATGTCTGGTGCTCGCAGTCAATATCATTTTCTTTTTCGTCTATGTCGTACGGGAAAAAATGCATAAAGCTGATCCTTACTATTACAACTGGCGTACGGAGCGTCTGGCCGATTCTCTGACTCTGGGTGAGGACGGTTATACACTGTCAGAAGACGCCGCCCGGAAAATAGACGACAGCTATGCCTTTGCCATGCTGATCAACCAGCAGGGACAAGTGGTGTGGAGCCGGAACCTGCCGGAGGAGATTCCGCTCTCCTATTCTCTCACGGACATCGCCTCTATGACCCGCTGGTATCTGAAAGATTACCCGGTGAAGGTCTGGGAACATTCCGACGGGCTTTTTGTAGTCGCGGAAGAAAAAAGTTCTATCGCCAAATACGACCTGGAGTTCAGTATGAGCACGCTGAACGCCCTGCCCTCTTATCTGGGAGCCTATATCCTCTGCAACCTGCTGATGGTATTTTTTCTCTCCCTTTTTTTCGGCGTCCGTCTCTATAAATCCCTGAAAGCCGTGGCGGGAGGCATCGAGAACCTGCATCACATGAAGCCTCTGAACCTGCCGGAGCACGGTACGACCGCCACTCTGGCCAGGAAGCTGAACGACGCTTCTATTCTGCTGTTCCGCCAGAAGCTGGCCCTGGAGAAGCGGGACAACGCCCGGACCGAATGGATCTCCGGCGTCTCCCACGACATCCGCACTCCTCTTTCCCTGATCATGGGCCATGCGGACAGTCTGGAGAAAAATCCGTCTCTGGGAGAGGATGAAAAGAAAGAGGCCGCTTCTATCCGTGAGAACAGTCTTCAGATCCGGAATCTTATCTCAGATCTGAACCTGACCTCAAAGCTGGAATATGACTCCTATCCTCTGCGTCTGGCTCCCTGCTCTCCCGCCGCCCTGATCCGCAGCTTGGCCGCCTGGCATATGAATAACGAGCTTCCGGATAACTGTCAGCTGGATATAAACATCTCTCCGGAAATGGAAGGGGTGACAGTCATGGGCGACGCCGATCTCCTTTCCCGCGCTTTTCGGAACCTGACCGGCAACAGCATCCGGCACAATCCGGAGGGCTGCCTGATCCGGATTGACGCTTCCCTGAAGAAGGACCTGGTTCTGCTGCGCTTTTCCGATACCGGACGCGGAATTCCAGTGTCCGTGATCAAGACCCTGTACCGCCCGGCTTCCCGAAAGCCTTCCACAGAAAAAAATCCCTTATCTTCCTCAGATAAGGGACAGAACGCGGCTTCTCCCCACGTTATGGGACTCCGCATTGTCAAACAGATTATCGAAGCCCATCAGGGCCAGCTGGAATTTGAACTTCAAAAAGATGTCTGTCACTGTGTGAAAATCACTCTGCACACATCTTCGTCCCGTGCGCCTCTGCCGGACGATACGCCGCATCCACCCGATGCTTCACAAAGACTGCCACGCACCAGGTAAGCAGCTGTGCCGCCGGAACAGACAGCCAGACACCCACAAAGCCAAAGGCCGGTATCTGCGGCAGAATCAGAAGCAGTATGAAAATCAGAACCGGCTCCGCATATACGAGCAGATAAGACAGTGCGCTCTTTTCCGTGGCATACAGAAAAGCCGTTGTGATTCTCACATAGGCAAGAGGAAGCAGAGTCAGCAGAAACAGCGGCAGATACAGGGCGACCTCCAGATTGGTTGTCTCAGACGCGCCGAAAACGACTCCCACAAAGCCTCTTGTCAGAAACAGGCCGGCCATACAGGCAGCGGCAATCGCTCCGCTGGACAGATAGACCAGCTTCCGCATCTGCTTCATGACCGGAAATCGGTTCTCACTGAAATACCGGCTGATAAGAGGCTGGCTGCCGTCGCCCACCCCCTGCAGCAGCAGATAGACGATGGCTGTAATATAGCTGATGCATCCGTATACTGCGACCGCCCGGTCTCCGCCGTAGAGCATCAGAAAGCGGTTCATGAAAACCGCTGTGATCTGCGGCGAAAAAATCAGTCCAAAAGGTGCGGCGGAGACCTTTAAAATCCGCCCGAAGAATGCAGGCAGTTCTCTCAGGGCCGGCATGGAAAAGCCCGGTCCTTTTTTCACCAGAAAAGCGGCCGCAGCCAGCATGGTGACTGCCTGCCCGAGGATCGTCGCCAGCGCGGCGCCTGCCATCCCCCATGGATATACCCATACGAGCAGATAATCCAGGACGATATTGGTGAGAAAGCCTGCTCCCATGGAAAACATGGCAAAGGACGCTCCGCCCAGATTCCGGATAAAAGGCACCAGTCCCGTCGAAAATATCTGAAACACGGCTCCCAGCGCAATGATCCGTACATACTCTGCTGTCATTCCCAGGACCTCGCCCTCCGCTCCCAGAATCCGGAGCAGGGGAGAAAGGAACAGGAGCGCCAGGCCGGTCAGCAGCATGCTGGCCAGAGCAAACAGCAGCACGGTACTCCCCAGGCATCGTTTCGCATCTTCCTCCTTCTGCTGTCCCCGCAGTATGGTAAACCGGATAGCGCCGGACAGGCCGATTCCCGTTCCCGCCGCCTGTACAAAGGCTGATATCGGATACCCCAGCGTGATAGAAGCCAGGCCGGCGTCTCCCAGGCTGTTCCCTATGAAAAATCCGTCTACAATCGTATAGACGCCGGAAAGCGCAAAGGCCAGAACAGACGGAACCACAAATTTAAAAAAGCCGTTCCGCTTACTCATAGCCCTTCCTGCCTCCTTCCCAAAACAGTTCTATTAGTAAAGCCTGATTTTCATTCATATTCTTCTCTTCTCCCACTCTGCCCTCCGTTAACGAGGCCATCCTCTCTTTTGCGCGGCAGGGCCCTTTCATACGGCTCCGAAAAACATTTCCGCCTGCCCGGTTTTGCGCGCAGCCTGGATATAGTATTATATAATCGGATGAATGTCAAGCCCCTCTGCTCCCGAAAAAACGGACAGCCCCTTCCCTTCGGAAAGATCTGTCCGTTCCTGTCTTACCTTTATTTTCTTTTTTCTCTTCCGATTCTGTCTTACTCGATGGTAAGTCCTGCTTTCTCCAGAATCTTCGGCACATTCTTCTCGGCGCCAATCGCCATGATATGTACGCCGTCGCAGATTCCCTCTTCTTTGATCTTCGCGATCATCTCAGCCGCCATCTCAATGCCAAGCTGTGTGGGAAGACCCTTGACGCCCTTCTCCTTGCCTTCAGCCGCCGCTGCCGCCAGACGATCAATCATATCCTGCGGAACCGCGATTCCGGGAACATTCTCATTCATATATCTGGCCATTCCGGCTGCCTTCAGCGGAATGATTCCGGCCATGATATGGGTATGGATATTGGCCTTGTCCACCTCATCCATAAAACGCTTCAGGCTCTCGATATCGAAGATTCCCTGAGTCTGAATGTACTGCGCGCCTGCCTCTACCTTCTGGCGCAGCTTATTGATCTGCAGAGGAAGCGGATCATAAACCGGCGTCACTACGGCTCCCTTGTAAAACACAGGAGCTCCGCCTTCAATCTCATTGCCGCCGCAGTCTCTGTCCGTCGCTTCCATGGCCGTCAGCATATGAAGGATTCCCACCGAATCCAGATCATAGACCGGCTTGGACTGCTTGCAGTCGCCTACAGTCGGATGATCTCCGGTCAGGGCCAGCATTGTGTCGATGCCGAAGGCCGCCGCGGAGAACATATCTCCCATGATTCCCATACGGCTCCTGTCACGGCCGGTTACCTGAATGATCGGGTCCAGACCTGCCTGTTTCAGCTTGATGCACAGGCCCAGAGAGGACGCCTTCAGGCAGGCGGACTGCATATCCGTCACATTGACGCCATGCACCTTTCCTTTCAGAAGCTCGGCTGCCTCCATCTGCTCGGTAAAATCGTATCCCTTCGGGGGAGCCATTTCAACGGTTACACCAAATTTTCCGCTTTCCAGCGCTTTTTCCAACATGCCCATTACTTGTTCCCCCTGATATTAATTGTTCTGGGATATGCAACCTTCTCATATCCTTTATCCTGTCTTCTCTTCGTCAGCTTGTCAAGCTGGCCCAAGGATTCCAGACGCTTGTAAATCATAATCCATGCACAGTCATTTTCCGGATTGACCTCACATTTTCCGTTCTTCTGTCCGCCGCAGGGGCCGTTCACCAGCGATTTCGCGCAGCGGGAAATCGGACAGATCCCGCCGGTGGTTCCCAGCACGCAGTCGCCGCAGAGATGACAGGCTTCCTCAAAGAGACCGAAGCGGACTGCCTCGCCCAGGAACATGGTATTATTGGACGGGTAGACCGGAGCCGGGCTGTGGTTTGCCGCCACCTGAACGCCGTCTCCGCAGGACATACAGACAACCGCGTCGGGTCCTGCCGCATTCAGCTTCTTCATCGCTGTCTTCACGCCCATGTTCATACAGCAGTAATCTGCCATTCCGGTAGCCACCACGGTCTTACCCTGAGATTCCAGATACGCCTTCAGCTCCGCAACCTCTTTCTCACCGCCGGTCGCACAGGCCGTAGCACAGCTTCCGCAGCCCAGAATCGCGATCTTCTGCGCGTCGCCGATCATTGCCATCAGTTCTTCGATGGGCTTTTTCTGTGTGATAATCATGATTTCCTCTCCTTTTTTCTTCTTTCACCCCGCCGCTGTCAGGCGGCTCTGTCATCAGATTGCCTGGAATCTGACGATGGGAAATATCGCGTTGTCCCCGGAAGCGTCTCCCGGTACACTCTCTTTTTATTTTAATACATTTTCGCAGGAAATCAAGCTGATTTTTTCTTTTTTTAACACTTTTTATCACAATTATAACATCTTGTGTCAGATTATATAACATTTTCTAACATTCATCTGTTTCTCCGGCGGCCACATAGGAACAAAAAACTGCCGGCTCCCATGTTCCCGCACAGCCTGCATACAGGCCGGCCTCCGCGAAAACACAAATATCCGGCAGTCTTTCTTATCTGTCACAGATTTTTTACCTTAAACTCTTTCTCAGCCTCACGGCGCTGATCCTTCTTCGCAATATCCTGACGCTTGTCATAAAGCTTCTTACCCCGTGCCAGACCAATCTCCACCTTGACCAGACTGCCCTTCAGATAGACACGCAGAGGCACCAGCGTGCAACCCTTTTCCGCAGTCTTGCCTGCGATTTTCCGGATTTCGTACTTGTGAAGCAGAAGCTTCCTGGGCCGGAGAGGATCTTTGTTGAAAATATTCCCTTTCTCGTAGGGGCTGATGTGCATGCCGTAGACATACACCTCTTCATTTTTTTCCACCTTGATAAAGGCCTCCTTGATGCTGCACTTCCCCATGCGGACCGATTTCACTTCCGTTCCTGCCAGGGAAATCCCGGCTTCGTAGGTGGCGTCAATAAAATAATCATGATATGCCTTTTTATTATTGGCAATCAGTTTGAAGTTATCCTTCCCCATATTTTTAACTCCTTTATATTCCCGGGAAAGAACAGTCCCGGAATCCTTCACTTCTCTACGGCAAACTGCCGGCAGACGTTCACAGCAGTTCGAAGTCTATCGTCCGGCAGAGACGGTCTGTCCCTTTCACCCGGACACGCACCTTTTCTCCGAGGCGGTAGGCACAGCCTGTATGGGCTCCCCGCAGTTCATTTGCCGCTTCATCATATTCATAAAAATCATCCTTCAGTGAATTGATATGAACCAGGCCTTCCACCGTATTTTCAAGCTCCACGTACATTCCGTAAGCCGTGATTCCGGAAATCACTCCGTCATACTCAAAACCGGTATGCTGTTCCATATATTCCACTTTCTTCAGCTTGACGGTCTCCCGCTCTGCTTCATCCGCGCGCCGTTCCATTTCGCTGGAATGCTTTGCCACCTCCGGCAGAATACTTTCATAATGCTCCATGCGCTCCGCGTTCAGGCGGCCTCTGAGGTTTTCCTTGATGATCCGGTGTATCTGCAGATCCGGATAACGCCGGATCGGAGAGGTGAAATGACAGTAATAGGACGCTGCCAGACCGAAATGGCCGGTGCAGTCCGTGGCATACTGGGCCCGCTTCATCGAACGCAGAGTCAGCCGGCTGAGCATGGCTTCCTCCGGCGTACCCGCGATCCTGTCCAGAAGCTTCTGAATCTCACCGGGATGAACCTCGTCCCCGGCTGTGCGGAGACGATAGCCGAAATTCCGGATAAAGATACCGAGCTTCTGCATCCGGTCCGCATCCGGCTTTTCATGGACACG
>ERZ1643249.2768-NODE-2768-length-16070-cov-21.368030_pt1 | contig 16070 bp, 10 predicted proteins | sample MGYA00579263_ERZ1643249 | MGnify/ENA primary metagenome ERZ1643249 (study PRJEB29033, sample SAMEA4952264) | chicken gut metagenome | biome: Broiler Chicken; feature: Gastrointestinal Tract; material: Caecum | place: Ireland | collected 2018 | study: Broiler...
ACCACTTCACCGCCTCTTCGTATGACTGCTCTACTCCTCGGCCATTATAATAGCAATATCCCAGGTTATACTGCGCATAGGCATTCCCCTGTTCAGCAGCCTTGCGATACCACTTCACCGCCTCTTCGTATGACTGCTCTACTCCTCGGCCATTATAATAGCAATATCCCAGGTTATACTGCGCATAGGCATTCCCCTGTTCAGCAGCCTTGCGATACCACTTCACCGCCTCTTCGTATGACTGCTCTACTCCTCGGCCATTATAATAGCATATACCAAGGTTACACTGCGCATAGGCATCCCCCTGTTCAGCAGCCTTACGTTGCCATTTCACCTCTTCCTCATACGACTGCTCTACTCCATAGCCAAAGTAATAACATTCACCAAGGTTAAACTGCGCACGAGCATGTCCTTGATTAGCAGCCTTACGAAACCACTTCACCGCCTCTTCGTATGACTGCTCTACTCCATAGCCAAAGTAATAACATTCACCAAGGTTAAACTGTGCGTAAGCATTTCCTTGCTCGGCAAGAGTCTTAAATAATTTTACAGCATTTTCATAATCTTTTGCATTATAATACTCAACTGCTTTATCATAAAGCGCCTGCATATCTTCATACGGCACAGATTGCGTTTTTATTTCATTATTGACAGTATTTGCCTGCTGTGCAAGTTTACTTTTCAGTTCCTCCTCTTTCTTTTTATACTCCTCCTCTAATTCTTTGCGACGGCGCTCGACCTCTTCCGCCTTCTTTTTGTATTCAGCTATCTGCTTTTGCAAATCGTCGTTATCATCCGCCTGTTTTTGACTCTTTGCATTAAAGATGCGCCTTACCAAGTCATCCTTATCACGGCACTGCTCGCTCGAGCCGAAAAAGTTTTTAAGTATTGACTTTACTCCGCTACTTTCATCCGAATCATAATCGTCGAGTATATACTCTATCCGCTTTACTTTCGGTTCATTTTCTTGCACATATAACAGTTCTTCGCTCATTGCGTCACAGTCAAATCTGCGCGAGTTGCGCGATGACATAAACACAAAGCTCTTGCAATTATGCATTGCCTTCTCTAACATCTTTCCATAATTCTCTACCGCTCCTCTGCCATGGCGTAGATTTTCCAATGCCACATAACACTTTATCCTTGCCGACTTGAGCTCGTTCACCACTTCGTTTACTCGCGGCATATCCTTGGAAGAGTACGCTATAAAGGCATCCCTCGGCACGGCCGGGTTATACATCCCCTGGTCGTACCGCTCTGCCTCTTCTTCTATACGGCTTATGTATTCCGTCTTCTCCTTGCCGTTTAATGCTCTGTCTGCAAGACTCTTTAAGCTGAGTACGTTTGCCGTTACCAGCGAGCGCAGCATAAAATCGAGAATGTCCTTTATGTAGTATCTACCCTCGCCCTTTTCATCTATGCTATCTAGGCATTTATTTATCTGCTTCTTGCTGCCACTGTTGAGCACCTCAAAGGTATTTGCCTGGAAATCATCAGGCAAATATTCCTTTAATTTGCGACAACAACCTATTACGTTGTAGCTATTTATGTGTTCAGCCTTTATCTCGTCATACAAATTCTGGCGCGCAGCTCCTATATCGCGGTTCCTCTGCTCTGCTAGGGCGTCATTTACCTCTTCGCGTATAGACTGCCTTATTGCCTTTATATACTGCTCTATATCTGTGCGCTCATACTCCGCCCCGCAATAATCACACCTGTATATGCCAGACACTTGTTTTTCAAGCTTATCTCCGCATACCCTGCATTTTATCTGCTCGTATCCCTGCATTTGTTTTACTCCTCTTCATTTTTACTATCGGTGTTATTAGTTGACTCTTCTGAAAAACTATTATCGATAGCTTCGTCAGCAGGAGATTTGTTCCTACCCATATACTTAAAGCCTGCGTCGGTTACAAATCTGCCATTGGAAGAAATTCCTAACAGACCAAGTTTGATAAGGTACGGTTCATACTCTTCATCAACGCGATTATTGGCAATATTTAACGCTTTGGCAATTGTGTCCTGCCCTACGGGGCCGCCGTTGTAATTTTCGATAAGGATACTTAAAATTTTGCGTTGCTCATTATCAAGGCCGTTTTCGTCTATGCCCTTAGTCGCAAAATAATTATTTATATCCTCTTCCGTGACCTCTATGTTGAGCGCTGCTACCGCATTATTGCCGCCGAGAACACCCTTGCCGCTTATGTTGCGCCGTTCTGCCTCTTTTATGACCACGAAATCTCGTATACCAGTAACATATTCATTTGCCGTTCTGGGAGAGAGCCTGCTGCGCTTAGCTATCTTTAAGCATAGCTCATCGGAAATTTTAATGCCGAATACTCTGAACGAATTCTTTATGATAGCCGCGATAACTTCTGGCGTATATTCGGCGAGGGTGACCTTTATTGGAAATTTGCTGTAAAAAGGTTTGAGAAGTTTCCCTGTTTCGGTAGTCGCCGCTATAAGCGTAAACGGTGCTATCTTCTCCGTTTTACTGTTTGAAGCTTCGCCGTTATTTTCAGTTAAATGAAGCTCAAAATCTTCCATGGCGGGGTAAAGTATAGTTTCAATAACTTCGGACGAAAGTTGGTGCACCTCATCAACAAATACTATATCCGCCTTATTAAGGTTGCGAAGTATACGCACCATATCGCGCGGCTTTATGCGGGAATTGACCTCCACAAAGTTGCCGCCCATTTCCTTGGCAATTATTTTGGCAAGGGTAGTCTTGCCCTGCCCGTATGAACCGCAGAGCAGTACATGAGGCAGCGCTTTTTCCATTAAAAGTGAAGTTTTTATGGGCGGCTCAAGCGTGGCGACGGCATTTGGCTGGCCAAGATAATCTTTCAGCCTCTGCGGTCTTAATGCGGCACCCGAAACAGTAATTTGGGCATTTTCAATTTTGGGCGCACTATCACTCTTAACAGGCTTTTCTTCGGCGGGTTCCCCCATATTCTCATCCGCGAATTTTACAACATCTTTCCTCGGCGTAACCTGCGGTTGAGGCTTGTCCATAAGTTTTTCGGCAGCTTTGGAAGAATCGGCCGCAGGCACTGAGGCTATAGACGCTGTTCCCGCATTTTTTTGCCGAGATGTGTCCGACGAAAAGGCTTCCTCAAGTTTGCCCACCATGTCGTCGATATTTTCGTCGTCCTTCTTTATTTCATTCAGTAGAACAGACTTAACGTCTTCATCGCTTATATCCGACAAGCTGTTTACGCTACTCTGGAAAGCAAGATTATTCTCCTTTAAAAACTGCTGCAGTTCCGCTGCAGAATAGTTCTGCTTATAGAGTGCTTTAACAAAAAGCTTCTGCGACGAAGCCACGCGTATCGACCTGCTCGACTTATATACTTCCTTCATCACATGGTTGAGCGCTTTAATAAAGCCGTGGCTGATAGACTGCATCTCCCTTGCATCGATTGCGATTGTGAAGTTTGCAATCATATCGCGCGTCTGGGCAATATTGAACATTGCATTCTTCATTAACGATATGTAAACATTGCATTGCTCTCTGTTGCCATTTTTAAGGGCAGCTTTTGCCTTGCCCGCATACTCGTCGCGCTTTTTCTCAAGTCCGTATAATGTATTGTTGAGCAAATTTATAGTGTGTTGTTCTTCGCGCTTTCTTTCAAGCTGCTTTTTATAATCACGATAAGACATGACTGCCCTCCTTTGTTCAGTAGATTTTCTTTTTAGACGTTTGCGTGGTTTGAGGCGCCACTTTCTCGGCGTCTTCAATTAGAGTGTCAATCTCCTCATCAAATTCAGAATAACTGTTTGAATCGGCTGAAACCGCAGCGGCATAGTCGCCTATCTCCAAAAATTTGTCTATCTCATCGAGCTGTTTGCCGGAATTATAAAGTGCCCTCGTATACTTTTCTTCCGTCTTTTTTGTATCAAACTTTTTCGTAGACTTACTTATGTCGTCTGACAGGTCGCCTATGCACTGAAGGAAGTCGTAGTTGAGCTTTGCAAGGTCACGCGTCTGCACGGCAAGCTCAAGTGTGAGCAGCATTCCCTCGGCACGCTTAATTGACGCGAGATACCGCGCCATAACACCGCGGGCCTGCTGCTCCTGCGCTTTAAGTCCCTTCTTCCTTGCGGATAAAATATTCGATAAGAGTGCATCTTTCTTATTGTTCATTGTTATCAGCTGCACTTTTATTCTATCGGAAGTTGCCTTTATCCGCTCCTCGCGTTCACGCTCGATCTCCTGTCCGCTTTTGACAACCTTCGGCTTTCTTTTAAACAACATATATTTCCTCCGTAATTTTAATCAATATAATTGGGTGCATATATCTCAACTGTGGTACCAATAATAAACCCGATATTCATCCGTAAGATACGTTGCAGCCATCGCAGGGTCAGATAGGTCGTTACTTGAAATATTTGTATACTGCGCCCGCCAGCCGCTTATTTGCTCAAATACCGCGCTAGTGAGCGAAGTGCAACCAGAGAAAGCATACATACCAATATAAGTAACGCTGTTTGGGATAATTATACTTGTCAGAGATGTACAGCCATAGAACGTATACGCACCAATTTCAGAAACGCTATTAGGAATAACTACACTCGTCAAAGATGTGCAGCCATAGAACGTATACGCACCAATTTCAGTAACACTATTTGGAATAACAAAGTCTGACACCAACTCACCGTCCAAGTATAGATTCCCCGCATAACACAACGGATTTGCCAAGTAATTCTCAAAGTCAATTGCGCACCAAGCTGCAACATCCGTTATATACACACCTGAAAGTGAGCTACAATTATTAAATGCGCTATTATCGATATCCTCCACGCTCGATGGAATAGCTATATTAATGAGTGAACTGCAATTATCAAACGCATATGAACCAATACTTATCATACTATTTGGAATAGTAAGATTTGAGAGCGAACTGCAATTATGGAAAGCATAAGAGCCAATGCTTTGAATATCACCAAGCACTATACTTCGAATCCTGCTGCAGTTATAAAATGAACCATATAAAATATTGCCTCCATTTATTACCACGCTGGTGAGTGAAGAAGGTATGTAGTATATAGCTGCTGTCGAGCTATTGTAATTTTGCAGGGTAGGAACTCCTCCCGAATAGCTATCTGAACCAAAAATATAACCAAAAAGCGTTGATATTGAAGACGAATTTGCAGTTGCACTTCCGCCAACAAAAGGTAAGGTTATACTTTGAAGAGCCGAACACCCCGAGAATGCCCCGCTGCCGATGCTTTCAACTCCACTCGGAACTATTATTTCCGTAAGCGCTGTACAACCACTAAACGCTCCAGCTCCAATCTGAGTTACACTATCAGGAATATATATTTTCGCAAGCAAATTACAGCCATAGAACGCACCAGACCCAATACTCTCAACTCCACTTGGAATGATTATCTCCGTAAGAGCTATACAGCCGCTAAACGCATTAGCTCCAATCAGGGTCACACTATCAGGAATGGTTACGCTTAAAAGAGAATAACTATTTTGAAGCGCATAATCTTCAATAGCAGTGCCTCCTGTAATTATTACCGTTTGCAAACTATCTTTAGGTACAGCATTCAGGCAACCCGCAGGACACGTAATTTCAACGATATTATTGCAGCCATCGAATGCAGCATCACCAACTCTCGTGACGCCCTCAGGAATTATTATTTTTGTAAGCGAAGTACAATTTTGGAATGCATTATCACCAATAGCATCAAGATCCGAGGTTATGTTGATTTCGCTTATATTAGCACAGTTTAAAAATGCACCATTATCAATAGAGCCACCCGCTACTGTTACATTTTTAAGCGATGAAGGAATATAGTAGATTGTCGTTTCAACAAGATCCCCTGTATCTGAGTCATAGATATTTTGTTCTACAGGAGCACTGCCCGCATACGAATGTTCTCCAAACCATGCTCCAAACGGCAAAATTTGAGAATTAAAATAGAATGAAGCACCTGATATAGTGAGCGCGGTAAGCGAGGTGCAACCTGAAAAAACATTATACCCTCTTGAAGAGCATGATGCAGGGATAATAACTTCTGTAAGTGATTGGCAGTCAGCAAACACCTCGTCACCTATACTGTTTACACTATTTGGAATAGTTATTTGAGATAGTGACGTACACCCGCTAAATGCGTAATCACCTATGCTTCCAACTCCATCAGCTATGGTTATACTTTCAAGAGATGTACACTCATAAAATAACCCCTCACTAATAGCCGTTACTCTGGAGGGAATATCAATTTCAACAAGCGATGCACATCCACTAAATGCGTAACTCCCTATGCTCTCGACGCCATCTGCAATGGTTATACTTTCAAGGGAAGAACAACCAGCAAATTCGTATTCTTCAATTGTTGTTCCGCTTGTTATCACCACCGTTTTAAGATTATCTTTAGGCACAGCACTTAAATATTGCGACGGCATTGTGACTTCGGTTAGATTGTTGCAACCCGTGAACACGTCCTGGCTAACGCTCGTTATGCTGTCAGGAATAATTACCGTATAAAGTGATGCGCAACTATTAAACGCTCCTTCTCCTATGCTCGTAACACTATCAGGAATAGTAATTTCGATAAGCGCTGTGCAACCAGAGAAAGCATACATACCAACGGAAGTAACACTGTTGGGAATAACTATACTCGTCAGAGATGTACAACCACTGAAAGAATAAGCCCCTATTTCAGATATGTCCGCCTCAATCGTAATAGACTCAACGTTAACGCAATTCTCAAAAGCGTGCGGGCCAACCATACAAACAGCCTTACCCTCTATTTCTGTAGGGACAACAATTTCGGTACTATCGCCATTGTAGCCAGTAATAACAACTTCGTCAGGGTCAGTTTGACTAATCTGATATTCAAAGTCAAAGTACTCGCCATTGGTTACCTCAGTGTAATAACTGCGCCACATAATGGATGATACGCCTAAAAACCAGCCAAGTATTATTAAACAAACAAGTACTATATTTAACGTTTTTGCCGCAGCACCTGAAGGCGACAAATCGTATACTGGTAAAAATAAAACAAGAAGCACACCGCCTAAAAAGGCAAATATCAAACCGAATATGCCCGTATAAACACATACTGCACACCCCACATAGCCAACTAAGATAGAAAAGATATATAATAACACTGACAAGAATTTTCTTCCTGCTGATGCTTCATTAAATATACTATTACTTTTAGCAGCAAAAGTAAGCGACATAAAAGCCATATGGAGTACAAAGCCAACGCATATTAAAATAAACAATGCAAATCTAAGCTCGTCGCTATATAGAACCGTTGCGCTAATAAAGCCGAATACTGCAAGTACTACCCCTATGGCAAATAATAGCCCACCTATTACCCACTTCATAATAGTGAGGCCCATACGCGCCCCTTCAGACATTACTTTTTGCCGAACGGGTTTAGTACGCTGCACTTTCGATTTCTCAATTTGTTTATTCAGCTTGGTATTTTCTCTTTTTAACTTCTCGCTCTCCTCCTTTGCTTCACGCACGGCGGCTTCAGCTCTTTCCTCTTTTATTTTTAAATACTCTTTATTTGTAGCAACAAATGATGCGCCACCACACTTTGGACAATATTGATCCTCCAAATTAGTTTCCGTACCACAGTTTAAACAAATTTTCTTTTTTGCTGCTTGGGTTTCTATTGGAGGTTGCGCCGTTAAAATGTCATTCCACATTTCTATTATTTTATCGGCCACCTTGTCAATATCGGTCAGCCAGTCTTGAGTACCAAAAAAGAGCTTGGCATAGTTTCCACCTTCAGTTCTATCACCTCCTTTGGGATCCAAGCGCCATTCAAGTCGATGTTTTTTATACTTCTCGGGAATTTTATCGTAGCTATCATATTTGCTTTCATATTCTGGCCTTGCGCGCCAAGCACTTTCGTCATTAGAAATGACTACATTCATCTCTCTTCTTGTGCCACATGCTCTGTCCCTTGAATATTTCGATGACACCAAAACGAATATGGCACAATTTTCAATTGCCTCGGGCATTTTCGTGTCATATTCAGATGCACTGGCATGCTTCAAATTACGTTCCGAAATAAAACAGGCATCTGGCAACAATCTTCCTTCAATTTTATCAACCAGCTTAAACGCTAACTCACGATCTTCCGTGGCGTGTGCGATAAATGCCACACGCTTTTTTGTGGTATCATAAACATAATATTTTTCTTTTTCGACCGCCTTTTCAAATTCCTCACTAAAATTCTGATATCGTTCATCACCTACCTCATAAGCGCGATGGATCAAATCACTTATTGCAGCTAAATATTTTTTGTTTATATATACATGCTCAAAGATATAATTTAAAATATCCTTGACAAGATATAATTCATAGCTGTTTACATTGATCCTGTTGAGCCGTTCAATCACTTCGTTGGGATCAGGTTCGGCTTCGCTTAAAATTTTGAAACACTCGGCCTGCATATCTTCACCAAGCAACTCCAATATTCCATTGCACAACTCAATGACTCTGCCTTTTCTGATAACCTTTCTCTCAAGTTCACGGTTAAGATTATGCCTTAAAGTGCCAATATCGCAATCGCGCTGTTTAACCAGGGCGTCTGTTACGCCGCTCTTTATCGACAATTCAATCTTTTTTAAGTAAGCCTCTACATCCTGCCTTTTATACTCCGCTCCGCAATAATTGCACTTGAATATACCCGATTCTTGTTCCTCAAGATCTTCTCCGCATACCCTGCATTTTATCTGTTCAAAATATTTCATTCGCATAACTCCCGAGTAAATTTTCTATTTACAAACCCATTATAGCACCTATTTGTACGCCTGTCAATAGTGAAAAACAACTTATTTTAATTTTTAACTCTGTGGTAAATTTTGCTTGAAATAATCCCTACTGCAATGATCACCTTTTATAGATATAGCCTATAAAAACGGATAAGAAATTATAATAAAAAAACAAAACTACTTGTTATGCGACACAAAAAACGATAAATTTTTATGGCTGAAATTGCCAAATGGCTGTAGTGTGTGCGCTTGGTAATAACAAGCGGCGGCTTTTTAGCTGACGTTGCGGCTAACGCCGAAACGTCACCCTCGCGCTTCGCGCTCGGGCGCCGACCAAGCGCACACACTACCGATTCGACCGACCGAATTTTAGCTCTTTTGAACGGCGGTAAAACGTGTATTTGACTTATAGTCAAATACATACCGTTCCGGTTACCTTGACTATACAAAACATAACCTCTTGGCAGTGCGCGTGCGCTTGGTATATATACAAGCGCCGCCGTTTCAACAGACCGAATACTTAACTGAATTGTTTCCTATCACACCAGTTTAATGGCAGTTAGGCGTGAGCTTGTCTTTGACGAGTGCGGCGGTAAAATTTAAGGCGCGGCTGCGCCGCGCCTTAAATCCTCGCGCTTCGCGCTCGGCCGCCACAGACAAGCTCACGTCTTTTTAATTGACCGACTTAACCCAATGACTTGCCCTTTACGCAAACCGATCCAGTAAGGACAGAGCAAACGAAAAGCGGCGACGAGGCGGCGTTTGCGCTGACCCGCTTGCAAATCGCCGCCTTATCGTCGCCGCGCGCACATTTCTCATTTTCTTCCCGTTTTCTGCCTCCGTGTTTGCCTTTTTCGGGAGGCTCAGTTTGGCACGGTTCCTCGCACAAGTAAACGGTCGCAAAATCGTTGCTTAAAATACGCCTCAAACGTTTGTTTTGTTGTTCCGTGAGAAAATTATCGAGCCACACCCCTTTCGTGCGTTACGGAGCCGTTTAAACGCTTTAAAACGCAACGATTTTGGCTTTTTCCCGTTGACTTGCGCAAAACTACATAAAATTTAAGTGTTTTCACCCGTCCCGTGCCCCCTTTGCCTCTTGCCCGAAAAAGGCAAATTAAATACGGAGGCTAAAACTTATGAAAATGCTTGTTACTAAATTCTCGGACGGTAAATATGCTAACGAAGGCGAGTTGTTCGCGGAAGTAATCTCGGACTCAAATGTAAAGTTAATGGGCGAAATGGTGGCCCTGCAAGTTCTGCGTAAATCCATTCCCTTCGACTTTGAAGTTGTGGAAAAACTGTATAACGGGCTTGTAAAGGACTTACACCACATTAATGAACCCCTCTACATAATCTCGGACGGGTACGACTATGCTCAAATTGCAATTTGCTTTTTACTCCAATTTAAGGGTAAAAGAGCTTTTGATATTTACAGTGTAGATAGAAACGGCAAGGAAATCACCATTAAAAATGCTTGTTACAGAGAGGTTGACCGAAAGCTCTGCCACTACCGCAAGAGGATAGCGCGGTGCAGATTTATTGAGTTAAACCACAATAAACACGACATTCCCGACCACAGGAACTGTTTTGAAGATAAAGAGGCAAACTTTGACAGGGCGGATAAAATACTCAATGCCCTGCAGCTCACAGATATGGAGTTAAACGTGCTCAACTGCTATATGAACAAGATGAAACTATCCGAAGTATGTGCAGAACTCGGAATGACTCACGATGCAGTCAAATACAGAAAGATGCGCATAAGACAGAAATACAATCAACTTGTACTTGTATAGAGCTAAAAAATGCCCGCTGTATATGCAATAACTCAAGCATATATGGCGGGCAATTAGAAAATTACGATTAAATTTATAATGAATTTCTCTGAATATCCCACAAAGGTAACAATATGCGCTAAAATGCGCGGTTTGGGTATAGTAAATGTGCGGTTATGTGCGGTTTTGGCTACACAATGAGCGGTTTTGGGTATATAAATGCGCTATTATGTTCGCGAAATTTAGTGTACAATGTAATTGCTTAAGCGGGCGGGGCGATACCCGCCATTCGATGAACTATTTAACAAAGGAGCTTGAATCTTGCGGCTGTATGTGATACAATAACCGCACAAATCTATTTTACGGAGGAATGACAGAACAAGAATTAGACAATATTATCAAAACCCTCAGAGCTATTCCCGACGGCAACGACGATATGGCAAGGACAATTCTTAAACAGATAAATGCCAAGATTTACTTGACAGGTTGATTGCGGATGACAAGCCCCGCACAGAGGAGAACGTACACACAATGCTCAATATGTTGTTTAAGGCCGCTATAAAACACGGCATCATACAGCATAACCCGATTGACATGGTATTCCATACCAAACACGCAAGGGAACACGGTAAAGCGCTTACAAAGGATGAGGAACAGTTACTATTATCGTCTACGGCGGGAACGCCCTACCAGAAGATGTTTGCAATAGGGTTATACACGGGACTGCGCCCCAATGAATATAAAACTGCCGTTATCCAAGGCGATTTTATAATCGCCAATAACAGTAAGCGAAAGAACGGCAAAAAGGAGTTAAAGAAGATCCCCATAACGCCTATGCTTGCACCTTATCTTGAGGACACGACCGAGCTGTATTTTACGAGGCTGGAGCAAATCCGCAACAAATTCAACAAAATCCTGCCCAACCATAAATTGTATGACCTGCGAACTACCTTCTACACGCGCTGTACCGAGTGCGGCATAGCCGAGGCAGCAATCAAGGAGTATGTAGGGCACGCTTTGGGAGGACTTGCGGATACATATACCGACTTAAGCGACGACTTTTTAAGAGCCGAAGGACGCAAATTTTTGTACTGATTTATGCCCAACTTTATGCCCAACTTTTAAGAAAAAACGTGTACTTTCTGCCATATTTGCCCATTTTTATGATGGTCTGATAAGAACAAAAAGTACACGAAAAGACACCATTTTAAAGGCTTAAAAAGCCTAAAAATTTAATAAAATTTAAGACAGGACGGCATACAGGAGCCTCAATGAAAATGGTCTGAAATATAAGAAAAATGACCGTTTTTCGCTGAAAAACGGTCATTTTTGATTGAAATCCGGCAACTTTCTTTCTCGGCTCCATTAAGGTAATGGCATGGCGCCTCGGGCACCGCCAACCACTATATTTTGCGGTTGGCTCACCTCGCAGGGCAAAATAGCGGGTGTCCGCTATTTTGAGAATACCCTGCTCGCCCTCCCTTGTCGGATAGCAAGTTGCAAAAAAAGAACGCAACCACAACAAGGTTGTGATTGCGTCTTTTTTGAAATCCGGCAACTTGCTATCCTCCCGGACCTTGGATGGTCAAGTACTTTCGCCGTAGACGAGCTTAACTTCTGTGTTCGGAATGGGAACAGGTGGATCCTCGTCGCCATTATCACCGGAATGGCTCCGCTTGTTGGACTTGAAGGGACAACGGGCTGAAAAAACACCTCGATTTTGGGCTGTTTTTAAGCAAAAATCGCTCAAAATGCCCCATTTTTGAGGGTTGCAAAAATTTATGCGACAGCGTGCGACAAACAAAATTTGCCTTACATAACAACAAAAAATTTAATTTTATGAGAGAATACCGCTTGCCTAAAACCGTACTTTTTTGAATATAGAAAAGGAAGTTAAACTTATGGAAAGCAAAATTATTAAGGCATTTTTTGACGGCAACCTTGCAGACGAGGCTATAACCACGCCGAGGACGAAGGAGTACACCGACATTGACGAACGCGAAACAGCACTATACAATAAGTTGCGCCCGATGCTGACAGGAGAACAACTCAAACTGTTTGACGAGTTCGTTGACCTCTACGGCGACCGCCACGCACTCATTTCGGAGAGTTACTACGTTCGCGGTTTTAAATTCGGCTTGCGCCTCGCCGTGGAATGTTTCGACTTCTCCGACGTGGACGAAAATTAATAAAATCTCCTAATATAGTGACAGCCCGCCGCGAGTAATCGCGGCGGGCTTCATCGTCTATATTCAATTTTTCTTTTATCAGATAAATCCCCCATAATCACCTTGTCCCCATTATTATATATTATTTGTGACTAAATAGCAATTGTTTGCACTAAAAAATCCCGCATTATACCCTTTTTATACCCTTGCATTTTTGGGTATAATAGGGTATAATAGGTATAACAAAGCGAGGTGCATTATGGAAAACACGGATATACAAGAACGCATTGCCCGGCTTGAACAGGAAATCGCACAGTTGCCAAAAGGCTCGATAAGCAAAAAGACCATTGGCGGCAGAGATTATTACTATCACCGCCTGAACATTGACGGAAAACGCAAAGAGGAATATATCCCAGCCGACGAAGTTGAAGCCCTGCGCAAAAAAATAGAACAGCGCAAGACTTTGGAGGCAGAACTAAAGCAGCTCAAAAAAATTGTACCCGAGCCGAAGTCAAACGCCGCACAGTACAAATTTATTACCAATGTGCAGACGGGGCAGTCGCTTTACACCTACGCCTCCTCCGTCAGGAATTATAAAAAGCGCCAATGTTATGACATCCTCCATAACTTTGTTTACGGGGATATACGCGATAAAGTGTTTATCCTTTATGGGCTGCGCCGCACGGGTAAAACCACGCTCATCAGGCAAATTTTGCTCAACATGGCAGCCGACGATTTAAAGAGAGCGGCTTTTATTCAGGTAACCGCAAAAGATACGCTTGCCGACCTCAACAAGGATATGAAGTATCTTGAAAGTCAAGGGTATCGCTATGTGTTCATAGATGAGGTTACTTTGCTCGACGACTTTATAGAGGGTGCAGCATTGTTTTCCGACATCTTCGCCGCCTGCGGCATGAAGATTGTACTATCAGGCACGGACTCGCTCGGTTTCATTTTTACCGAGGACGAACAACTGTACGACCGCTGTATAATGTTGCACACCACCTTTATCCCCTATCGCGAATTTGAACAAGTGCTGGGCATTAAGGGAATTGACGAGTACATCAAGTACGGCGGCACAATGAGCCTGAGCGGAGTAAATTATAACCGTTCCATCTTTGCCGACAGCAAATCGACGGACGAGTACGTAGATACGGCAATTGCAAGGAATATTCAGCACTCTCTGCGCTGCTACCAGCACGAAGGACATTTCCGCAGTTTGCAAAAGCTCTATGAAAAGAATGAACTGACAAGCGCAATTAACCGCGTAGTTGAGGACATAAACCACAGATTTACGCTTGACGTGCTTACGAGAGATTTTAAGTCTAGCGACCTCGCCATATCCGCCAAAAATTTGAGGAGCGACCGCAATTCACCCACAGATATACTCGACCGAATCGACATTGAGAGCGTTACGGACAGTTTACGAAAACTTCTTGAAATACGCAATAAAAACGAGCAGAGCGTTGAAATTGATGACGCCTGCATAGCGCAGATTAAAGAGTATCTGCACCTGCTTGACCTGATTGTGGATATAGATATTGTCAGCTTGCCGGACGTAAACGACGCTACAGAGCGTACAGTAGTGACCCAGCCCGGCTTGCGTTACGCACAGGCCACCGCGCTGATAACCTCCCTATTGGAAGATAAGACTTTTGCAAACCTTTCTCTTGTTGAAAGAACGGCTGTGCAGAGCCGCATCCTGTCCGAGATTATGGGGCGCATGACCGAGGACATTGTGCTGCTCGAAACAAAGCTGTCCCGCCGCGATATGCAGGTATTCAAACTGCAATTTGCCGTGGGCGAATTTGATATGGTAATCTTCGACCAAGCAAATTTATGCTGCCAGATTTTTGAAATCAAGCACAGCACCGAAGTAAATCCCGCTCAGTATCGCCATTTGACAGACGAAGAAAAATGCCGCCAGACCGAACATAGATACGGGCAAATCGCAAAGAAAGCTGTACTCTACCGCGGGGCAAGCCACATGGAAGGCGACATTGAGTATATAAATATTGAGGAATACTTGTGCAGCCTCAAATAAATTGAAAGAAGTAACAGCCCGCCGCGAAGAATTCGCGGCGGGCTCTTTAAATAAGAAAATCTCAATTGTTCCGTGTTTCACGAAATTTAAATATGCTTGGCGCAGTATTGCCTGTTTTTGCGCAGCTTCATACAGCACCCCACTTATTGCCAAGTTGAGAATTGTTCATTCGAGAGCACAACATTGTTAGACGATTAATTGCCTAAATTTATTTTTCAAATTTGCAATACTTATCGATATATTCTTGTATATGTAAGACCTCATACCGATCAAACGAAGCTCCTAACCGTGAACCGCGTTTCCTTAAACGATAACGTTGTCCATGCAATATGAAAAAATTAAAGCGACCGAGCGTCGGCAACGTCGAGAAAGAAAACGAGCGCGACGAAACTTACGAGGCTAAAAACCCAAAGATTGACCTTTCGCGCACGAAAAACAATTACCACATCGTTGACCCGCCCGCAAGCTATATGGACTACATAAACGAGCGCATCGCAAGTTTGCACCTAAAACGCAAGGTGCGCAGCGACGCGATCTATATGAACACCTTTGTGTTAGGTTCGGGGCACGAATTCTTCGAGGGTATGCCCACGGCGAAACAGGAGGAATTTTTTGAGGACTTCGTAAAGTTCTTTGCTGACAAGTACGGCGCGGAGAATATAATCTCCGCCGTGGTACACATGGACGAAACTACTCCCCACCTCCACCTTAACCTCGTGCCCATAACAAACGGAAAGCTGTGTTCAAAAGATTTATACAGTCCGAATAAACTTTCGGCGTTGCAGACCGAGCTTGCCAACACCGTCGGCAAGAAGTGGGGATTGAAGCGCGGAAAGACAGGAAGTCAGGCGCGACACATCGAGGCGGCGGAATACACGGCAAATGAGATAATGACCAAAGCCCAAGCCGCCGCGGACGATACGAAACGCCAAGCCGAGCAATACCTCGACGACATTGTGCAATCGGTGGAGAGCACTACGGACAAGCCCATACCCGCAAAGCGCAAGCACGCGGAGGAAGAAATCAAAACTCTGCGCGCGCAGAACGCTGCATTGCAGAAGAGCCTCGACATCAAGAACAAAGATACGGCTGACTTATTCGAGCAGCTGCAACGCGCCGAAAGGTTAGGCAAGGGCAAGGACACCGCGTTCAAGATGGTTGGCGATATGATGAGCGCCTACCCCGAAGAGTTCGACGCTCTGCTCAAAAAATCGCGGGCGGCGAAGTCCCCCTCCTCTGCTAACATTAAGAGCAGCGGCAAGGGCGGCAAATAAGAAAATTTGCTCAAGCTCAATTGAAAAGTTAAGTTCTACCAAGTCAAGTAGAAATTAGAT
>ERZ1643249.2769-NODE-2769-length-16065-cov-17.228232_pt1 | contig 16065 bp, 9 predicted proteins | sample MGYA00579263_ERZ1643249 | MGnify/ENA primary metagenome ERZ1643249 (study PRJEB29033, sample SAMEA4952264) | chicken gut metagenome | biome: Broiler Chicken; feature: Gastrointestinal Tract; material: Caecum | place: Ireland | collected 2018 | study: Broiler...
TCACTTTTTTGACCGCTCAGTGGTCAATAGAAAGTTATCGCATAAACTACGATGCAGGGGAAGGTTCAGTCAGTCCGACATATGACACCGTAAATTATGGCGAAAGAATAACCCTACCAACTCCGACAAGGACAGGATACACATTCAACGGGTGGAGATATGGAGGCACCAATTATACAGGCTCATATACCGTTCCAGATTTTGGGAATAATGGAGCAACAGTGACCTTTACCGCTCAGTGGACAGCAAAGACATACAACAATACATTCAATGCAAATGGTGGAAAGTTCTCTGATGGTGCGACAACGAAATCATTTACAATGAGATACAACACACAAGATTATTCAATGTTAGAGACATATATTCCAACCCAAGCAGGGTATACCTTTGCAGGTTGGTATGATAGCAGTAACACACAAGTCTACAACTCGCAAGGTCAGTCAATCGCAGGTACAAAATATTTCAACACTTCTCGCAACTGGATATATGACGGAGCGGTTATATTCTATGCTCACTGGACAGCCAACAAGTACAAAGTGACCTTTGACGAAGCAGGCGGAAGCAGTGTATCAGATATTGTAGATTACACAATTGAGAGCACAATATCTTTCCCAAGTACAACCAAGGCAGGGTATGATTTTGTAAATTGGCAGGTAACAAGAGCGGACGGCAACTGGACAAATGGTGCCTCGTTCAATGCAAACACTACAACCACAGATAAGTATGGCAATGTAACCTTGACAGCACAGTGGGATTATCATACATATACAGTTACTCTCGACCCAAACGGCGGAGAGGTATCACCAACAACAATAAAGGTAACCTATCAAAGCACATACGGCTCGCTTCCAACCCCGACCCGAGATGGCTATGTGTTTAAAGGGTGGTACACAAGTGCAACTAGTGGCACACAAATTTTGTCAACCACCAAATATACCAGCACACAAGATACAATCATCTATGCACAGTGGCAGGACACATGGGCAAATCATGCATCGGATGCTTTGACATCCGAGGATGGTTACTATCTTGTTTCAAGTGAAGAAGACCTTGCAAGAGTAAGTTACCTACTCAACTGTACAACAAGGACAGACGTACAGACCATGAAGTTTAAACTTACCAAAAATCTTGATATGTCAGACTACACATGGTTACCAATCGGCAGTCAGTCGAGACAATTTAGAGGTACATTTGAAGGCAATGGATATATCATCAGCGGACTAAACACCTATTACAACTCATCTATCTCATCGACTTATACCAACATAGGACTGTTTGGCTACGTAAACGGAGCGACAATACAGAACCTATACCTAAGAGACACAGACATGAGGGGTGGTAGCAACGTCGGTGGACTAATCGGTTATGCGACAGGCAACACACAAGTCACCTCATGTGCATTTGATGGTGATATCACAGCCAACTCAAATGGTGGCTCAATTGTAGGACTCGGAGCGACCAGTGTAATCGTATCCAACTGCACAGTCTTCTCATCGAACACCACCGCCGACACCAACGGCATGGCAAGAGGATGCAGTGTACGAAGTTTGGTTTACATTACAAATGGCACAAAGGGATACATAGGCACCGACTTTTCGAACTACGTTTTCGTAGAGGGTATGCCAGCCCCAGTTCCAACAGGTTTGTCATGGCTTGCACAAGGCGGGGAGCCGTGCGACCTAGCAGACATTGAAGAGTGGGCAGAAAATTAAATGATATCTCACACAATCAGGTGAGTATTTACAAAAATACATTGCTTGTAACCTCTTAGTTTTGCTTTACTTTTGCTAGTGTCACAAACTATGCTCTTGCAAAAATTGTTAGCACAATTTGTTGAGGTGTCGCTCGTTTGTTCCTTGTCTCCAAAAAGTATCTATAGAGAGTGGCTAAGCCACTTTCCCGAGCCTTGCCTTGCTTGTTTTTATCCAGTCTGATAATTGCTTTACACTCTGACACACAAAAAAAAGATTGACTTCAAAAATCAATCTTTTTTTGTTTTAAATTCTGTTGTCAAGTTTATTCTTCGTCATTATTGTTGTTATTTTCATTTCTCTTTCTTAGTGCTTCCAAGAACTTTTCAAATTCTAGGTCATCCTGTTCGTCTTGAGTAAGTTCTCTTTTATCTGTAGCAGGTTTTTCGTCAGCATCCTCTTCAACTTGGGCAGTGGTCTCGTCTGTCTCTTCGTTTTGAGCAGTAGTGTCTTCACTTGCCTCTTCGTTTTGATTGGCAGTTTCTTCATTAGCCTCTTCAGGTTGAACTTCCGTGGTTTCCTCTGTTTTTTCTTCTACTTCTTCTGCTTGCTCTTCTTGGGTGTCAGACTCTGTAGTGTCTTCAACTTCTTCTGTTTCTGCAGAGATTTCTTCAGCAGGAATCTCGGTTTCTTCTGTCTCTTCAGCGACTTCGCTTTCTTCTACGTTTTCTTGTGTCTCTTCAGCGACTTCGCTTTCTTCTACGTTTTCTTGTGTCTCTTCAGCAGGCTCCTCAGTGTTTTCTTGTGTCTCTTTGGCAAGGTTATCTTCGCCGTTTTCTTCTACTTCTTCATCCTGAGCCTCAGTTTTCTCGTCAGTTTGCTCTTCTTGTTCGCTTTCTTGACCAGCAATTACATTGGCATTTTGGTCACTTGACTCTATTTGCTTAACTTCTTGTGTATCATTTTCATCATCTTTTGCAATTTCTTGAGAAGTTGTTAAGAGAAGTGGTTGTTTTGCTTCGCTAGTTGTCTCTTCGGTTGGCTCTTCCTCTTGGCTCTCTTGTTCTTCGTCATCGTCTACAAATTCGTCTTGGTGCTTGTTGTAAAGTGCTTTTGCAACGATTAAAAGCATTCCAGCGATTATTATAGAGAGAAGAATTGCTATAATAAGGGTGAGGAGTTCATCATCTCTAAAACCGTCAAGGAATGAGAAGATTAAAAACAGCCAAGCAATGAAAGCGATTGTAGGAGCGACCAGTGTCATTGAGATTGAAGCACCAAAAGAGTGTATTTTTTTTGCATATTTAATTGCTAAAATTGTTGTTGCAACTGAAATTATAGAGAACACTATACCTATAATTAATGCTGCTATTTGAGATTGTGTCATATATTCAAACATATTTCCTCCGTTTAACTACCCTTAGTATATACCATTTGAAGTGTTTTGTCAATATTGTTTTTATTTTTTATTAAAAAATTGTTTTGATTTTTGGGTTATTTTGGTTATACTATAATTAAATTATGGAAACAAATACAAAAAATGCCAAAAAAGGCGGAAAAAATAAAAAGAATATTCTTTATGTCATTTTGTGGGTTATTGTTGGTGCCATTATTTTGGGTGGTGTGGTAACTGCATTTATTTTGAATTATAACACCTCCGCTCCTACAAAAATAACAATCTTAGATGACGGGCATGATATTTACGTCCATGCCGACATGAATGACAACTATCATACATATAGGTTTAAGTTTGTAAACGGCGAGGATGAGATTATTATTGACAGCGACAGCAATACTCTATTTGTCGGTGACCTTTTAAGTCAAGGTATAGTTTTAGGGCAGACCTACCAAATATCAGTATGCTACCTAAGTGAAAATGAAGGGAACAACAGCGAGTACAGTCAGCCTACAGAGTGGACGGTGAACACCTATCTCTCTGCACCTTTGCTTGTCTATGATGATGAAGATTTGATTACATGGGAAGAGGTTGCAAATGCCGATTATTATATGGTATATATCAATGAACTCGCTCCGATAAGAACTGAAGATTGTTCTATCGACCTACAATCTCTTAGCGGTGGAGAACGTTCATTTGTTGTCAAGGCTTATTCTGATATAGATTATTATAAGGATAGCCCATTATCCAATGAGTTGAGTGTAACCGTTGTCCATAGACTGCTACCTTTTGAAAGTGTAAATTTTGACGAAGAGACCAAGGTTTTGACCTTGCTCGGCAGTGAAGAACTTGCGAAAATTGACGTTTATCTTGGCGAAGAGGTCTATGAATGTATTGAATTTAGTAAAAGCGAAGTTGACGGAAAGTATACCTATGAGATTGACTTGTCTCTTATCTATTTAGGTGGTATGACGGTCGGTGCCTGCCCATCAAACGAAGATGAGTATAACGTCTATGAGGGTGAGGTGGTCTATGCCGAAGGCTTTGAGCCTGCAAGTGAAGAGGTCGGTTAGAATTTTGTACCTGCAAGGGAGCGAAACATTTTGGCATCAGCCAAAATGTTTTTTTGTTTGCTCTGCAAACAAACGAATGCTTTTCCAAGCATTCGCTCCCTTGCAGGTCTCTTCGCACGGGGTAACTTAAAATATAAACTTTAAATTATGATTTATCTAATAAAAAATATTTACATAAAAACAACTATAATAAGACATACTAAGCCTAACGAGGTAAAGTAATGTCTTATTTTAATGTCGAGAAGGAGATAAACAAACTCAAAAAGTCACTCAACGAGAGTGTTGATTTTTCCTATCGCTATTTTAAAAAGGATGGGCAGATAATAGGCTTTGTTTATCTAAAAAGTATCATAGATTCTCAACTTTTTTCATCGGCAATTTACTATCCTATTCAAACCTACAAGGGCAAAATAACATTTGATAACTTAAAAAATGACCTTATTAAATGTGTTGACATAAAAGATGCAAAAAAAGAGGATATGATTAAGGAAATACTGGATGGCAGAGTTATACTTTTGTCAAACTTTTCAAATGAAATTTTATCGATTGACCTTTTGAAGTTTCCGACACGTTCGCCAAGCGAACCTCCAACGTCACCTGTCATTCAAGGTCCCCGAGAAGGCTTTGTCGAAGATTTGCAGACCAATGTAACTTTGATAAGACGGCGAGTCAAATCACAAGACCTAGTTATGGACGTGGTTAGGGTAGGCTCGCTCACTCAAACGAAGGTGTGCATTACATATTTAAAAGGCATAGCGAGCAAGAAGATTGTCAAACAGATTCGCGAAAAACTGTCAAAGATAAAGATAGACGGTGTGCTTGACTCATACAACATACTTTTTTACCTAGAAAATAGACCAGGCTCGCTATTCAAACAGATAGGCAACACCGAAAAGCCAGATATAGTGGTGAGCAAACTCCTTGAAGGCAAGGTGGCACTTATCGTTGACAACTCTCCAATTGTTCTTACTATTCCGTTCATATTTATAGAGGACTTGCAAAACAGCAATGATTACTATACTAATCATCATTATTCATCTTTTGTGAGGATTATCAGACTTTTGGGACTCCTCATTGCGCTGATTGCCCCAGGCTTTTACCTTGCACTTCAACTTTATCATTACAACATTTTGCCACTCAATTTCTTGATAACCATCGCAGACACCACACAAGGTCTTCCGTTTACACCATTCCTCGAGATTTTGTTTATCTTTCTGCTCTTTCAAGTGCTTTACGAGGTCAGTTTAAGACTTCCTAGTTACCTCGGGCTTGCAACTTCGGTAGTAGGGGCATTGATTTTGGGTGACACGGGAGTAAAGGCTGGGCTAATCTCACCGCCAGGGGTGATAATCGTGGCACTTTCAAAGATTGCACTTTATACAATACCAGAACAAGCACCGCAGATAACCGTTCTGCAATTGGTATTCATAGTCTTGGGTGGGTCGCTTGGACTTATTGGAATTGTATCAGGCATGGTCTACGTTGCAAATTATCTTAACAACTTCGACTCATTTGCCACACCATATCTTGCACCATATAGTCCTCGAATAAGCCAGGACTTGAAGGATGCAATCCTCATGGACCCTCGCTATAGCATGAGACATAGACCTCAATCATTTAGCCCTGAGAAGAAGGAGCGGATATGAAACAAATCAGTATAAATCAATGCGGTGTGCTAATAGTTATGTGTATCTTTGCAAACAAGATACTACTTTTGCCGTCACTAATGTACGAGAAGACCTCTGCAGACTCAATTTTCGTTTTGATAACCCTCTTTTTGCTTGATTTTATAATGCTACCTATCCTTATAAAACTAAAAAGTCTATATCCTGAGCAAAAATTTTATGATATCTTAAAGGATAAACTCGGCTCGCTTGTGACTAAAATCATCTACATAACACTTTTAATTTTTTTCTTTTTCAAGTGCCTGCTTGTTTTTTCAATAACTTATGTGTATTTTAAACAACAAATTTATCAAGATGAATTTATTTTTATGGCTCTCATATCATTTTTCCCTGTAATAAATCATGCGGTATTTTGTGGATTAAGGTCATTTTCACGGACTATGGAACTCTTTTTTGGTATAGTTATTGCTGGCTTTATTTTCTGTCTTGTAATTTCACTTTTCACTCCGATATCATCGCCACTATTTTTTATGTCGAGTGCGAAAGAGTTTTTTACCTCAATGCACAATCATATATTTGCATTTGGAGATTTTATATTTCTCTTTCTTGCTATGGATAGGTTAGATTTTAAGAAAGGAAAGGTCAAAAGCCTGTATTTCTACACACTTTTTGCAATGTTTTTAGTGGTGCTATTATTCTTTTTGTTCTATGCAAAATATCAAATGACCGCATTTATGCATAACAATGCCCTCGCTGACCTTTTGGTGTTTTCTGTGCAGTTTAATGCTATAGGCAGACTTGATATCATTGCCATGCTCACAATAATGATTATAACCCTCTTCCAAATGGAAATTTTCTCGTATGCCTTTTGTGATTGTTTTATGAGTATTTTCCCTCTGAATAAAATTTACAGTGTAGCCGTTTTTGACGTGCTGTTTTTGATACTTTACTATGTCTTTATAGGCAAATATGAGATAATGGTCAAATCATCACTGCTGTGGCTACCATATCTTTCAATATTTATAAACTATATTTTACCAATAATTACACTTATTATCATTATAATAGATATAAGACAGCACGGAAATCGACCTGTCAAAATTAAGTCACATTTAAAAGAAAAGAATATAAAGGAGAAGGTGTGAAAAGAAGAATTGTAGTTGCTTTCAAATCGCCGATGATAATAGTATTTATAGTGATACTATTGTTTTTCACACCATTTGCTATTTATTCACCAGGCGAGAGCAGAAATAGAGGGGTGGTTACGGCTATAGGCATAGATAGAATTGACCAGCAATACGAGGTGTCTCTTTTGACTTTTATCCCAACAGCAAATCAGTCCTATCAGGAGAAGACGTCAGTTATTTCAGGCAAAGGAAATTCTGTCGCCGAAGCGGTTTACAATGCCCAAATTGCCATGGGGCGGACAATCGGACTCGCCCATGCCAAAACGACAATAGTCAATGAGGAACTGCTAAGCGAGGACGTGTCGACTACTGTAGATTATCTTAGCCGAGTTGCTTCACTTCCCGAGAACACAGTTTTTGTATGCACAAACAATTCTGCCAAAGAGGTCTTAGAGCAGTCGAAAAATTTAGTCAGTGATTTAGGTTTAAAACTTGAGCAGATTATAGCCTATAATGCCAATAACCTATACGTCACTGACACTTCACTTGAAGCATTTTATAAAGGCTACTATAGTTATGTCAAATCATCTTTAATAGGATATTTGACTATGGAAGAAAGTGGTGAAGAGGACGGTGGTGATGGATTAAGTTCCCCAAGTGGCAATAGTGGGGGACAAGGACAATCTTCTCAAGGCGATTCAAATTCTGAAAACGAAAGCGGAGGGAAATCAAGCAAAAGAATAGAAAATCAAGGGAAAGCGGTGTTACTTAAAGAAGGCAAAAAGGTGGCGGTGCTTGACGTAGATGGGCTTAGTGGTATAAACCTATTAAACCCAAAATCGGTCAATCAAATAATAGATATTGATGGTGTCGAGCGAAATGACGAGACCCTTTCAATGCAGTATAAGGTAAAGAATAAGAAAACTCTTGTTACAACCAAGTTTGAAAATGGCTACCCTATATTTATGGCACAACTTGTGCTGGGTGTCGAACTTGTCGAGGTCGGCGGAGAGCATGAGGCACTTCGAATAAACACCGAGTTTAGTGAAATTACAGATGATATATCAGGAAAAATTGAACAAAAAGTTAAACAGCAGTTTGCAGACTCACTTGGCATATTAAGAGAACATGACTGTGATGTCATAGGAGTGGGGCGGGAGTTCTTTTCAAATGACCGCAAGCAGTTTAAGAAGTTTATTGATAAGATTGGTGGCAAGGAAAATGCGGATAAATTCATAGATTACGTGACTTTTAAGTTAAGTGTCGTTGTCCAGCCTGACTAATTTTGTCGAAAAAACAACTTTTTTAAAAATTTCTTTCAAAATGCCCTTTTATTTGTTGTGAAAAATCTTTTTTTATGTTACAATACACACTGTAGAAAAACGTCATGATGCTTTAGAAACACTTTTAAAGCAACTTGAAAGCAAGGTCAGTAACGTTTCTTTGTACGATAGGATAAAGTATATTTTTTATAAAAACTTTGTACAATAATTTGTTGAACGACTTGCCTTTTTTCAACATAAAACAAATCATAAAACAAATTCAAGGAGACATTATGAACGAAAACAAATCAAAATTTAGATGGACCTATCTTGTAGTTCTACTTCTTGTAGTACTTGTGTTTGTGCTTATCTTTACAAACAACGGCTACAGCGGGGAGAGAATTACAGGTGGTAAGGAAGAAGTCCAAGAACTTGTAAATGGACGAACAAACGAAGATGGCGAAGAGGAAAAAATAGTTGCAGTTTATTATACCACTGATACTATGTACTTTTTGCTAGAAGGCTCTCAATATGAAAGCAGGTTTCCAGACTATGCGGACTATTACATTAATTATATTACTGAAGACGAACTTACAGAACTGCGAAATATTATCAACGAATACAATGCTACAGCATCCGAAGAAGATAAAATAGCAGTAGAGGTTGCAGTCGCAGGTATCAATGCTTGGGATATAATCTATCCTATACTTTACATTTGCTTTGGACTATTCCTTGTTTGGATGATATTTAGACTTTTGAATAATTCCAACAAAGGTGCTTTCAGTTTTGGCAAATCTCGAGCAAAGGCATATACTACAAGTAAAGTTAAATTTGATGACATTGCAGGTGCAGACGAGGAGAAAGAGGAACTTAAAGAAATCGTTGAATTTTTAAAATCACCAAAGAAGTTTACCGACCTTGGTGCTAGAATACCAAAAGGTGTGCTCTTAGTAGGTCAACCTGGTACTGGTAAGACCTTGCTTGCAAGGGCAATCGCAGGTGAAGCAAATGTGCCGTTTATTTCAATAAGCGGTTCTGACTTCGTTGAAATGTTTGTCGGTGTTGGTGCATCAAGAGTGAGAGACCTTTTTGACCAAGCAAAGAAAAATAAGCCATGTATTGTATTTATTGATGAAATTGATGCAGTGGGCAGACAAAGAGGTGCAGGACTTGGCGGTGGAAATGACGAACGTGAGCAAACTCTAAACCAACTTCTTGTTGAGATGGATGGTTTTGAGTCCAACGAAGGTATAATCGTCCTTGCCGCTACAAACCGTGCAGACGTTCTTGACCCAGCACTTATGCGTCCAGGACGTTTTGACAGACAAATCTATGTAAACATCCCAGACGTAAAGGGTAGAGAAGGAATTTTACGTATTCATGCTAAGAATAAACCACTTGATGATAATATTGACTTTAAGACCCTTGCTAGAATAACAGTCGGCTTTACTGGTGCCGATATTGAAAATATGCTCAACGAGGCAGCAATACTTGCCGCTAGAAATGGTAGACCAAAGATAATCATGTCCGATATTACTGAGGGCATAAATAAAGTAACTATGGGACCTCAAAAGAAGAGCAGACTTGTTACAGAAAGAGATAGAAAAATCACCGCATATCATGAATCAGGTCATGCAATACTTGCTAAAAAACTAGAAAATACTGACGAGGTTCAAGAAGTTTCAATCATTCCACGTGGCATGGCAGGTGGATACACAATGCAAAGACCAGAAAACGACAACTCATACAGGACATACAACTATCTTATGGACGAAATATGTGTTTGCATGGGTGGACGAATTGCCGAAGAGATTATCTTTAAAGATATCTCAACAGGTGCCTCCAATGATATCTCTCAAGCCACAAAGATAGCACACAACATGGTATACAATTGGGGTATGAGCAAGAATTTAGGTTTCTTAAGCCTTGAAAGTAGCGACCAAGTATTTATAGGAAGAGATTATCAAACACGAAACGACTTCTCAGAAAAACTCGCTGCAGAGGCTGACGATGAAGTTAGACAAATACTTGACTATAACTACAAACGTGCTAAAAAATTACTCTCAGACAATGTTGACCTTTTGAATGAAATGGCAAATCTCCTTCTTCTAAGAGAGACAATCAACAAAGAAGAGGTTGATATGCTTGCAGAAGGCAAGAGTGCCGAAGAAATCGCAAAGATTATGGAAGACCGTGATAGAGAACAACGCGAAAAGGAAGAAAAATTCAGAAAGGAAAAGGCAGAGGCAGAACGTAAAGCACTGCTCGAGCAGAAGATAGCCGAAGGCGAAAAACTCTATCAAAATGGAGTTATCACTAAGGAAGAACTTGACAAAATTAAACAGTCATACTTTGATGAGTTTAGCACTAATGACCAAGCGGAAGGACAAAATGTCAACGTTGTCATCAGCCAAGGTCAATCATTAGTCAGCGATGAGACTGCAAATGATGAGGGTATAAACAATAATCAAAATGACAATAAAGAAGTTGTGCAAGGCAGTAGCGACAATCAAGCAAGCGAAGAGACCTTGAAAGAGGAAGAAAAGAAAGAAGAACAGAAAAACAAAAACAAAAAAGACAACAAAGGAGGCTAAATGGAAGAGACAAAATCGTCACAAAACCAAAATATTGATAATGAATTAGACTTTGTAAGTGATGAATATTTAAGAAAGAAAAAGAGGAACAATAAGATTATTTTCTCATGTATCTCTGCTTTTGTCCTTGCACTAGCCGTCGTTATCATCACACTTGCCTGTGTAAGAATTGATTTAAAACCATATTTCTTATCTGAGCCTACCAATATAAGTATCAACACAGCCGAGGGGACTTATTCGGTAACACCAGCAGATGAAAATTATAATAGATATGACGATATATATCAAAGTTCGTTTAACAGTTCAGTTTTGACCGCACTATTCACTGGCAATCTCGGAGCATACCAGATAGTGGAGGAACGTCAAGAACATTTTTATGGTGACCCAGACAATAAGACGGGAATAGACGAGGACCTTGCCGAGTATTTGACAGACAATTATGTTCATCTATATTACTCTCAGCCACAGTCACTACGAAATGCCGATGGCAGTCAATACAACACAATTTACAGTTCAAGAGTAGGTGCTATGTATTACAAGGATGTTTACTTCAATATTTCAGATACTGACACCGAGCAAGAACTCACATTCTACTTTGGTGGTTATAGAACAAATGTTGGCTCAGCAGATGAAGAGGCAAGAATAGTAAAAATTACTGTTAGGGCAAACACCTACAAACTCTATCAACTTGCAATAGGTGAGTTAAATTAGTAAAAAATTATTTAAAAATATTATTGCGAGTTAAAAATCTTGGTAAAAATAATTTAATTTAAAAAATTAATTAAAAATTAATTAGTCAAAAAAAGAGGATTGAAACTTAAGAAATCAATCACTCTTTTTTTTATTATATGAATATTTTTAATAATTTAATTTAATTTATAATTTTAATTATCTTGAATTTTAATCGAATTATTGGTTAGAATTTTTCAAGATAATTGTTATTTTTATATAACTTTTTAAAGTACTTTTGACAAAATTAAAATACCGCAATTTAAAATATAATAAAATAAAAAATAATTTTAATTAAACAATATGAAAGCAAAAAAAATAAACTATAAAAATGTGAAAACTATTAAAAAATATGGAAATATAATTAAAAAATAACCTTTCTTGGTTAGAAAGATTATTTTTTATCCTATTGTTTTTGCAATTTATTGTTGCTTTTGCAGTAAACTGATTATTTTATCTCGTAATTTATCTATTCGTTTTTGGTTTAGTTTTATGAGTAGTAAAATGATTATTGATGCCACCATAATAGCGAAGAAGGTTACAAACACCGTGAAGGAACTTGAATAGATTGAGAATAGGCTTGGCAAAGCAACCATAGCGACCACCGTACATACAAGTGATATTATTAAGGTTGTGATTTTGAGAAGTGTAGGTGGGAAACAGAGAGTTGCCAAGTTGAGAAATCCGGTATAGGTTAGCACAAGCACACACAACGTTTGATACTCTTGATAGGATAAGGTTATAAACTGAGAGGACTGAGATTGATTGAGTGCAATGACGATTAAGACGTTTACGAGCATTAGTAATGCTCGTGGCAGTGACCGTTTCATAACTTGTGGAATAAAATTGCCTTTGATTGGTTTGGTGTTTGGCTCAAATGTCAGCATGAAAGATGGTATTCCAATTACAAATGCCTCAAGAAGTAGCATCATACTCGGCCTATATGGATAGGTTATCTGTGGCAAAAATAGAGTGATAATTGTAAGAGTGATTGCAAAAAATGTTTTCATAAGGAAAAGTGAAGAGGAGTTTTGCACATTGTTTACGACCTGTCGACCTTCTTTCACGACTGATGGAAGGGAAGAGAAGTTTGACTCAAGCAGTACAAGTTTTGAGATGTTTCTTGCCACTTCACTTCCGTCTGCCATAGCAATTGAGCAGTCTGCCTCTTTAAGTGCAAGGGTATCATTGACACCATCTCCTGTCATCGCAACAACTTTGCCTTTGTTTTTAAGTGCTTTTACAATGGTGTACTTTTGCTCTGGTGTAACCCTTCCAAACACAGTAAACTGGTCAGCCATTTGCTCGACCTCTTTAGTGCTTAGGTTTTCAAGCGAAAGGTATTTGTCGCTATTTTCAACTCCCACTCGCTGTGCGATTTTTGATACAGTTGCAGGGTCGTCACCTGAGATAATTTTTATTTCAACACCGTTATCTTTAAACCACTGTATTGTTTCAATGGCATCATCTCGTATATGTTCTTCAAGGACGATAAGAGCAAGCAGTGTTGAGTCTTTCCCACTCATATCCTTGTCAAACTTTTCGCTTTCCGATTCCGCTAGGGCGATAATTCGCAGACCCTTGCTTTGCTGTTGCTTGACAAATTCAAGTTGTTCGGGAGTGAGTTTGCATCCAATTCGGGTATATGCACCGAGGAAGTAGATTTTTTTATTTGAAAATTGTGTTATTGAATATTTCCTCTCTGATGAGAACTCCAGTGTGTTGAGTGCGGTGTAATCTTGATGCCTTCCAAATTCCTTAATCATAGCGCTTGAGGTGGAGTTTATTGTCTTTTGCAAATTTAAAATGTTTGTCAATATCTTTGTGATACTTGCCTTACGTCTGTTTGTAAAGGTCATGTAATCTACAACTTTCATAGTACCATCGGTGATTGTACCAGTTTTATCAAGACATAAGACATTTGTCCTTGCAAGCATTTCAATGGAATATAGGTCACGTACAAGTGTCTTCTTCCTTGCCAGTTTGATGACACCAATGGCAAGGGCAACTGTTACCAGCAGGAACATCCCAGCAGGTATCATACTTGTGAGGGCACCGCTTGTGTAGGTGATTTGGTCTTTCAGCGATGCACCAGCGGTGTATTGTTTTAAGAAGGTGAGTATCCCGATAGGTACAAGTGCGATACCGATATATTTTATAAGTCTATTAAGGTCTTTAAAGAGGTTAGACTCTGGTGCCTTAAACTCTTTGGCTTTCTTTGCCATTTGATAGACATAATTATCTTTTCCAATCTTCTCAACCTTCGCATAGCATTGTCCGCTTACTATAAAACTTCCCGATAACAGCCAATCTCCACTTGTCTTTTCAATGGCATTTGATTCGCCTGTTAAAAGGCTCTCGTTTGCCTCAACTTTTCCGTCTATAATCTTGCAGTCGGATGGTATTTGATTTCCGTTTTTTAAGACTATGATATCATCAAGCAGAAGTTGGTCGGAGGCTATCATAATTTCCTCTCCGTCTCTTATTGTCTTAACCAGCGGGGCAGTGACGATGGAGAGTTTTTCGATTGTGATTTTTGCTCTTATCTCCTGTATAATTGCAATGGCAGTGTTAGCAACGATAACAAATATGAAAATTAGGTCACTATATGAGCCGACAGCGATGAGAGCAACTGCTATAATAAGCCAAAGCATATTGAAAAATGTGAATATATTTTTAGCAAATATTGACCAATAAGATTTTGTTGATTTAACTTTGGTTTTGTTTATAAGGTTGTTTGCAATTCGCTCATCCACCTGCGATTTTGTAAGTCCAACTTTAATATCTGGCTCATATCTTACAACGTTGTCAGGAACGGCAGGGGTTTCTTCTTCAATTTTTTTCTTTTTGTTTAACCTATCATATATAGATTTTTTTAACTTTTCTAAAATCTTCAAATGTTTTTCATAGCCTTCCATAGTAAAGAAAAAGATAGAATTGTCGGTTGGGACATTTCTATTGTATCTAACTTCTGATTTTAGCAAAGTCTTATATCTTGAACTTTTAAGGTCGGATTTATTTTTTTTCATAATTTAGTTTTAGTATATATTATTTATTAATAAAAAGTCAACTTTATTACAAATAGATTTGACATATTAAAGAAAAATATGTATTCTTTTATTAAGGTGAAATTATGCAGATAGAAATACCAAACAATCTTAAAACATTATCAGATATCTTTCCACAGCCACTGTATGTTGTAGGTGGTTATATAAGAAACTGCCTTTTGGGCTTAAAAAATCAAGATATTGACATTTGTTCCTCTCTGACAATAGATGAGGTGGAGAAACTCCTCGAGGGGAGCGAGTTTACATTAAAAGTCAAAAGCAAGGTCCTTGGTAGTGGTGTAATCATGGCTGGTGACGACAGTTATGAGTATACCTGCTTTAGACGTGATATTTATCCAGAGGGCGGAGGACATATGCCTGAAAAGGTGGAGTTTATTAAGGACGTCAGCGAGGATGCAAAACGTCGTGACTTTACCTGTAATGCACTATATTATGATATCAAAAATGACAAGATTTTGGACTTTTATAATGGTATTGATGACATAAAAAAGAAAATTCTTCGCACAGTTGAAACACCAGAGTTTGTCTTGTCCCACGATGGTGTGAGAATACTTAGACTTTTTAGGTTTGAGTGCGAACTTAACTTTAAAATTGAAAAACATACCTATCAAACGGCACTAAAATATAGCGGGAATATGCGAGATATTTCAGGCGAGCGAGCCATCTATGAGATAACACGTATCTTGCATAGCCCGAAAAAATATCCAGGCTACACCAAAAAACATGCATATATGAAGGCACTAAAACAGTTTAATAAAGCCTCACTTTGGCCTATTTTCAAAATAGACTGCCCAAAAGTTAAATTTAACATGGTCAAGAAGGTTGAGCATAAATCTCAAGGCTTCTTGATTGACGTCATCGACACGGTCAAGCCTATATCCATCTCATATTATTTAAATCTCATCTTGACAGAATCGTTTGGCATGAACAAGAAGATGACCGAGCAGTATATAAATATCATTTGCGGATACTATGAGGCACTAAACCATGTGCAGAACAAACCATATTTCTTCAAATATTTTTCTTCTTTTCCAAGCATTCATGAACTTTTGCTTGCAAAGTCGAAATATCTTGCAAATAAGTATGAATTTTTCTATAAATATATCATCTCTCACAAGATAGTTGTCTCTGTCAAGGATATGAAGATAACAGGTGAGGATATTCGAAAAAACTATCCAAATGTCAAACAAAATCGTTATAAGCCAATCTTAGAGAGCCTATTAAGTGATATTTTTGACGGGGTTATCTCAAATGATAAGGAAGAACTTATCAAGGCGGTTGAGAATAAACTTAAATATTTGTAAACACAAAACTACCTAAAATTTCAATTAGGTAGTTTTTTTAAAAAATATTTAGAAACACAATTTTCTTTGCTTATAAGTAAAAGCGGATAATCCGCTTAAATAATATTAAACCGTCTTTTCGCATTTTCTGTGGTCTCTTTGGTGACTTTTTGAGGACTTAAATATTTGACATTGCTAGCGGGGAGTGTCATGCCCT
>ERZ1643249.2770-NODE-2770-length-16061-cov-4.048669_pt1 | contig 16061 bp, 18 predicted proteins | sample MGYA00579263_ERZ1643249 | MGnify/ENA primary metagenome ERZ1643249 (study PRJEB29033, sample SAMEA4952264) | chicken gut metagenome | biome: Broiler Chicken; feature: Gastrointestinal Tract; material: Caecum | place: Ireland | collected 2018 | study: Broiler...
TACAAGTGCCTCATTGTCTGAAGAATTAATATAATCTATTAATACTTGTGCAATAGAGTCTATATTCCAAGTTTCAAATCCGAGAAGCTCTTTAAAATACTGGAATCTTTTATGGTACTTATTGATATCTTCATAATAGGCCTTAATGCACTCTGAGAGCCCATAAGGAGAGCTGGTATATTCATCTATCATTTTGGCGATCTTGTAGCCATCTAAATCTGCGATGAAATCGCAATAGTTAAATTGACGTACTTGAGTAAAGTCTGCTACACTTGGTTCCATTTCTCCTATAAGATTCTTTGCTATTCCCAAAAGAGAGGCCATATCGCTACCGGGACTGTTGACATACACATCTTTTACTCCTGTCGCAAAGTCACCTGCCCAGGCTGCCCAATGAGAGTCTACCAGGCAATACAGATAGCATTTTATTACAATGGCCAGATGCGGCAACTCAAAAAGTCCTAATTTCTCATCAGTTAACAATTTAGTACGGTAAACAATTTTGTTTTCGTCTTCGCCTTCTTCATGATAGTACATATACGGATGCAGGAATTCTACGTGTTCGTCTGTGGAATAATGGTAATTGATATATTCTGTAAACCAAGGATCTTTAGGTGATATAACACTCCAATTGTAATCCGTATACATATATTGAGACAAATAATCGCATACACCTTTTGCACAGTCTATCATTTCTTCATGAGTAGGAGAAGTGATATTATAACCGGCGTAAAATTGCTCTTCCAGCCATCGTATTGCAGAAATTAAGTTGAGGATATGTTCAGACTCTGGAACTTCGTCTACATCAGGATTATAAGGCGGTGCATAAGGGGGGGAAAGTAGTGTATCAACACCGGTATCAATACCAGAGGCCATATCATAATCAAGGGCAAAAGTAGTTCCGGCTATGGAGTAATTACCAATCTCTGTATACTGATCAAAAGCCCAGTTTTCCGGCATGCGGAATCCCAAATTGCCACTATATCCTGTAGACATATTGGAAACAAAACATTTTGTGCCAGGGTACAAATTCTGAATTTTAGTACAGGAATTTCGAGCACCATAAACACCGATATTATAATAACCTAAAGTATCAAGTGTTTCATGCAAGCCATTAAAATATGGGATAGCATAAGTGTTTACCTGTGCTTCAGTCATGTCACAATCAAGAGCGAAATAGATTGTAGTACCTGCTTTTAAACCAAGACTCAAAGCTGCAGTTAAAGCTTTGGTAGCATCTGTTTTTCCAGCTTCCTTAGTGAAGTCGCTGGGGACGGGCGTCGAAGGCGATTCTTGGAAGATGGGAAATATTTTTAGTCCTGCATCCAGAAGTATTTGGGCTTCTTCTATTGTAAGAGCTTTGTCGTAGCCTTCTGGAACACTGGTCAAATATCTTCCAATATATCGGAAGCCGCGATTATATAACTCGACTGCAACATTTGAGTCCTCAATTTTAGTTCTGCAATCACAAGCGTTAGGAGTTCGCTCGGGGTCTCCTTTGCTCCAAAGTAATGCACACCAAGTACGCCGATTCACGCTACCCAAAGTAACCAAAGGATCTGTATCCAAAAGCATAAATTTCTGAAATTCAGATACTTTGTTTCGAACTGTTTCGTCGTATACACCATCAAATCCGGCAGGATAACCGTTGCATGCCAGTGCACCCTGAAGAATTTTCACTATGGGTATCTGTGTACATCCGACAGAAATAGTAGGCATTAATTTAAATGTATTATTCCCCAGAATCCCATCAGCGGTTGTGCCGATTTCATTTTGAAGAGCAAAAATAAGTGCTTTGCTGGTTTTCCTGTCGAATGTTCCACCAGTAGGTATATATCCTAGGGATGATTTGAACAAATTAAAGTAATTACCATTTAGATATTGCTGTAAACTTCTGATTGTTACATCGCCATCAGCAGTTAGAACAGAGGGATCGGTTGTGAGAAGTGACTTGAAAACATCATCATTCATGGTACTACCCGGAGTTATTCCAAGATTTGTTTTAAAATCGGTGATAGCTGAGGCAAGTCCGGGTCCCCAGATTCCGTCAAATCCATTTGGATCGTACCCTTTACAATAAAAGCCACCTTGAGCTATTTTTAGAATAATAGGATCTGTGACGCTGGAATCAATAGTGGGACATGCCGAACTGGTTGCGTTCCCCCAAATTCCATCTACAGGTGTTAGACCATAATGAATCTGAATGGCCATAACAAGTGCCTTAACAGTAGTGTTGCCGGTCTTACCATCTGGCTTTACGGGAAAAGAACCGGAGGTCTGTCCGGTTGCATCATATTTAAAATAAGATGGAAAAGCATCGTTTAACCACTGTTGAACTTCTTGAACTCTTAAATCAGCCATAATAAAACCTCCATACTTTTATAATATTGGATATTGCAATATCTATTAATAAAAAGAATAGTAAAATATCAAAATGTAAATAGGTGATGAATAAAAAGTTTTTCAAAATAGACATTTAAATACAGAAATGATAAGGATGAAGCAGGTGTAGTCATTGCTCAAGTTCTGAGTGTAGTTCATAGGAATAAAAAGGTACTTGACATAAGAACGTATGTTCGCCATAATATAAGAAAAAGGAGGCGGTAAAAGATGGACGGAAAAGAAAGGGTGATTTTCCATATAGATGTTAACTCTGCATTTTTGTCATGGGAAGCAGTGTACCGCCTCTATCACTTGGGAGGGACGGTAGACCTGAGAAAAGAGGTTTCGGCGGTAGGCGGAGACATGGCTATGCGCCATGGGATTATTTTAGCAAAGTCCATTCCAGCCAAGAAATATCATATTAAGACTGGTGAAGCAATCTTGGAGGCGAGGCAAAAGTGTCCGAACCTCATGTTGGTTCCTCCCAATTATAGGCTCTATGAGCAGTGTTCAAAGGCTTTTATGGATATTCTGCGAAAATATTCTCCGTCTGTGGAGCAGTATTCTATAGACGAGGCATTTGTAGATATGACAGGTACAGAGAAGTTATGGGGCGCGCCGATGGAAGCAGCCAATAGGTTGAAAAATGAAATTCGTGACACATTGGGATTTACTGTGAACATTGGCATCTCTGAAAATAAACTGCTGGCAAAAATGGCCAGTGACTTTGAAAAACCAGACCGGGTGCATACACTTTGGAAAAGCGAAATAAGGAAGAAAATGTGGCCACTGCCGGTGTGCGATTTATTTTTCGTAGGCAGGGCAACAGCAAAAAAGCTGTTCAGTCTTGGCATTCAAACGATAGGGCAGCTGGCCCAGGCAGATCCTGCAGTCCTGAAAAGCCATTTAAAGAAGCATGGCGAAGTAATCTGGGCTTTTGCAAATGGTATGGATATTTCTGTAGTGCAGTCTGAGCCTCCGGCGAATAAAGGGTATGGTAACAGTACTACAATAGCCTTTGATGTTGTGGATGCTTCAACGGCGAAGCTGGTTCTTTTGGCTCTTGCGGAAACAATAGGAGCCAGACTGAGGGCCGCAGGAGCCAGGGCAGAAGTGATTGCTGTAGGAATTAAGTTGCACGACCTCAGCTATGTGAGTCACCAGATGACGCTTCGCAATGCCACCAATATTACTATTGAAATTCATCATTGGGCATGCCAGCTTTTTGATGAACTGTGGGATGGCAGAGCAATCAGACATCTTGGGATACACACCAGTCGTATACGGGATGGACTGGATATGCGTCAACTTGACATGTTTGAAACAGTAGATTATGAGAAGCTGGAAAGGATGGATGCTGCAGTGGATCAAATTCGAAAAAGATACGGAAATGATTCTGTAATGCGCGCGGCATTTATTGGAAGTCCGATTGATCATATGTCTGGAGGCATTTCGAGAGAAAAAAGGACGGTCGATTATAAGAAAATCCAAATGAATTAAGAAGGTGATTTTTATGAGCATGGGGATTGGGATCAATACACAGCATGCAGATGAAGGGGAGCTTCAAAGGAAGATGGAAGAGATTGCGTGCGGTGTGTGGTTTACCTGCAGAGGCGCGGCAAGTCCAAAACTAATCAAATATCAGGATGAAGAAGGGATGATACACAGCATCAGTCCCATTCAGGTGCTTTCAAAGGAAAAGAAGTACTACTGCGGCATTCCCATTCAGGAATATCGGTGCAGGACAGTTTCTGAGAACCGAGAGTATCTGTTCCGGCTGTATTATTATATGGAGACAAACTGCTGGAAGCTGAGCTGGGAAGAATAGAATCTTTAGAGTGCAGGGAGAGACAGATATGTGTGGACGTTATTATATCGATGATGAGACTGCAAAGGAAATGGAAAAGCTGGTCAGGGAGATCGACTATAAATTAAATATGAGAAATTCCGGAGATATCAGACCTTCTCAGACTGCAGCAGTCATACGAAGAGATGGAGAACATCTGGCAGGCAGTTTGATGGTCTGGGGATTTCCCAGATTTGACGGTAAAGGTATGCTCATCAATGCACGCTCTGAGAGCGTTCTGGAGCGCAAAACATTTCGAAAAAGTGTGGAACACAGACGCTGTGTGATTCCGGCAAAGGGATTCTATGAGTGGAATAGCAGAAAAGAAAAATTTTCATATGAAAGAGAGGACAGTTCGGTTCTGCTTATGGCTGGATGCTATAACCGGTTTAATGACCGGGATTGTTTTGTAATCCTCACGACAGAAGCGAATCCTTCGGTGTCGCCGGTTCACAGCCGGATGCCGCTGATTTTGGAAAAGGATGAGCTTGAGAGCTGGCTTTTGGATGATAAGGCAGTGGAATTTATTCTGCACAAGACACCGACTTTCCTTCATTCCAGCTCGGAGTATACACAGATGGAATTATTTTAAAATATCATAGTTATGCTAGGAAACCGGATGTGGCAGTGGAAGATGGACATCCGGTTTTGTTATGCCAAACTTATCGAAGCAATAGGATAAATTGCATTTTCAAATTGAAAGAAGGGGGGACAGGAAATATGAAAACGTTAATAAGCCAAGCGATGGACGGAAAGACCGAAGAGCTTCTGGAGCAGGTTCGGGAGGAGCTTCATATCATGGTTGATCAGAAGATAGATGATTTTCGCAGATGCTTAGTCTCCGGAGAATCATGGAGCAAGGCAGAGGTTCAAATGCCATTAACCTCACTGCCTGCTTACTTCAAAGGGAAGAAGCCGGTGTCGATTATTTATCCGGATGGAACCGAAATACATGTAGACAAATGGAGAAAGTTAGCTGAAAAGCTTTTGCACAGATGTGCTGAGGAAGAGGTGATGAGAGAACGGCTGTGTGGTATGCTGGGAAAGTTTATGGGAGAGACCGTTTGTTGCTGTCAGATAGAGGCGACTGTATGGACGTGCCTCTGGAATTTTATCCAGGAATGTTTTTTGAAGCAAAGTTTGATACAGAATCTTTGCTCAAAGTCATTACCACTCGAATTTTTCGGCCCATAGGATATGACTATTACGGCATTTATCTGAAAGTCAAAGATTCTCCACAACAGCAGTCTGCTCAGGAATCTGAGCCAAAACAATCCTTACAGCTATAAGACAGAGCAGCTAGGTTCTTTGAAGGCAAAGGACATGGCTGCTCTGTTTTTATAAAAAAACTATATGAGGAGGTGTGATGTGGAGAAAATTCAAATTCCAGAAGAACTGGCGGAAATGCTTATCAATCAGGCAGCTCTGGAGGAAGTCCCTGTGGAGGAAATCGTAACGCGTGCGATTAGGAAGTTTATAGAAAAGGAAGGTGAAAAAAGATGCCGTTAAATGGAATGAAAGGTATCACTGTTAAGGTGGACGCGCAGCTTCATGCAGAGGTCACACAGTATATTCAAAATCATGACATGACGATGTCAGAGTTTGTCGCGTTAGCATTGCAGGATGAACTGCATCCTAAAATTCAGGAAAAGGAAGGAAAGAATATGGGAAATATGAAAACCTTAGCGTTTCAGGTACCGGAGGAGCTGTTTTGGAGGATTAAAGAATATCTGCAGCGTCATAACATGTCTCAGAAGGATTTTGTTATTGGTCTGATTGAGCGGGAACTGAAGCAGGAGCAGACAGAATGCCAAGTTCCTGTGGAAGAGCAGGCAGAAGCTGTGGATTCTGAAGAAATGAAAGATATGGAGCAGGCATCGGAGGGGCAGGAATTACAGGAAGAAATGGGAAAAGCTGTTTCTGCGGAGAGCGGTGAAACTGCTGGGAATGCTGCAGTGCAGGAAGAAGAAAAATATGAAGAGTCTCAGGACAGTGGAGTAGAAACTGAATTTGAAAGTGAAGACATGGGACTTTCCATGGGAATGTAAGAGAAAATAGGGGTGATAGGGGTGACAGTGGTGACATATAGATTGTTCCTGGAAATGACAAAAGCGTGTATTAAGAATTTCCTGCCAGAAAGCTATCAGGATAAAACAGCAGTGATAGAACCAGTGATGAAAAATAACGGTGTTGTGCTTCAGGGTCTTTCTGTGAGGAATGGAGAAACCAATAAGGTAGAACCGGTACTGTACCTTGAGCCGTTCTATAAAGAATATCAGGATGGCAGGAGCCTGGAAGATGTCTGGAGGAAAATCGCAGAGCAGTATGATGCCGCACAAAAAGAAGTTCAGAATGTTTCCATATCTATAGCATATGAAAAGATAAAAAACGGCCTGTTTGTATCAGTGTGTAATGCGGAGCAGAATGCGCAGAGACTGCAGGGTATTCCTCATGATATCAGAGAAGATCTGGCACTTATCTATCAAAGCAGAATTCATTTGTATGATGGTCAGACAGGAAGCATGGTTATCAATAGCCGGCATTTGAGCCACTGGGGTATCACTAAAGAACAGCTTCAAACGGATGCGTGGAATAACATGAAGAAAGTGATGCCGCCTGTTTTGTTAACGATGGAAGAAATACAGGGACAGTTGGAAGGAAAATATTCTTTGGAAGAATTATCTCAGAAAAAATCAAGGCCGATAGAAGATGCGGAAACAGATGCGTTTTTGTACGTGCTGACGAATACAGAAGTAACCTGTGGGGCCGTTTATATGTTTGACGAGGAACTGATGGCAAGAATTGCAGAGAGGCTGGATTCCAGTTTATTAATTCTTCCCTCATCAACACATGAAATTCTGTTATTAAGAGAAACGGAGGATGTAGATGTATTTGACTTGCGGTTAATGGTGGAAGGAATCAATAAAGACGTTGTACGGCCAGAAGATAAGCTGTCAGATGAGGTTTACCGATATGACAGAGCAGCACATAAACTGAACGTCATAAAGGAACAGGATTACCTGCAGGATTGGCAGATCAAGATAGAATAGGACGGAGGTGAAACAGGGGATATGTTCCGATGTCTGATAGTGGATAGGGAAAAAAAAGAAAGCAGCCTGCTCTTTCCGGTATCTGAAGAAACCCTTGAGGTAATCTTTGAGATGATAAAGAGAAAAACTGGAGGCAGAATAAAAATTGCGGACTTGGAAAGTCCTTTAGATGGGATGAAAGAAGAACTGCAGTGGACCAAGATTACAAAGCGTCTTTTAAAGGAAATGAATTTTCTGGCCCAAAGGATGGAAAGAATGTCAGACCAGGAACTGGAGGTTTTCTGTGCGGCTGTTCAGATCACGAAACGGGCAGATTTGAAGTATCTGATTAACCTGTCTTATAACACGGACAGGTTTTCTTTCTGTCTTGGAATCACAAATGATGAAGAACTTGGAAAATATGTTTCAGAGGATCCGGAGTTTTCGTCGTGGATGAGCTGGCGGAGGGATAATGCTGATTGGGCGGATATAGGGCGTCAGTTTGCCGATGCGCATCTGGGGTGTTTTACCGGCCAGAATTATGTGCTCCGAAATGAACAGGCGATGGCTGCCGTTTATAATGGGAAAGAACTTCCCGATTTTAATGAGAAAGCTGAAAACGGAGAAAATTGTATCTTTGAACGGAGATATTATTACAGAGGGGAAACTTATGCCCTATATCTGCCGGCTTCTCAAAAGCAGATGAAGTGTATGGAAGGGTTTTTGAACGTAACGGATTTGGATGAATTCAGCTACAGATACCTGACTTCACGGATAGACGGCTTAAAAGAGAGGCTTCCCTGTGGTTTAGGCATCCAGGAGATAAATACATTTGCAGCCGCAGTACAATCAGCTCTGGCTCAAAAACCAGAAAAGGAGAAAAGGCTTCTAGCGGCATTGGAGGCCGAAGTACCTTCGACAGCTGAAAGGGCCGTATGGATTGCAGAACATCTGGATGAATATGAGATGACAAACACAGAGGGGGTCCTGACCTCCTTGGGACAGGTCAGGAACCGGACACATCCGATTCGTCCTCTATCCAAGGAAACCCATACGATTCGCCTGTATAGTTTGGCAGGGGGACAGTGCTATAAAAAATACAGGTATAATGGGAAAACAGAATACAATGATTTTGCAGTTCCATTCGATGCTTTGTATTTGAACAGATATCAAAAGGAGATTCAAAAGGCCCTGCAAAAGTATAGCAGCTCGCTGTCTGAACGAGGGCTGGCTGATTATATGGATAACATCCTGTTAAAACGAAAGTTGATCAGCATGATTCCTCAGATTGAAGAATGGGATCATAAGCTGTGGGGTGTACTGGAGGTGAAAAGCCATGGGAAATTGTCTGAAGGGGAATTGCAGGAGGTGAAAAAAGCGTGGAGCGGACAGTGCAGTGATGGATTTGGGGAAGGCTTTTATCAGAAAGAGATTCGGACCAGAGAAGGCCTGCTCAACGTAGATTTGGCTTATGATATTTGGAGCACAGAGTTTAAAACAGAGCAGGAGCTGAAAGGGGGTGATCCAGAACGGATACGGGAAATGCAGTTAGGAGGGATGTAGCCGGGAGACAGTTGAAAAATTGATAAGAGTAAAGAAAATAGGGAAAATGGACAAGCAGGGATAATCCCTGTATTTTTTTGCGTAAAATCCTTTGGAAAGGAGGCAGAGTTCCGGCCGGGAAAAGATATCTGACTCTATTTTGATTGGATTTAGAACAAAAAGCAATTGAAAGAATTCGAGCAGCGTCAGAAATGTCACTTAGAATCTATGAAAAACCTTTGGTGATAACCGACAGCGGTGGAAAAGACAGCTTGGTCTGTCGGGAGCTTGTAAGACGGGCAGGAATTCCATATGAGGTCGTTCACAGTTTAACCACAGCAGATGCCCCGGAAACGGTATATTATGTGCGTGATACCTTTAGGAGTTTGGAGGAGCAGGGAGTTCATTGTAAAATTATTAAGCCAATGTACAAAGGAAAGCGTACCTCCATGTGGTCTTTGATCCCCATGAAGAAGTTTCCGCCTACAAGGCTAAAGAGATATTGCTGCCAGGTATTGAAAGAAGAAACTGTAAAAGACCGTTTTATCACTACGGGAGTCCGGTGGGCAGAGAGTATAAAAAGGAAGGAGAGCAGAGGAATTTATGAAAACCTGACCTCGGATGTTAGACAGAAACTCATTTTAAACAATGACAATGATGAAAGAAGGGCTTTGTTTGAATCTTGTACATTAAAAGGAAAGAGGGTGTGTAACCCTGTTATTGACTGGACGGACCGGGATGTGTGGGATTTTATCCGAAGCGAACATTTAAAAGTAAATCCCCTTTATGAACGAGGATTTTACCGGGTTGGTTGTATAGGATGCCCTATGGCGGGAAAGAGAAGATGGATGGAGTTTCGGCTGTATCCAACTTATAAGCAGGCATATCTGCATGCGTTTGACCGGATGCTGGAGGCAATGCACAAAGGAGAAAGTCGGGTAAAATGGAAAAATGCACAGGCAGTATTTGACTGGTGGATGGAAGGACATCAGATAGAGGGACAGCTCCGTCTGGAAGATATGGATACCTGGCGCCAGGCGAATCATGAGATTCAGGAAGAAGAGAATGAACAATATGAGGAGGAGCCAAAACCATGGCAACACAATTTATGACAGGTACGCCAAAGGAAGAGTTGGAGAAGCTGATGCAAGTAGTTCCAGGCTTTCGGGCAAGAAAAAACGGGGTGGTTGTCAGCCGATTACAGAGTGGTAAGAAATGTGAAAAGGTTTGCCAGAGAAACATTCCTTTATCTAAGCTGATAGCATTATTTGCTTCGGAAGTAGATGAAGAACCTTTAACAGCCCGTATGATGCTTATGGCAGGGAAAGAGCCGGTTTTTTTTCTGACAGGGCATCGAGAAAGATTTAAGAGATTCTGGGATTTTCATGGTATGGCAGATGATTTGTCTGCTATGTGTGCGGCAGCTTATTTGTTATCAGCAGATCGCATTTTATTTGAACGGTCGGTATCTGCAGTAAAACCTGATTTGATACTTTTCCGGCAGATTCGGATCCAAGGAATAGATTTGCGGGGCTATATTCTTTTTCATAGTGCAAAGGGATTATATCAGGGGACAAAACATCTTAGTCTTTCAGAACTGACAGATCCGGAACTGATAGACGATGAGGTATTTTACTTGATTATTGCGGGGTTCCTTATCAGACGCTATGGAGAGGATGTTTTGAATCTGGAGGATATAGAAGGGAGCGGGCTGCGAATAGATGAGAGTAGTCGTGTACGCAGATGATTTAATAAAAAAGCAGGGGTACTGGGGAGTGGAATTGTCTCTGCCGGTTGCAAAGGAAGAAATCGAGGATGCCCTGCAGAGAGCAAGAGTACCGGGGCATGGTTCTTATCATCTGGAATATTTGGACTGGCCAGAGTTCCTTGGAAAGAGGTTGAGTGAATATTGTACGCTGGAGGAAATAAACGTGCTGGCATATCGCATCAGTCAGATGAACTTTCAACAGCTGGAAATCTATGAAGGGGCAGTAGAACTACTATGGGAAAAGATGATGGAAGATGGATCACATTACTGGATGACGGAAAAGTCTCTGATAAATCATTCGTATAATCTGAATTGCTATGACTTTTATCCGGGCATTTTATGTGATGCTGATTTGGGAAAGGTCTGCATTGAGGGTGGAATACTGGAGCTGATAAACAGTCTTCCAGATGAAACATTAGAGCTGTTGGATCCGGAAAAAGTGGGGCGTTATCTCCGGGAAAAAGACGGAGGAACGTATACACACAAAGGATATGTGCTGCGAAACACGGAAGAATTTCAGGAGGTTTTTGATGGTAGAAACCTTCCGGAAATGCCGGCAGAATTGCAGGGGACCATTTCCCTGCAGCTGGTGAATTGTCTGCACCCAGAGGCAGCAAGTGTATGGCTTGCGCTGCCTGCAAAGCAGGATGAAATGATGAGGGCGTTAGAGAGCCTGAAAGCAGAATCATTCGATGATTGCGTTATTGTTGAAAACAGGGGAACAGCTCTGGCTTTTCCGCTGGCAGGAGATGAAGATATTGGGAAGCTGAATCTGCTTGCAGAGAGGATAAAGTCATTTTCGGACAGCAGAATGCGTGAGAAGTATAGAGCGGCTATGGAACTGGAGCTATGCAGTGATCTGGATTTAGCACTGGATATTGTAGCAAATCTGAACTGTTATGATTTTGATCCCGAACTATATTCATTGGCATCCTATGCAGAGTATGTTCTAAAAGAGCTTGGGATTGATACGCAAGATCCGGCATTTTCCTCATTTGACTTTCAAGGCTATGGAGAACGGAAGATGAAAGAGGTTGGATATGTCTTTACAGCTTATGGTTTGATTTCGCGAAATGAGCAGCCATTTCAGCGGGAGTATACGGAAGAAAGACAATCCATATCGCTGTACCCATAAATGCGAAAAAAGGGGATGATAGAGAATTAATAGTTTTATTTCATGGGTTGGCGGGAAAAAGGCACTGCGGAATAGCATTTACACGATGTTTCCGGTACAGTTTGATCGTTATATAGAGGTATTCGGAGGGGGCGGCTGGGTACTCTTTGGAAAGCCCCCGGATAAGAAATGCATGGAAGTATATAACGATTACAATTCCAATCTGGCCAACCTGTTCTACTGTGTAAAGAACCGCACAGGCGCATTCCTGCGGGAACTGGGATTCCTTCCAATCTGCAGCAGAGATGAGTTTACCGTAATCCGCAATTTTTTAGATAAGCGGGAGTTTGACACGCGCTTTCTGGAAGAAGAACTGGAGCTGACTGAGAGGTATCTGCCGCCTCCAGAGTTTCATGAGATCCAGGAGCTTCTTTTGGATAACGCGGAAGTGACGGATGTGAAGCGGGCGGCCGCTTTTTTCAAACTTATTCGCTACAGTTATGGGAGCGGCTGTACATCCTTTGGCTGTCAGCCCTTCGATGTCCGCAAATGTTTTGATGCCATCTGGCAGGCATCGAGACGTCTCGCTGATACAGTAGTAGAAAATAAAGATTTTGAGGCGCTGATCCGACAGTACGACCGGGACAGTGCCTTTTTCTATTGTGATCCGCCGTATTTCCAGACAGAAGGTCACTACGAAGTGGTATTTCGGAAAGAAGATCATCAAAGACTTAGAGATACACTGACGGGCTGCAAAGGGAAATGGATGGTCAGCTATAACGACTGCGAGTTTATCCGGGAGCTTTATAAAGGATATGAGATCACAGCCGTTTCGCGGTTAAATAATCTGGCCCAGCGGTATGAGGGGGGATGTGAATTTCCGGAAGTGCTGGTCACGAATTATGATCCGAAAGAACTGGAGCGGTCGCGGCCACGGCAGCTCCAGCTTTTTGAATTTCAGGGGGAAGGGGGCTGTTTTGAAGATTAAACCTGTTTACAAGCTGGTAGATGAAAAAGGCCGTGTCCTGATTCCGCAGAATATCAGGGATGCGGCTAAAATACGGCGTGGAGATATTGTCAGGCTGGGATTATCAGATGGTAATGTGACAATACAGAAGGTGGATGTAATAGAGGTAGGTGTCCAGTCACCAGAAATGGTAGAAGCCTATGTGCGCGCTGCAATCAAATCTATGCCGGATGATATCAGATTGGAGCTGATAAGCGAACTGAGTGCTTTGATTCAGCAGAAGGGGGAGTGAAAGGAATGCGCTGGTTTGGCTCTGGTGATTTGGAAACTGCCGGATCTGGATTCCTGGTAAAAAATAAAGTGATTGTGCTTTATGACCATGCATCCCTTGTACCGCAGCATGGGCAGCTTTATTTCTGTCTGGGCGGAGAAGGTTCAGATGGACGTCTTCCATGGGGAAGTATCGAGCTTGTATCCTTGTGGGATGGAGGACGTTGCGAATGCCGCCGTGATGAAGCAGCTGGGGTTCTAAAATCAGGACTCTTACCAGAGTACGCCAGATTGCAGCTCTCACAGATCCGGCCGCCGGGAGCATTGGACCTGCAAAATCATATACCGGAATATTCCGGGTACAGTTTCCTGCCGGATGGCCGGTATGCGGCTGGAGTTTGGTTGTGCACAGAAAAAGAGGTACAGGACTATGTGGAAATGCAGAGAGACTATCAGCATCGTGTCCTGATTTGTGACAGGGACGACTTTACGGTGCTTGAGATTGTGGAAGGGAAGCGGGTATTTCCGGATGAGCAGATACTGCAGAAAGCAGCAAAGGAGAGCAGGCAGAGAGGAGAAATGGCTATGACATGAAGGGAGAAAAGAACGTGGGAGAGATCCGCATTGAAAACGGAGTGATTGTGTATTATGGCAGCCGCGCCGGACAGATTCGGGACGGATGTGCTGTGATTGATCCGATGTTCCAGGTGAGGGAGTTGACAGAGTATCTGGAGAGGCAGAAAGACATTCGGATGATTCGGATAGAAAGGGGGGTCTATGAGAGGCTTATGAATGCCCGCAGTATGGAAGAAAATCAGCAGGCATTGAAAAAGGTCCGCGTATGGCAGCTTAAACCGGATGTAGATGTTCAGATGAAGTTTGTGCCGTATGATACTTTAATGCGGAAATTTGGTCCACCGGATATCGAAAACTATGAGAAAGTTTTCGAGGGTACTGCAGATACAAATGACCTGGAGGATCTTTTTGAAAAATTTAACATGGACTGGCCATCCGGATATACCGGGCATTCTCTGTCGATAAGTGATGTCCTGGAATTATATGATGAACAGGGAAGTGAATTCTATTATGTAGATGCTGTAGGATTCCGTCAGGTCGAATTTTCTTCTCAGCCGCCATCCATGTGTCCGTCTCAAGCTATGCAGCTATAAGCAGATGACTTCGGTTGTCTGCTTATGCAATAAAAACGAAAGGGTAAACCATATGAAAAAGCACAGAAAAAGAAGGAGGAATAAATATTATGCCAAAACTGGATATCCGTATTACAACCTTACAGCCGCCCGGCTCACAGGGAGGGATCAGAGCACACGCATCTATTACTATCGACGACTGCTTTGGCGTCCGGGGAATCAGGGTCGTAGAAGGCGGTAAAAACGGCCTGTTTGTGGCCATGCCAAGCCGAAAAACGGAAAATTCCTATAAGGATATCTGTTTTCCGGTAACTGCAGAATTTCGCAAGCAGATCAATGAGGAAGTGCTCCAGGCATACCATCAGGCTGTAGACATGGTACAGACGGCTTCTGGTCAGGGACAGGAAGCGTCTCAATCAAAACAGATGAAATCTAAGACACATGGCCAGCAGATGGCGGGAGTGTAAGTGGTCTTGAGAAACTATATACCCAAAATGGAGGAAAGAAATTTGAAGAATATGAAAGAATATCTCACAAAAATGCGCATATCTGCTGCAAAAAAGATTTGGAGAGCCAGAACAAAGCTGGCGGAAACATCCGGAGAAGGATACGTGGATACTGCAATTAAAATTTTGATCGCAGTCGTATTGGGAGCATTGCTTCTGGCGGGCCTTTATGCCCTGTTTAATGATACGGTTCTCCCGACTCTTGTGGAACGTGTGGAAGAAATGTTCAACTATGCTGGTTGATGCATTAGTACCTCTGGGAGAAAATATGGCGTCCCTTCGGCCTGTCTTTCAAATGGCTCAGGCTTTTTTGTTTTTCGGTCTGCTTTTCATGGTTTCTGTCTGGGATATTCGACATCGGATCATCCCAGACAGGCTGCAGGCCGGGATAGCAGCTTTGGCGCTTCTTGATTTTTCTGTAGGTAATATCCTGGGCCTCTTATGTATGTTTCCTTATCTGGTGATCGGGCTTATCCCCGGAAAATCAGATGGAATCGGCGGAGGGGATATAAAACTGGCTGGAAGCACGGGATTGATTCTCGGACTTCCGGCTGGTCTGACAGCGTCTCTTGTAGGATTAACAACATTCATTGTGTATGGGAGCGGAAGCTATATTTTAAAAAGATTTCATGGATATAAAGCAAAAGTGCCATTACCTCTCGGTCCATTTCTGGCGGCAGGATGTATTTGTGCTTATTATTTCAAGATGAAAGGATGGGTTTATTAAATATGAAAAAGATAGTTCTATTTTTTATTTGCATGGCAGTGCCAGTTATGGCATGTGTCGCCTTTTACCGTCGGCGCCGGCATTACATTGTCCGACGGTAACGAGAAAGGAGGAAGTGAAGATGCAGTTTTTAAGAAACAGAACCGTGATAGGAATTATCTGTATTATGTTGTCTCTGATTATCTGCTTTGCGGTTACTCCGTTGTTTAACAGAGCGATCAGTGAAAAAACGGAGATAGTCCGTGTTGCGAAAGAGATACGGAAAGATGAAGAAATCACAGCGGATATGCTAGAGACAGTAGAAGTAGGAGCATACAACCTGCCGGAAAGTGTCATCACAAATCAAAACAGTGTGATTGGGAAATTTGCTTCTGCGGAATTGCAGCCAGGAGATTATATCCTGACTTCCAAAGTCGCAAATGAACCATCAGCAGAGAATGCGTACCTTTATAACCTGAACGGGGAAAAACAGGCGATTTCTGTATCTGTGAAATCTTTTGCAAACGGCCTATCCGGAAAACTTCAAAGCGGCGATATCGTTTCGGTGATCGCGCCAGATTATAAAAAGCAAGGTGTGACAATAATTCCTCCGGAGCTTCAGTATGTGGAAGTGATTGCAGTAACTGCAAACAGTGGCTCAGATGCCAATACTGGAGAACAGACAGAGGAAGGTGAGGATCGTGAGCTCCCGGATACGGTTACTTTATTGGTTACGCCGGAACAGTCCATGATTCTTGCAGAACTGGAGGCAGACGGGGATAT
>ERZ1643249.2774-NODE-2774-length-16042-cov-4.461563_pt1 | contig 16042 bp, 7 predicted proteins | sample MGYA00579263_ERZ1643249 | MGnify/ENA primary metagenome ERZ1643249 (study PRJEB29033, sample SAMEA4952264) | chicken gut metagenome | biome: Broiler Chicken; feature: Gastrointestinal Tract; material: Caecum | place: Ireland | collected 2018 | study: Broiler...
CACTGATACAAGGGGAAGAACTTACTAATTGTAAGAGTCATTGTTCCGTCAAAGTTTGTGCTAATATTTTCTACAAGGAATTGCTTTGTAGTCCCGTCAACAATAGAAGAATATTCTATCTTCTCATTAACATCCAACCACGGCACAAACACACAAGTGATTTGTTTGCTGTTTCTAAGCCGTGTGGCTTTCCACAATTCATACCTTGCTCTCTCCAAAGCAAGCTCTGTGGTATAGATATTGTCATAGTCCCCACCTGAAAGAACCCGGTTTACAATTCCAATACCCGCTTGATCTGCCGCAAATCTACTGCCGGGGTTTATTACAAAAGAAATATTATTTGTGTCATACTTCTTTTTTAATTCTGTCTTGTATTCTTCAGACGGCTCAGCATTAAACTCTATAGCGACCACATGAATAAGCAATTCTCCTTGAAGGACATATCTATTATCTGTATATTTCACGCAATAGGCTGTATCATTCTTCATTGCTCCCATGCCGATGGCAACGTAAGTTCCGTCTCCCCGCTGAATATATAGAGGAAGGGCTGCCGTTTCCTGGATTTGAATTTTTTGCCCGAACAGGTTACTGCTTGAGGTCGTAAAGGATACCGTCATACCATCCTCTAAAACCTCAAATGTTTCATCAACAAACAACTTATAGGTATCATTGTTGATCGTCTCACAGGTCTTTGCAGTGTACTGTGCATCCAGCTCCATGCCCCATACTTCAATAGCATTGGCTATTTCAGAATAATCTCCGCCTCCTGTGTCATCTATTATAATCTTATTCATATCATCCGCAGTCAATGCTAGCTCATCATAATAGGTCATTGGCAATAAACGAACAGTGTAAACACCGTCTTTATTGAAATACTGCTCATAGTATAAGTACAACTCTATCAAGCTATTCAGAATATCTAGCGGGTAAATACCTTTGCTGAATTCCAAATCATACGGCACAGTAGCATCAAAGTTAATAATGTCACACTGACTGAGGTGTGTAAAATCATTGATGGTTGCAGTTAATGCCGCTTTAATATCAGAGTCCATATATACTGTAACATCATGACCAATTTGACTACCACGGGGATCCGAAGCTAGCCCCATTAAATCAATTAAATTCATGTCAACCTGCTGCTCTCCAACTCCAAATCCATAGCTACTGTTGGATAAAACAAACGTCCCTAATTTAAACCATTGATAGTCTCCTATGGAAAAGTCATATATTCCATACTCCACCATAACGATCTTATCAATCCAAACACTTTCTATGGACTGCAATACACCTGTTGCATCAGGGGAGCTCACCGACAACGCCAGTGTCCTCCGTATTGCAGAAGAGTTATCTACATTGAAGTTAATGGACACAATAGCCCCGCTAAATGCACCTACAGGCTGAAGTGAGTTGTTTAATAGAGAAATTCTGGCATTGATGATTTGGGACGGCTGCGTTATTAGATCAATCTTATCCATCATGCAATCACCCTCATCATGTCTGTTGTCGGAATTTCTTGAACCTCACGCCAATCAAAGCTAACAACTTCTGAATCCAAATGTCCGTCATATGCATCCTGCACACCGTTGTCGATTGCCACCAACCACATATATCCATCATAAGTTTTGAACAGCTTTACCCGATGGTCTGTAAGGTAATCAATCAAACGATGCCTGTACAATGTAAGATTGTCATAAACTGGATTGCCCTTGGAATCAAACGGCGCAAACAATCCACTGGCATTCCCTGATTCATAGTTCACATTTCCATTGTAAATAGCAATAGGGAAGCGACTAAAGAAAGGCTGGATGAACCCCGTACCTCCTTCTCTACTATGCGTATAGTTCCAGTTGGCTACCGCATTATAGGTATTACCATAAGAATCCATTACAACAAGACCGTCAAAATTACACTTGACCGTCCTCTCTACTTCATCCAAAATGGTTGAATCACTGTCAATATAGATCATCTTATAACTATACTCATGCAAAGAAGCTACATAAATATCACTCAAAGTGAAGTCTGCGTCTGTCGAAGTTGTAATAATCTTTTCATAGGCGTGTTTCCATTCGCTAACAACAGGGTCGTATTTCTGAATGACAATCTTAGTTACATCCGGGCTTACTAGCCCACTTTCAGTATGAATAATTCTAATATCACACCCGAGAGGATTGTTAATTATTTCTATAATATCACCCCCTTACCGGGGTGTTGATATCTCACAACACCCCGACTGATAAATATTAGTTTCCTTTATACAAAGCTTGAAGCATAGCCGACTCCAAATTCTGCTTCAACACTTTAGCCAAGCCTTCAGCATCATCAACGCCATACACTCTGATATCGCCAATCTGTACGCTTATGTTCCGCGCTAAAGTCTTATCTGTACTTTGCTGCTCTAGCAACCGTCCAATACTTTCTGCCCTTAAAGCATTAAGATCAAAACTGTTATGCACCAAATCGTAAAGCTTAGCAGCATCGGTAGCATTAAACACGACTTCGGGTTTGCTTGGCGTACCATCCAACTGAACCAATCCTGTTCGCGTGTTCACGCCACCGCTTGCATACTTTTTAATCTGCTCAGTCCCAGTATAGTCATAAACATTGTCATCTTTCTTATTCTCTTCAATGGCTTCAATGGCTTCATCAATCTTGTCAAGCGTTTCCTGATGACGCAGTTCATCAATACGGTCTTGTGCTTCCTGAATTGCTTTGTAATCTGCCTCGTATGTAAAGCCTACATTCTCTCTGAAAATAAGCTTTTTTCTCTGCCGTGCTTTAGCAAGATCTTCAAGAGCTTGTTCCATATCCAGTTTTTTCTGAAGCTCTTCATTTTCTTTCTCAAGCGCTTCTCGCTCTTCCTGTAGTTTCTGAATTTCAAGATCCGCAATAGCATCATTCCATTGCTCTTGAGCGGTTTTCATGTCCCAGATGCTTTGCTCATTACTATTTATTTGAGCTTGAAGCTCTTGATATCTCTCAGACAGAACATCCAATCCTTCTTGCTGGCGTTTCAGTTCTTCATTCTGCGCTTGCAGATTTTGAATTTGTTCCATCCCGTTCCGAATCAGGCTCTCATAGTCAGCATCAGTATTCTCTGTACCCTGAGCATCATGGAATCCCATGATGGCTTGAATTACGCTCTGCGTTTGTTGCATGGCGTCCAAGGCATACTGCAAATTGGTGATATTGATCTGCGCAATCTCGTTCTTCATGTTTGCTAAATTAATATTGATATCCATGATTGCCTGATCCATGTCTTCCAAATTGGCAGTATACTCGTGCCAGGCATCACTATCCGCAGTAATATAACCCGCCGCCATAAGACGATTCATTTCAGTTGTATACGCATACCGTTCTTCTTGCAGTTTCGCAAGCTGTTCATTCATCAGCGCGATATCTTTTGCATAGTCAGAAGCAGTGATTTCTTTACCAGTAGCTACCATTAACTCACGTAAGGATTCGCTGGACTCAATAGCCGCATCCGTCCGGTCTTTCAGCAGATTGTAGTAATTCACAATGTTATCAAGCTTTTGCCTAGACAATTCTACTTGTTGCTCTTTAAGATCTTCAATGGTTTCTTTGACAGCCTCTGCTTTATTAAACCATTCTTGATAGGCTTCAATCTTCTTCTTGGTTTCATCATCATAGTCTGCAATATTGATCGCGCCGTTTTGAATCAGATTCACAAGTTCCTGGCTTAATCCGATTTCTCGCTGAACACGGCCTGCTGTTTCCATATACTTTGCATAGCCTTGTTCATTAAGCGCAATCTCCTGTGCAGTTTTAACAAGAGCATCTTCAATGGCTCGGTTCTTTCCAACAGCGCCAACCTTCTCAGCAACACTATCAATAATATCTTGCGTAGCTTTTGCTGCAACTTCCAATGCCCTTTCAACCCAGTCGTATAAGCCATTAAGCTTATCAAGAATATCATCTAGGGAAGGAGCGGAACTACCGTTACCACCACCATTACCACTGTTCTTATTTTTAGAAGGGGTAACGCGATTAGAAGCGGGCTTTGGAGCATAAGCTGTTCCATCGTGGGCTATCATGGCAAAAGAAGAGACAAGTCTTTTATTATTTAGACCAACAGCGTAGGAATTGCCCGTTAAAGGAGCCACAGCCCCTTTCAAGATTTTAGCAGTCTCTTGAGCCGTAAAAACAATATCGCCCTTGCTTAATTTGGTCAATTGGGGTTCTTCTGCCAGCCGCCATGTGCCAGTCTTCTTATCCACAATAATCTCTGGCCCAAGTTCGCCTACTAAAGCAGTCCCCTGTGGGGCATTCTTTGTGCCTGAAGCAAAAGCTCCTGCACCAAGATAGGTTTCACTAAAAGCTCCTCCGCCTCCACCACCAGGAACATCTTTAATAGAACCTTGCACTACGTTTACAACAACATTCTTCTGTACTGGTGCGCCTGCTGCCGAATTCAGCTCACTCACTTTTTGCATTGCAGCATCCGTATTTAGATCTACCGAAGCGGCTATTGGATCTAATGTCATCGGCTCTGCATCTTCATCAAGTACAGGCTCTACTTCAACGCCTGTACCCCAAGTAGCCGGCTGAGGTACATTCCCAGATGTTCCAGCGATAGCCCCTGTCAGAGCACCAACAGCTTGAGTATTAGCATTGAGCGCTTCAGCGTTGGACTGCAATGCGGCTGTATTGTTTTCTGTTTCTGTTTTAGGTAACCATTTCTCCAATTCAGCAGAAGAGAAATCAAGAATATTATCACCATACTCTTGAGCTGCTTTGATTGCTTGAGCAACAAATTCTGTCCCATAGCCTAGAGCGTCTGCGATATTTTGAATGCTCCAGTCTTTGGTAAAGAGTCCTTCTTTATTGACAAGCCCAGCTTGAAACATTTGACGGTACAGTTCATTGTTGTCAAGCTGGCCTTCTTTATCATAAAGCTTATTGGCCTGCTCCACGCGCTGAGTAATCATCTGATCTGTCCAAGTGCGCCAGGCAGAATCTTTACCAAACAATAGATCGCCGGAAGCTTGATATTTATTTGTGTTGGTGCGCCCAGTTTCCACGCCTTCTGTGATTTGTTCCAGTGCAGACTTTAAGCTGCGGAATACATCCCCACTCTCAGCCATATCTTGTGCGCTTTGCCAACGGCCCAACGCACTTGTAGAAGCCTGTAGTTCCTGTTGAAGCAGCTTTCTATCTAACACTTCCTTACGAAGCTGATCAACAACCAGCTCTTGAGCAGCAACCTGATCCTCTGTTCCACTTCTTTGCAGGTTTTCAAGCTCACTCAAAGCAGATTGATAATCAGATAAGGATTTCTCCAAACCCTTCGCGTTGGAATCCATCAAAGCTTTGCTTTCGGCTTCCATTAGATCATATAGCTTTGCAGAATCAATTTGATATTGCCCATCAAATGTGGTTACAGCTCCAGCATACGCTCTGTTGGCTCCAATTAAATTATCATAATTTTCTTGCGAAAGACGGCCTTGAGATTCTTCCTGGGCAGTTAGTGCTTCCACGGCTTTCTGCTGGGATTCTTGTGTGGTTTTCCAGTTCTCTTGCAATGTTTCCAGGGAAAGAGACAAGGCATTTTGGTACTCTGTAAACTGCGTCAGGAAATCATTCAGGCTGCTATACTCAGTACCAAGAGTTTGGCTGCCCAGCCAATCAAGCTGCGCCTTGTTAAGAGACTGGGCTTGCTCCTGGGTAATACCCTGAATCGCTTCTTGAGCACGGTTCACCAAAGCAGGATACTCGTCAAACACAGCACCCAAAGAATCGCGCAGAATGGGAGCAATCAGATCATACATCTCGGTAGTCATATAGCTGGGGAGAGAGCTTACTAAAGCGGTACGCGCTTCTACCGCCTGGCTATATGTAGAATTACCAGCCGCAAACGCAGACATTGCTTTCGCATAATTTGTAATGGCGTCTTCTGCTCCGGGCTGTGTAAAAGCCCCCACTAGAGTTTCTACCCAAGATTGAATTCCTTCTACTGCTTGCTCTCCCGTACCAAACCCTACAAGAAAGTCGTAGGGGAGTTGAGTAATAACACTGTTAAGAGCAGTTCTGGCTTCAGCACCAAGTTCATAGCCAACGCCCTCTGTTCCGCCAGCACCGCCAAATCTACTAAATGCGCTTTCAAGGAAGTTCCTAAAAACAGGCGTATAATATTCCTTAGCATAGCCAGAAAGTTCCTGGTTCAGGTCAATAGCATATTGCTGCATAGCCTGTTGCACTTCTAAGAAGCTGGCCTCTCCTTTTGAAAAGTTATAAATACCTCCATATTTTTGCAGAAGCGGTGAGAAGTCTCCGGCATCCGCGAGTTGGTTGAACCGCATAAAGGCGGTCTGATCAGATATATATTTGTCCCAGTTTTCTCTTGAAGTTAGCGCCTGCTGAGCCTCTTTTGCCCAGTTTAGTAATATAATAGGGCTACGCTGTGAGGAGTCTTTAGGAGTGGCTAAAGATGAATAACCGCCTTGTACTAATGTATCAAAATCTGCAATAGCCGCATTCCTTTGGTTCTGAGCATATCGCTCATAAGCGTCATTAAGGTTTTCAACAGAATTTATGTTTCTTAAAATAGCATTGTTTGAGCTGTCCCATCCGGTTACAAGTTCTGGAAATATATTAGCAAGCTGATTAGACAACTCCGTATAGCGGTCAAACTCTTCTGTGCTAAGAGAAACATTCTCTCCTGTAATTTGATTAACGCCTTGACGAAGCTTTACATATTCCTCACCATAGTCTGAGATCGCCTGTTTCGCTTCCTCTTGTGCCGCTTCATTATCTTCAAGTATCTTATTGACCTCATCGGCGGCTTCCTGTGCATATCTTACTCGGTTAACATACTGGTCAACAGCGTCAACCGCTTTTTGTATTAACCAAGCTACCCCCGCAAAAACAGCGAACTGCGCTGCACTCAATCCAAAGGACTTTAAAGAAGATTTTAGAAGAGTACCCAGATATTTCATGGGCTGTGCTGCGTTTTGAATGCCAGCGACATACTTCGTTAGCTCTTCTGTCGAATAGTTGCTTGATATGGCAAGATTCTTGAATTCCTTTGAAGCACCCTCTATTGCCTGGGCCAGTGCTTCTGAATTGTTCTTCCCTTGAAGAAGCAACTCGTTTATTTTATTTAGAGCATTCTGATCAGCAAGCCCTTGTTCCTAATAAAAAGCGTTGTTTGCTTTCCAGGCCCCTTTGAGCCCCATTATATGAGAATTACCTTCTTTGTCTGTTACTTGTTGAAGAACCAACTGTGGCAAAGTCAATATGACCAGTATTGACATTAAGTGAAATTTCATTTATACTAGCGCAAAAGAAGGAGGGGTACAAATGAGTCGCGACTCTCAAAAGCAACAGGATGCCGCCTTTCAGCGCAACCAGGAACACAATGCACGAATTGAAGAAGAAGCTCATTTGGAAAGGACAAAGAAGCAAATAACTCAGCAGATTGATGATTTAGATCGTCAAATAAGCAAACTAAACAAGTCTTTTTCTGACATGATAATTGATAATGAAGATAGAGATCAGGCACATTGGGATCGCAACGAGTGTACTAAGTTAGAAAATCAATGCAATGCATGGGAAACCAAAAAGGCTCATCCATATAAATATCGTATCAATGTAGAATTTACAGAGGATGGCAACCACATTTCAAAAACTTATTATGTGGGCGTATCGCCAATTGTTATAAATGAGCATGAGATTGTTTTGAGCTGGACATCTGATATGGGAATGTTCGCTCTAAATTATAGCCCCGAGGCAACGGTTAGCGGCGTACCATGCAAAAAAACGCTGAGACGAGTATTTGACATTCAAAAGGGAGAGCTTAAAGAGTTTCATGATACACTAGGGCAAAATACTGAACAGAATGAAACATCCTATATAGATCCTTTTCTCTTGCGCCTTATTAAAGATGAAAGACGTGAGCATGCAACCAATACAATAATTGGCTCTATAAATCAAATGCAATTTGATATCATCAGCAAGCCTTATGATAGCAATTTCATTGTGCAAGGCTGTGCAGGTTCCGGCAAAACGCAGATCATGTTGCATCGACTTTCCTATCTCTTAGCTAACTATCCAAAGTTGTCCTCTGCAAATGTAAGAATTATTAGCCCTAGTGAAATATATAATTCTTTCATCCGATTTGACAGAGAAACGCTTTCTATTGATTCCATCAACTGTGCGACTTTTGAGGATTATTATATCCAGTTGCTTAAAAAATACGATCAGAATGATTATGATGCAAATCATATTGAAGACGAAAGAAAGCGTTTTGGAGATTCTTGTTCCGCTGTGTATCTTTCTGGGGACATTTTCATAGATAGATACAATCACTATTTTAAGAACATTCTGCACAAGCTCGATGTGCAAAAATTAAACAAAATTGTAATAAAAGCGAGCGGCGGAGGAATATCAGCCCACAATTATACCCGTCAAACTGCAAGAAATATCATACAAACATTAGAACAAGTTATCTCCACTTGGGATTGGAAAATAAAAGAAAGAGAAAGATTAGTAGAGAAAGCACAGACGGCAGAAAACGCATTGAAAATACGTAGTGAAAATCTAAAGCATACGGAAGCCGAATTGAAATCAGCTGCTTCTCAGCTAAAAGCTTGGGCGCAAGTGGAGCGTGAGATTCTGCAAACTCAATTAGACACTCACACGCAATATCAAAAGTATCGGCGTCAGATACAAGCCAATGACCGCGAAATATCAAAAATGCGCAGAAGAATATACACAATAGATACACGGCTTAAAGGGATGCCAATATATATTTCACCATTTCCTGAGAGGATATTAAAATGTTACGATACAATCATTACCCTTCGCGACCCAATATCAAAAGAAATTCATGCTTCCCTCTCAGATTTGTATGCCCAGATAAACTCACTAATAGAAAAATACAAAACGCATAATCGCGCTCGGTATCAGGATGAAATAACAAGATTAAAGCTCCGGTATTATGAACGTTTTATTGAACGAGCTAAAGTAATCTATATTGATTCTATTAGCCTACGCAACGAAAAGCGAGATCTATTAAACCGCCTCTCGTACACTACAAATCAAAAGGAAACTTCTCAGAGGAGAGCAAGCACAATGGTGTCTGCTCTGAGCAAAGATAAAATCATGCAGAGAACCGCAATGATAAGAGAAATACAGCAAGCTCTTAATTACTCGGACTATGCGGATTTATCCTCGGCAGAATTTTCTATATATAATGAAGAACTTAGAAAATACAACGCCCTTTTCAGCAATATTAGAACGAAAGTAAATATCGTTAATAAGACCATTAATTCAGTGGAAAGCTTGCGTGACAAGTTAAAGTCCCCTGCTATAAAAGGGGTAACGGACGAGGAGCAAGACTATTTGCGTGAATGTTATTTGGTTGCTAAAAAATTGGAGTTTGACAATATATTTGATTATTTAATGAGCACCCCCATAATTAAACAGCTCAAACAGCAAGACAAAACATACAATAGAACATGCTACCGCCACAAACTGTATTTGCGTTTGCTTTGCTGCTATCTATACAATGGGCCACTTTTGCATGGTGATGCTTACCTTTGTATTGATGAGGCCCAGGATGCCGCGCCATCCGAATATGATTTGCTGCGTAACGTGCTAGGCCCTTCTTGCGTCTTCAATTTGTATGGAGATATGCACCAAAGCATATATCAGGGCCACTCTATTCAAAATTGGTCTGATCTGTCCCGACATAAAATGGAAGTCTTAGAGCTAGATTACAACTACCGCAATACGGTTGAGATTACAGAGTTCTGCAATAGAGAATTCCATATGAATGTAAAGCCAATTGGCATTACCGGGGAACCAGTCGCCATAAAAACACTGAACGCCGCAATACAGGAAGCTGTCCAATTTCAAAAGCAGGATGCTAAGCGCACGGTGGCCATACTTTATCATTACGGCGAACAGTCCACATCTAATATGCTAAACAGTTTGCTCGACCCGAAAATTATGTCTTGGGATAAAGCACAAGCTGGTAAAATCTCCATTCTTTCAACAACAAGTGCAAAAGGTCTGGAATTTGATCTGGCTGTCGTTATCCCCACAGGAATGGTTGACAATGAGAAGTATATTGCTTATACTAGAGCTGTGGAACAGCTAATTATTGTACGCGCATAATCACAGGTAGACATTTTGCAAGGAAAGGAGATGTTCAAATGGCGCTCATTTCATGTCCCGAGTGCGGTAGAGAGAGAGTATCAGACACTACCACGTCTTGCCCAGGTTGTGGTTATAACATCGCAGAGCATTTTAAAAGATTACAGGAAGAAGAACAGGCACTAAAAAGAGAACAAGAAGAGAAAGCCCAAAAGCAAAAAGAAATTGAGAAATTAATCCACGAAGGCGTGCTTGGAGTAGAGACAATAAAAGGAATACGGAAAGGGTGGGATATGGATGAAGAAATAGAAAGGGATAAGAAGATAAGCAGAATGTCCGTTCCTAAAGATCCCGCCGAAACAAATTCTGGTTGCTTTGGATATGGATGTGCCACCTTTTTCATTGGAGCGCCTCTGTTCATTCTTACGCTTTCGCTATTATCAGGAGTAGGAAGCTATACTCCCGCTAAAGATTTCATATGGATGATAGTGTGTGTTGGAGTAGGTATATGCTTTTTCTTCGTCACCAGACGGGAACGTGTTAGAGAAAAAGCTGAATACGAGAGATATAAAGAGATGGGCGATTATGCCTATAAAGAGGAAAAATTTAACACAACAGGCGGCCTTTATAGCTATACCCCATACACGCCTTCTTCAATCGTCTGCCCCATGTGTCATAGACCAGCCGGAGAAAAAATTTCTGTCCTTGACCGCTCTATCAGTGTTGCGGCGCAGGGATTAGCTTCCGGCCTCATTGGCAAACAATATCGCTGCACTAATTGCGGTCACAAGTGGTAAAAATAGAAAGGAGTTTTGTACTATGGCTTACCCCACTCTGGAACAACGCATTGTCCTGGCTGACGCAAAAATTGCTCAATGGGAAAAGCTCATCACCGAAAGAGAAGAGCTGGTAAAGAAAGCCCAACAAATTGTAGTGGATCGCCAAGCCGCGCTTGAAGCAACCAAAGAGAAGCTAACCAAAGCCCAGAACTACAAGGAACATCTTATTGAAATGCAGAATCGTCCCGCAAAGCAGCCCAAGGTTTCCAAGACTTCTCAGTATAAGAAGCTTGACGAATTGCTTGCAGCCAAAGGGAAAACGTTAGAAGAATTGTTAAGTGAATTGGAATAATCTTTTTGCCGCTGGTCAGGCGGCATTTTTTATTTTGCCAGCATGTAGTCTTTGAACTCATGCACAGGACTATCCATTTCATCCTGCCAGTCCGACTGTCCATCAAACGGCCTAAGCCGCCAACCCCTTGCAGTCTGTGAGGGTGTAGCCTGTATATCTACCCCCTGCTGACCCACTATGTGCGCCTATAAAATGGAAGCGCATAAGACTTAGGCTCTCGCCATATCTATGATTATCTGTTTTCTTGTTCCCTTTCCCAAGGTGCTTTCGCTGTGCATTCGCGCCCGCCCTTTCAGACCACGCTGTAGCCAGATAATCTTGCATAGTGTTCCCAGCATATACGAGTTTTTGCCTGTAAGGATAACGTCCAAACAGGGGCATTTTACTACCAAGTTGAGGAAAGAATTTTTTCAGTGCGACACCAGCCGCCCCGATCAAAATTGGCAATCCACCAAAAGTGTCTGTGATTGATTGTAAGAAACCAAGAATACCAGTGCCACTGTCATAACTGAACTTAATTAGATCGCTATTTACCAGAGACGCAGAAAAAGATTGGAACGCAGATTCAAACCGAGCCTGACGAGCTTCAATAGAATCAAGATAAGTGTTGTATTCCTTTGTCGCAGAGCCAACAGCCGTGCCATCAGTTAAGGAAGTCAACACTTCTTCCGCAATATCAAAATTAGAGAGAATAGCCGTACCAACGTTCGCCCGCATTTTACCAAAGAGGATCTCAGCCACATTAGCACGAGAGACGTCAGTAAGATCATCCCAGCGCTCAGCAATACCACCAAGAATATCATAAATATCTTTATAAGTGGTATCGTTCTGCATGATATCGAACTTGGTAAGCGCCATGATTTCTTCGCGCATCTTAGAGGTGCTGGCGGCATACTCATCTACTTCCTCTCCTGCGTTCTCCAGCTCTGTGGTAGAACCACGCAAGCGCATGGACAGAGTAGAAAGGGCGCTGCCAACTTTCTCTTCATCCTGCACAATTGTCTGAGCTGCCGTGCCAAGAGCAATCGTCTTTTCCAGACTAGTGTTGGCCGCGTTCATAGAAGATGCAGAGCGCTGAAGAATCTGACCTATAGCGCCGCTTGTAATAGCAAAATTATTCGTCTGTTGCTTTTATGACCTTCAACAACTTGAAGGCGATCAGGTCTTTCAACCTGATTCTCGCGTTTCATAATTTGGATTATTGCGCGAGTCCAGACTGTATATTCACCCCTTACGGGGGAGTAGCTTAGGCTCCTTTGTTGCCAGAGAAGCCATCGCAGTCGTTACGGTAAATGGCGTTGTATCCGCCATTCTTACCTCGGTCTTGACTGCCCCCAGCCTTTGACCGATATAGCTACTTACTTTCAATATATTACTATATTGTTGGGCAATATTTTACCCACATAATTAGCTTCGTCTACCACTTTAATAGCGTCTTTAGTAGAAATCTTAAACGCCTCCATGGTAGAGATTAAGCTATTTGTTGCATCGTCTATGCTCTCTACTTCATCGCCAACGTTCTTATACATGACTGCAACTTCGCCCAGAGCTTGTGCATCTTCCAGTGCTTCACCCATACGAGCAAAGTTAGTTGTAGCGTTCATGTAGTCAGTAAGGCTGGTGGCCATTTCTTTAGAACGGACAGAAGCATCAATACGGTATTGATTATACCCCTGAACCGTTTCATCTGTGACCTTCTTCAGGTCAGTCATGGCTTTATCAATCTCTTTTACTTCCTGAATGCCTTGTTTAACCCGATTAACAAAAGACATGATAATCTGGCTAACGCTGTACCAACCAGAGAATTTACTTGCGGCTTTCTTGAAAGAATCAAATAGCGTACCGGTATTGCGCCCCGCAACAATGATGTTAGAGCGGAACTCTTTGAATTGAGCATTCAGCCTTTGCATTGCAGCAACATTGCCGTCTATTTTAGCCTGGTTGAGCGCTGTCTCATATTGACCAAGCTGTTCTTTTTCAAGCGGACTCATCATAGACCACTGCTGCTTCATCTTAGCAATATTTTGCAGAGAAGAGTCCGTAGCCTTAGACGCAATTACAAGAGCCTTCTCTTCCTTTATTTGGCTATCAAGTTCTTTTCTAGCTATAGTTGCTTCTTTGGTGGTCTGTGTCAGTTCATTTGTCTTAGCCGTTAACTGATCCATCCCAACTCCGACAGCCCCGTTCGCAAGCAAAGCTTGCGCACTAGAAATACTTTTTTGTAATTTCTGTGCAGGCTGCGTTGCACGGCTATCTTCAATTTTGTTGAGCTTTCCTAGCTCCTGTTGAGCAATGGCAATTTGTTGGCTCAGTTGTTCAATATTGGTAACAGCAGACTTAGCGTTTCCTAGCCCATCTAAAGCTGTTTTAGCCGCATTAATAGCTTCGGCAGTTGCTTTACTTTCCGTTTGCAGATCCAACAAAGCGTTCTCTGCAACTGTAATGCTAGCCTTCACTTTTTGCAAACCAGATGCGTACTCTTCAGTTTGATATTTAGGGTCACTTAAAATGCCTCGTGCAGAATTAATACCTTTTGTTAGGTTGTTCTGCATTGATTTGCTTTGCTTGTTTAATTCGCTCTGCTGCTTTTTTTCTTCATTCTGAAGCTGTCTTTGTAAAGCAATAAGCTCTTTGGTGCTTTCAATTCTTTGCTGTATCTGAGCAGCAGTATTATTATTTGGGATATTATATTTTGAATATCTATCAATATCTGCTTTAAGAGAATCAAGCTCTGCTACTGCCGCCGCTTTATAATCACCAGCAAGAGGACTTCTACCACCTAAAGCCTGTTTCCTTAGCGTCTGATACTGCTTATTAAACTCAGCATTTTGCTTTTCAAGCTGCTCTGCCTGTTGAGCCGCAGACTGCTCTGAACTTGCCTGTGCAGCCTGGTATTCCTTAACAAGACGAATTATCTCTTCATATTTTTTACGGATTTGATCCAGAGATACTTCTTGCCCTTTGTACAAAGACTTGTTATCAAACGCAGCCAGCATTTCCTTGACTTGTGCGAACTCCGTTTGCACCGGGGTAGCAAATCTGTCACGAAGAGGATTTGTCTGACGGAAAGCAGCAGACTCTGCATCAAGAATCTTTTTCTCCAGACTATCCCGTATTGCCTTTTGACTAATGCTAGGCTCCTTGACAGGGGATTTTACTTCTTGCTTAACAGGCTCTTGTGGTTCAATCTTCTTTTCTTCTTGCTTAACAAGATCCTCTACTTGCTTCCGCGCTTCAACTGCCTGCTCTTGTATCTGCTCTGCCTGTTGCTGAATAGTCTGCGCAGTCTGTTGCTGCTCTTGCGCTGCCTGAGCTTGTGCTTGTACGGCTTGAGACTGGGCCTGAGAAGCCTGTTGAACCGATTGCTCCACATTTTCAACAGTTGTAGCAATAGAAGGTTCTTGTTTTTTAGGAGATGTCGCTTTCTGTACCTCATTCTTTGTCTTGTTTCTTCTAACAAAGGCTGAAATTTCTTCAACGTCTTCTTTTATTACGCCATCAAGATTCAACTTATATAGCTCTCTTATGCTTGTAAATATCCTCTTCTGGGCGTCTGCCAAATCTTCCTTATACAGTTTCTTATTCCCTGGGATATTGGGGTCATAGGGTTCATCAATCAGGTCTTGATATAATTCATATGCGTCATTAAAAGCCTTCACACTTTTCTGTTCATTGGCGTCAAGATTTTTGACTTTATTAATTTTATCCTTAAAAGAAGTAATAGCCCCATTAAACAAATCATTAAATGTTTTAGCTATTTCCTTCTGCGCCGCCTTGACCTCTTTATTACCCTGAGATGTGCCGACTCCCTGAATAGCTGTGATTTGAGAAAGGTCTTGCAACCCACCTGTTACTGCCTTATATATTGAGCTCAGTGTTGCATTCTGTTCTTTTACGACCTGTTTTTTCAGTGCCTCCGCCTGAGCTTTCAATTCTTTTACTTCACTATCTGGGATCTTCCCCGGAGTAGCAGCATTCACGGCTAAAGCTTCTGCGTAACTTTTTTCAGCTTTTCGGTATTGGAAGGAAGATTCAACCTCTAAAGCTCTTGCGGCCTTATTTATGAGATCTGTCCATTTTGTAAAAGTATTTTCATACTTCCTGATAGAAGCACTTAACTCGGTAAACTGCTTTTTTTGCTCATCTGTCCGCTGCGTTGGCTTTATAGAAGCTACTTCTGCCCGTGATGCTCTAAGCTTATCTATTTCTGCTGCCAATCTGGAATTTGCAGCTATAGCTTTCCCCAATTTTCTAGCGTCTTGATCAAGTTTTTCAAGATCTCTTTCTGCATCTTCAGTATCTAAAACAGCTTTAAGTGTAATATCTTTTTTAGATATCTTTTCAATTTCTTTATTTATTTTATCTATGTTAGTTGTGAACTCTATCCGTGTACCTATAACAAGATCATCTGCCATCCGCTATGTCATCTCCTTTCAAATATAGAAAAAGCGAGATGGCAGACCATCTCGCATATATAGAAAAATTAACCCTGCAATTCCCAATACGTAGGGAATTCTATTGGAGAATATGTGCAAGGATAGCCAGCAGGAGCAATACATATATAATGCTTTCCTTCAAATGTAATCTTCGCCCCTGCATAATAAGCATCATCTGCGCTTGAGGGCTTTTTGAACTCAGGCCATTCTTCTGTGCCGACTTCTCCAGATTCTCCATCATCTGTTCCTTCATATTTTTTCCAAGCCTGGGCATACTCCTCCGGCGAATGATCCGTAGCTTGGATACACTCATACACATTATTGTCAGTCCAAATCATAAATTCGCCCATTTGATACAT
>ERZ1643249.2775-NODE-2775-length-16036-cov-4.828108_pt1 | contig 16036 bp, 15 predicted proteins | sample MGYA00579263_ERZ1643249 | MGnify/ENA primary metagenome ERZ1643249 (study PRJEB29033, sample SAMEA4952264) | chicken gut metagenome | biome: Broiler Chicken; feature: Gastrointestinal Tract; material: Caecum | place: Ireland | collected 2018 | study: Broiler...
TTGCTGGAGGGTTGATTTTGGAAAAAGATTCGAAGGAATTGTTCAGGAACGGAAGATATTAGGATGCACGTATCAGAAAATGAATTATTTAGAAAGATTTTGTAAATGCCCGGCCATATAAGACCGGGCATTTGCTTTGGACGAAGGAGAAACATTTCAATGAAAAATTGCAAGGGAAAGCCCTTGTTTTTCCGCCATTCGTTTTCTATACTGTGCTTACATGAGATACCAGGGGCGTTTGTACACTGACGCTATCTGCGGAAAGAAAATAAGGAGGAGCAACAGAATGGAAGCGGTTGTGCTGGAACATTTGTCGAAAACCTATTCCGGTGGAAAGGAGGCGGTCAGACAGGTCTCCCTTTCCCTGGGAAAGGGGGAGGTCTTCGGCTTTCTGGGGCCAAATGGGGCGGGAAAGACCACCACGGTAAAGCTCTTAAACGGAATGTTACTTCCCACAGCAGGGAGCTGCCGGGTGTTGGGGAACGACCCGGCCCGGGAGCCGGAAAAGGTTCACGCCCGATCCGGCGTCGTGACGGAACATGCCCAGATGTATGACAATCTGACTGGCCTGCAGAATCTGATGTTCTACGCCTCCATCTTTGGCATGGCGGAGAGTCAGGCGAGGGAGCGGGCGAATGAGCTGTTGGGACAACTGGAGCTGGAGGAGGCGGCGAATCAGAAGCTGTCAGCCTACTCCACCGGCATGCGGCAGCGGCTCTCGCTGGCAAGGGCGTTGCTCCATCGGCCGGAGGCACTTTTTCTCGACGAGCCCACATCCGGTCTCGACCCGGAGAGCGCCCAGAACGTCAACCGGCTGATCCGAAGGCTGGCGAAGGAGGAGGGCATTACCGTGTTTCTCTGTACCCATCAGCTCCGATATGCCCAGGAGATCTGCACCCGTTACGGCCTGATGGAGGAGGGGAAACTGCTGGCGATAGGCACGCTGGAGGAGCTGCGGCAACAGGTGAGCCCGAAGATTACCCTTTCGATCCGGGCGGATCATATCCCCGGGGAATTTTCCGTTCATGGCGAAGGTGTGAGAAATTCGGAAGCGAACGATAGTGGAATGGGATTTCCCGGCAGCCGGGTATATGAGACAATCATACGCTCCGAGGAGGAGATTCCGGGGATTGTCCGCCGGATTGTGGAGGCGGGCGGCAATATTTACAGCGTCGCCGCCCAAAAACCCTCGTTGGAGGAAATTTATTTTGCGCTGACGCAAAAGGGAAAGGAGGATGTGCGATGAGAACCGCAATGACTGCCATTATAAAAAAGGATCTGAAGAGTGTCATGGACAACCGGAGGATGTTTGCCAGTCTCATGATTGTGCCGTTGGTATTGATGATTTTTCTGCCTTCCATATTCCTTGTCATGTTGCGCTTCGCTCCGGCGGATCCGGATATAGAAAAACTTCTGGCGCTTTTGCCCGGGGCGATGCGTCAGGAGACCTGGCAGCAGGCAGCAGCCGGACTGATGATGAATTTCATTCTGCCGCCCTTCTTTTTGATGATACCTGTTATGACGGCCTCTATTATGGCGGCCAGCGCTTTTGTCGGGGAAAAGGAAAAACATACTCTGGAGACGCTTCTCTACTGCCCCCTGTCGGTCCGTCAGATTTTTCGCGCCAAGGTTATGGCGTCTTTCCTCCTGAGTATGCTGGTGTCCTTAATATCTTTTGCCGTCATGCTGCTGGTAACAGAACTGGAAGCTTACTTTCTGCTGGGGACACTGCTCGTGCCCGGTGTCAACTGGCTCGTTATTCTGATATTGGTTTCCCCGGCTATTTCCCTGATCGCGGTAACGCTGATCGTGCGGGGCTCTGCGAAAGCCAGGACAGTAGAGGAATCCCAGCAAAGCGCTGTTTTTCTGATTCTGCCTATCATTTTTCTTGTAGTGGGACAGACCACAGGTCTTATGCTGGTAAATGGATGGATACTGTTGGGGCTGGGGGTTATCTGTGCCCTGATTGCCGCTTTGATGCTGAAAATGTGTATGGGCCGTTTCACTTATGAGATGTTATTGAAATAAACACCATATAACACTTGACAACAGTTTTGCGCTGTTATATACTGTTTGTAGTCAAGGAGGTAGTAAAGTGAAGATCATGATCAACAATTCCCTGATGACGCCGATATATGAACAGATTGTAGACCAGGTAAAGGCGTTGATCCGCAGCGGCGAGCTGAAGGAGAACGACAATCTGCCTTCTGTCCGTGCGCTGGCAAAAGAGCTCAGAATCAGCGCGCTGACGGTAAAAAAGGCCTACGATAATCTGGAGGCGGAAGGTTTTACCGTGACGGTTCACGGGAAAGGAACCTACGTGGCGGCTACCAACACGGATCTTCTTTTGGAGGAACAGAAGAAGGAGGTGGAGACCGATCTGGAAATGGCCATCCAGAAAGGCCGGCGCTGCGGCCTCAGCGATGAGGATATCAGAACATTATTTGATTTGATTATGGAGGGCTGAAGATGCTGAAAATAGAGCATTTGCAGAAACGCTATGACAACTTTGCCCTGGACTGTTCTCTGGAGGTAAAACCGGGGTGCGTGACCGGGCTCATCGGCGCCAACGGCGCCGGCAAGAGCACGACCTTTAAGGCGGTGCTGGGACTGATTTCCATAGACGGGGGATCGGTTCGGATTCTGGGAAAGGATCGGAAGGAATTTACCGCGAAAGACCGGCAGAAGCTGGGTGTGGTGCTGTCTGATTCGGGATTCAGCGGATATCTGACGGTCCGGGATGTGGTCTCTATCCTGGAGCGGATGTACGACACCTTTGACCGGAACTTTTTCCTGGAGCAGGCGGAGAAATTCCAACTGCCCTTGAATCGGCAGATCCGGGAATTTTCCACAGGTATGCGGGCCAAGCTGAAGGTGCTGGCGGCGATCTCAAGCGATGTAAAGCTTCTTCTTCTCGACGAGCCCACCGCAGGTCTCGATGTGGTTGCCAGAGATGGCCTTCTGGAGATGCTGCAGGACTTTATGGAGCGGGATGAGGAGCGGGCCATCCTGATCAGTTCCCACATTTCCAGCGATCTGGAGACACTCTGCGATGATCTTTACATGGTTTATCAGGGGAAGGTGGTGCTCCACGAGGACACGGATGTGCTGCTGAGCGATTATGGAATTCTGAAGGTGGATGAACAGCAGTTTCAAAAGCTGGACAGGGAGCATCTTCTTCGATACAAAAAGGAGGGATACGGATACAGCTGCCTAACCAACCAGCGGCAGTACTATATGGAAAATTGTCCCGGCATTGTGGTGGAGAAGGGCAACGTGGATGAAGTGATAACGATGATGGTGGGAGGAGCGGAAGTATGAAAGGATTGCTGATCAAGGATTTTCGGTTGATGAAAGTGCAGAAGAGTTTCTTTCTGCTGATCGCGGTTATCGGTGTGTGGGGAACGCTGCTCTCGGAGAATGTGACCTCTGCCATTGGTTTTCTGACGTTTGTGATGTCGCTGTTTTCCGTCAGCTCGATCAGCTACGACGAGTTTGACAACGGGAACGCCTTTCTCTTCTCTCTGCCCATCACAAGAACAACGTATGTTGTGGAAAAATACTGCTTCGGGCTGATTCTGGGGCTCGGTGCCTGGACAGTCTTTACGCTGCTGGCGCTGGTAAGCAACGGCTTTCGGAGAATTTTGCCCACCGGGGAGCTGATGATCTCAGCGGCGATGATATTGCCGATGTTTCTGGTTATTCTGGCGGTCATGCTGCCCATACAGCTCCGCTTTGGCGGGGAGAAGGGGCGGATCGCGCTGATCGCGGCACTCGGTATCCTGATCCTCCTCGGTCTCGCGGTGGTAAAGATCGCGAAGGGGATGGGAATCGATCTGGCCGGGCTGTTGGACGCGCTTCCGATCATAAGCGTGGGAGTTCTGCTGGCCGGGGCCCTTGTGGCGGCGGTTCTTCTGTTGCTGCTCTCTGTGTGGATCAGCCTGGGAATCATAAAGCGCAAGGAGTTTTGAACTGTTCTCTGACACAGGATATCTGTCGTCTCTCTCCGGGGGGCGACGATGGAAAAAAACAGATGCCGGATTTCCTCGTCTACACGAGAGAGGAAATACCGGCATCCGCTGTCTTTCGAAAAAATCTGCTCGGAAAAAGATCAGCCCGGATCAGGCCAACAGCTGGTAGGCGGGATTGGCGATGATGTCGGGAATCTCGTCATTGGCTGCGTTGATGCTGACATAGAAGTCGATGTTGTGCTCGTCGGAAATCCTGGACAGTTTTTCCAGAAATGCCGGAAGCGTATCTAAGTTGATGTCGGCCTGCTTGAGGGTGGAATCGATCAGAACCGTGTCGATGTCATGGTTGCCGGCAACCATGCCGTACAGAAATCCCACAAATTCATCAAGTGTGGCGATGGCCGCGTAGTCGTCCATGCAGATGGCGCGCACATTGAAATCCACACTGTAGGTATGGCGGTGGCTGCGCTTGATCAGCACCACATTTCCGTCGGAAGATTGTACCTTCTCATTGGCGAGTTCCACGATTTTCTGCGTTTTTCCGCTCCCTTTGGGGCCTGTGATTAAATTTACCATAGTCTGTCTTCTCCTCTCTTTCGCGTTGCATTATGTAAAAACCACATCCAAAAGATCTCTGATTCCATTATATACGAGTTGGGGGAGGAGAACAACTATAATCTGCGGAAATTCCTTCTTTCTTTTGGCCTGTCAGATTCCCACATTTCCACTGTTGATACCCATACCGTTCTTCTCGGTGGGAAGCCATTCGTAGATCGCTTTTTTGATGTAGGTATCCCAGAAATCCCACTCGTGATTGCCGGGGCGCACCTCAAAGGTAACCGGTACATGTTCCTGCCGCAGGAACGCCACAAAGTCCTCGTTGACGCCCAGAAGGCTGTCCTCGTCGCCGATGGCCATGTAGATATTCGGAATGGGTTTCTTCTGCTCCTTGCACTGCTTGATCAGCCATTTCGGATTGACGTCGCTGTTCTGCGCCGCCTCCAGATCGCCGAAGCAGGCCTCCATGTAATCTCTGCGCATCATGAAAATCGGCGCGTCATTGGTCAGGTTCAGCGCGGTCTCCACATTCAGCGCGCTGGAGAGGGCCACAATGGAACCGAAGGTCTCGGAATACTTGAGGCCGTTTCTCAGAGCACCGTATCCGCCCATGGACAGTCCGCCGATAAAGGTATCCTCCCGTTTGGTGGAGAGGGGGAACATTTTCCGGGTGGCTTCCACCAGTTCCTGGCCGATGAACTGGCCGTAGTTGTTGCCGGTAACCGGCTGGTCCACGTAGAACATGTTGTCGCCGGAGGGCATGACCACCGCCAGATCGTTCTCCTCGGCGTAGCGCTGGATCCGGGTTCCCGTTACCCAGTCTACAGAACTCCCGAAGATTCCGTGGAGCAGATAGAGGGTCTTATAAGGTTTCCCCGGCTCCCTGGCGGGCGCTCCCGGGAAGGGCATCTTGTCCGTAGGCAGAATGACGGTAACGGGCACGGTGCGCATCAGGGACAGTGACATCAAGCTTACCTGAATATAGGCCATATTTTTTTCCTCCTTTTGATGATCGTGATATTTTTTATTATAAAAGTCATGGGAGGAAGTGGCAATGAATATTTTGTGAACAATATTTAACCATTTGTTTTTGGACGGATATAGACCGCGAAGGTATTGTCGCTAACAGCAACGGACACATAGGTCTGCGCATTTTCCAGCACTTCGCCGGTGGAGACCTTCTCGCTGTTGCGATCTACCGTGGAAAACCCGTTATCCCGCAGTAGGTGTATGTAATCTTCTCCCTCTTGACGGGCGGCAGTGTGAAAGGTAACGGCAAAAAAATGTTGGGAAGCACTGTATGTGGACAGAAAAGGAGTGCCCCAGGAGGGCTTTGGTACGAGGGAGGTGTAGGAGTTTTCAGGCCATGTATGGATTTCTTCCATAATAATATCTGATGCCGTGTCGGCAGAAGAAGTCTTTGGTTCAAAGAGATCTTCCTGAGAGGGGGAGTGTTCTTCTGGCGAGGCAGTTTCTTTCGCTGGAAGAATACCGCAGCCGCCCAGAGCGAGCAGACAAAGGGAAAGACCGAGGAAGATCGAAAAATGACGGCGGGGATTGCTGTCTTTCTTTTTGGGTTTTTTGGAAAACTTTCGAATTTCTTTGAGCAACAGCGCCAGAGAAATGATGGTCAGCAGCAGGCCGCCCGAAAACAGCAGAAGCAGGGGCAGGGGTAGCCCTGTCACGAAAATTTCTGTGGCGGTGTCGGCATATCCGATATAGTGCTGCATATTCTGTGTTTCCAGAAGATCGCGGACGATTGCGACGGCAGAGAAAGTGAGTATCAGGATACCACCCGAGAGAAGCAGGAGAAAAAAAGGTCTTTTTTTGCGGAATATGCCGGGTGCTGCCTCGCAAAAGGTCGCTGAAACTTTCGCCTGTTCGCCTGAGCCGGTCTGCCCGGTCAGCTCCCCGGGGGAGATTTCAAAGATTTTGCACAGCGCGATCAGCCGATCTGTGCTGGGGCGGGCCGCGCCGGATTCCCATTTGGCTACCGCCTGCCGGGAAATGCCGAGAAGTTCTGCCAAAGTTTCTTGTGACAGGCCTTTTTTTGTGCGATGAAAGCGGATCTTTTCCGGCAGTGATAAAAAAATTTCAGAGGAGGTTTTCTGTGTGATTTGCGTATGTTCCTTTTGTGTCATTCTTTGAAATATCCTTCCTTTTGGGATAATGTATGTTCATCATATCCTCTTGGGAGAATCTTGTCTACCATCTGCCGGGGCAACTATTGGTTGCCATATCAAAAACTGATGATTACGATAGAAAAAAATTATTTTACGCCTTCTTTTCCACATGCTATGATAAAGTTACGCAACTTAGTTAAAAAATTAACAAAGCAAAATCAAAGGAGAAAGAGGTATCAACATGGAAGACAAGAACGTATGTCTCGAGAAACAGCCCTTATCCCAGGAGATGCTGGAAAAGATGAACGCTTACTGGCGGGCAGCCAACTATCTGTCCGCAGGCCAGCTCTATCTTCTGGACAACCCCCTGCTGAAAGAGCCGCTGACCATGGATCACATCAAGAAAAAGATCGTTGGTCACTGGGGAACCGTTCCGGGGCAGAACTTTGTATATGTGCACTGCAACCGCGCCATCAAGCGCTATGATCTGGATATGATCCTTCTGTCCGGCCCGGGACATGGCGGAAACTTCCTGATCGCGAATACCTATCTGGAGGGAACCTACAGCGAGGTTTACCCGAACATCAGTCAGGATGAGGAAGGCATGAAGAAGCTGTTCAAGCAGTTCTCCTTCCCCTGTGGTGTACCCAGCCACTGCGCGCCGGAGACGCCGGGTTCCATCAATGAGGGCGGCGAGCTGGGATACTCCATCGCGCACGGTTTCGGAGCAGTCTTTGACAATCCGGATCTGATCGCGACGGTGGTTGTCGGCGACGGCGAGGCGGAGACCGGCCCGCTGGCTACTTCCTGGCAGTCCAACAAGTTCCTGAACCCCATCACGGACGGCGCGGTTCTTCCGATCCTGCACCTGAATGGCTACAAGATCAGCAACCCGACGATCTTCTCCCGTATTTCCCGTGAGGAGATTGAGAACTTCTTCAAGGGCTGCGGATGGAAACCCTATTTCGTAGAGGGCGACGATCCCATGACCATGCACAGGAAGATGGCTGAGACCATGGATACCGTCATCGAGGAGATCAAGGCGATCCAGAAGAACGCCCGTGAGAACAACGATCCCGAGCGCCCGATGTGGCCCATGATCGTTCTGCGCACACCGAAGGGATGGACCGGTCCCAAGGTAGTGGATGGACAGCAGATCGAGGGATCCTTCCGCGCCCATCAGGTACCGTTGACCATGGAGTCTCCGGAACATTTGGATCTTCTGAAGGAGTGGCTGGAGAGCTATCACGCCCAGGAGCTGTTCGATGAAAACGGACGTCTGATCCCCGAGCTGGCAGAACTGGCGCCCAAGGGAGAGGCACGTATGGGAGCGAACCCCCACGCCAACGGCGGAATGCTCTTAAAGGATCTGCGTCTGCCGGATTTCCGGGAGTACGGCATCGAGGTACAGCCGGGCAAGACCAAGGCACAGGATATGATCGAGCTGGGCGGATACATCCGCGACATTTTTAAGCTTAACGAAGAGAACAGGAACTTCCGTATTTTCGGACCGGATGAGAGTATGTCCAACCGCCTCTACAAGGTATTCGAGGCGCAGAACCGCGACTGGAACGCTGAGCTTCTGGACAGCGACGACTGCCTGGCCAGAAACGGACGTATCATGGATTCCATGCTCTCCGAGCATATGTGCGAGGGATGGCTGGAAGGATATCTTCTGACCGGACGTCACGGTTTCTTTGCGAGCTACGAGGCGTTTATCCGTATCGTGGATTCCATGGCGGCACAGCACGCGAAATGGCTGAAGGTCTGCAATCAGCTTTCCTGGAGACAGCCGATCGCGTCCCTGAACTTCATCTTGACTTCCAATGTATGGCAGCAGGATCACAACGGATTTACCCATCAGGATCCCGGATTCCTGGATCACATCGCAAATAAGAAGGCAGACGTGGTACGCATGTATCTGCCGCCCGACACCAACTGCCTGCTGTCCTGCTTTGATCACTGCATCAAGAGCAAGAACTATGTGAATGCGATTGTGGCTTCCAAGCATCCCAGCTGCCAGTGGCTGTCCATGGAGCAGGCTGTGAAGCACTGCACCCAGGGAATCGGTATCTGGGAGTGGGCAAGCAACGATGGAGGCGAGGAGCCGGATATCGTTATGGCCTGCTGTGGCGATACGCCGACGCTGGAGACGATGGCTGCCGTTACGATTCTGCGGGATGAGATGCCGGATCTGAAGATCCGCGTGGTAAATGTGGTGGATCTGTTCAAGCTGGAGCCGGATCACAAGCATCCCCACGGACTCAGCGACAGAGAGTACGACGCGATCTTTACCGCGGATAAGCCGGTTATCTTCGCGTTCCACGGCTATCCCACGCTGATCCACGAGTTGATGTACGAGCGTCACAACCGCAATGTCTCCGTTCATGGATATCAGGAAGAGGGAACCATTACCACACCCTTTGATATGCGTGTGCAGAATGAGATCGACCGTTTCCATCTGGTAAAGGATGCCATCATGCATCTGCCGCAGCTTGGAAACAAGGGCTCTTACCTGATTCAGAAGATGAACGACAAGCTGGTAGAGCACAAGCAGTACATTGCCGAGTACGGTCAGGATCTGGAGGAGATCCGCAACTGGGAGTGGCACTGATCAGATTCTGATCAGATTTGAACAGGTTGTTCTGAACGGGCTGATTTGATTGAATCGCTCTGCGTCAGAGAGCCGGTTGATTTATACTTATATGATGGCTATGTGAATAGTTATGATAGGAAGAGATGCCTCTTTCCGACAGACAGGAGTCCGTAAGTGCCCTGTCTGCTGGAAGGGGCATTTTTTGTCTTGTTTTTGGTCCGAACGAAGGGAGCGGGGAGCCTGAGATCTACATGTGTATCGAAAGTAGCCGAGAAAGTCAGCCTGTGGGAGGAAAAATCCTGCCAGAGGCGGAAAAAATCGGGAGGAGAGGATGGAGGGAAGCAAGGGCTGCGCCGGAAAAGTGAGCCTGTAGGAGGGAAAAGCCTGCCAGGGGCGGAAGAAATTGGGAGGGGAGGAGAAAGCTTCGCCGGAAAAGTGAGCCTGCAGAAGGAAAAAGTGAGCCTGTGGGAGGGAAAAGTCTGCCAGGGGCGGAAGATCAGGCGGGAGGAACGAAGATCCCCAGGAGAAGAGCAAAGACCCTCAGAAGAAAAGTCAAAGACGCCCCGGCAGAAGCCAAGGCATCTCACAGCGCCTTATCAGGCTTCTTCCGACCGTTCGTTCAAAAATTTCTGAAACTCCCTGGCGGCGATGCTCTGGGGATAGTCTGTGTCGTAAATCAGGAGAATACTCCGCTCCGGCAGCGCCTCCTCCACATCAATCTCAAACACAGCGCCGCTTTTCAGATCCTCGGCAGCAAACTCCTGGGGGAGAAATCCGATGCCCAGATTGTGCCGCACAGCCGGAAGGATCATGTCAGTGGTGGCTAGCTCCATCTCCGGGGAGAAGGCCAGGCCATGGGAGGAGAAGTAAGCGTTGAGGAAGTTGCCGGTAATAGTCTCCGAGGGCAGGCTGATCCAGGGATAGGCAGACAGAGTCTCCAGAGACACCGGTTTTCCCTTCAGGGCGGCGAAGCGGCTGCCGCCGATTAAGATATCCCGATATTTGCGGAGCACCTTCATCTTCAGGGGCGGCCAGATCTTAAAGCTGGCGGAGACGATAGCCAGATCCACTTTTCCCTCTTTGACGGCGTTGACCGATTCCCTGGTACTGTTGTTTAGGACCTTAAAGCGGACGTCGGGATACCGGGTATTGAAGTCTTCCATAGCCTGAAAGAGATAGCAATGAAGGGCGGTCTCTGTGGCGCTGATGTAAATGGTTCCATTTTCCAGGCCGATCAGGCTGCCCAGGGCCTCCTCCCCCTTGAAAAACTGCGCGCAGCCCGCAGCCACATACTCGTAAAAAGTCCGACCCTCGGGAGTCAGTTTCATGCCGGATTTGCTGCGGATAAACAGCCTGCATCCCAGGTTGTTTTCCAGATTGTGAATCGTGCGGGTAACCGCCGGCTGGCTGGTCTTTAAGACGCTGGCCGCTTTGGTCAGGTTCTCGTATTTTGCCACATAGTAAAATGCTTTATAGTATTCGAAATTTGAGTCCATGCTATTTCCTCTCTCGTCGGATATTGCGAAAGCCTGTGTTTTGTACCGTTAAAATTGCATTTGTGAAAGACTGCCTGTATCCCCGACACAGGAGGTACAGGAATTTCTGAGGAAAATTATAGCTCAGTCCCCGCCGGCTGTAAATAAATTTAGTGTCGGTGTACATCCAGTATACCTCGTTCAGCTGCCTCGTACATCGACACCAGCTCTTCCAGAAAGCAAGATTCTTTTCAAAATCCCCAAAAATGAAAATTTAATTACATTTTACAGAAAAATGAAATAAAACTTTACATTCCCCTGCTATATTGGATATCGAAAGGGAAATGCCCTCCCCGGAAAAGGGAGGGCGGACCAAAGAAGACGAAGAAAAAGTATGGAGGAATGTAACATGAATACGACAAGGACACAGGCTGCCACGCAGTCCCAGAAGTTGATGATTTTTGTACTTACGATGGCGCTCTACGGAATGGCCACGCTGTTCACGGAGCTGATCCCCAGTTTCCAGGTGGGCGTTGTGGAATTCTCGGTGGAGTTTTTCCTGTTTATTCCGCTGACGCTGGCGATGCTGTTTGACCCCATGTCCGCGGCGCTGGGAGCGGCCACGGGAGAGCTGGTATTCAGCGAGATCATGCTGGGACAGTTCGGAGGTCTTGGCGAGCTGGAGAAGTTCATCACAGTGACCATCGGTGTGTATATCGCCGGAAGAATGGTCAAGGATCCTTCCAACCGGAAAATGGCAGGCATTGCGGCTATTACCGGAACCGCAGTTCAGCTGTTCCTGGGCATGGTGGTGGATATCCTGAAGGTGCAGTTCGCGGTGGAAGATTTCGAGGCGGTTCCCGGTCTTCCGGAGAGCGTGTTTGCCACCGAGGGCTTCGCGTTCCTGAACGATCTGCTGTTCTCCGGCATCCTCTTCTGCCTGCTGCCCACCCTGTATCTGGTGCCGAAGCTTTATGGTAAGATTGAGCCGTTGATCGGTATGCAGCCCCGCACGGAGAAGACCTGGCTGGGCGCTATCAGCGGAAAGGCGGTTATCGGCTGCCTGGCTGCCTTCGCGTTAGCCGTGGGAGCGGAAATGCTCGCCACCAGCGGTATGTCTCTGATCGACTGGGAGGCAGACTGGGCCGGAAATTCCACATCTCTCGCCATCGGCATCGCGGTGGCCGCAGTGGTGGCGATTGTGGTTCTCGGTGTGATGAAGAAATCCGCGCAGCGGGAACGGGCGTAAGGGCAAAGAGGATATTGGGACATGGAACTGATAGAAATCAAAGATCTGACCTATACATATCCGGGGCTTTCGGTCCCCACTTTGCGTCATATGAACCTGACTGTTGAACGGGGGGATTTTCTGGCCATCATCGGAAACAACGGATGCGGAAAATCTACCCTCTGCAAGACCATGAACGGTCTGATTCCCCATTTCATCAGCGGAGAGATGGAGGGGAAAGTGTTCATCGACGGCGTGGATACCTGTGAGATGGACGTGGGAAGCATCGCGAAAAAGGTGGGTTACGTCTACCAGGATTTTGAGAATCAGATTGTTCGCCCCACAGTGCTGGACGACGCTTCCTATGCCTGTATGAATTACGCGATGCCGGACTATCTGGAAAAGGGCAGGGAAGCTCTCCGTCAGTGCGGGTTGGAGGGCAGAGAGGACGAGTATATCTGGCAGCTCTCCGGCGGCCAGACCCATCTGCTGGCGCTGGCCGGAGCGGTGGCGCTGCAGCCGGATGTACTGATTCTGGACGAGCCCATCGCGCAGCTTGATCCGGGGCATGCGGACCGGATTTACGAGGTTCTCAAAGATCTGAACGAGAATTATGGCAAGACCATCATTGTCATTGAGCATCATACGGAGTATATTGCCGATTACTGTCATCATGTGGCGCTTCTGAAGGACGGGGAAGTCCGCTGGGTGCTCCCCGCAGACGAGGCGCTGCGGCGGGTGGAGGAGCTGGAGGAGAGCGATATCTTTCCGCCTCAGGTGGCCATTGCGGCCGATCGGTTGGCAAAGGAAGGGATATTTCCTGAGGGAGAGAAGCTGCCCACCACCGTGGAGGAGGGGAAAAAGGCCTTCGCCTCCCTGCGCTTTTGCGGAATCGGCAACGTCACAGATGCGTCCAATGCTGGGGATGGAATCGCGGCCGCAGACGAGCCCGATGCCGGGGATGGAAAGTTCCAAGAGGAAACGTTTGACGGGAATATGCCTGATTTTTCAGAAAAAGAAGCGGAGCCCGCGGCGGAGTTCCGCGATCTGACGGTTTCCTACCGCTCTGTCAAGGGTCAGCCGAAGATGATTTTCCACCACATGAATCTGAAGATCCGGCGGGGAGAAAAGATTGCCCTGATTGGTTCCAACGGCGCGGGGAAATCCACCACCATGAAGCTTCTGACAGGGCTGATCCGGCCCTCGGAGGGGGAAGTGCTGTTAAACGGGCAGGGGATCCGGGATACAAAGCCGGAAGAACTTTCCCGAAGCATCTCCCTGGTCTACCAGAACCCGGAGGAGATGTTTATCAAGGACTCCATAGAAAACGATATCGCCTTTGCCATGAGAGCCCACGGCGAGGAGGATTGGGAAAAGCGGACGGAGGAGCTGCTGGCTCAGTTCCGGCTCACGGAATTGAAGGATCGGGACGGACGGCTTCTGTCCGGCGGGCAGATGCGCCGGGCCAGCCTGGCCATCGGCATCGCTTTAAAGCCGCAGATTCTGCTGCTGGATGAGCCCACGGCAAATCTGGACATCGCCACCAGAAAGGAGATTCTGGACACTTTAAAAAAGATGAAAGGAATCACGGATACGGTCATGATCGCCACCCACGACATGCAGCTTGTCTGTGAGTGGGCCGAGCGGATCATCGTTCTCTGCGGCGGCGAGGTTGTGGCGGACGGCAGCAGAAACGAGATTTTCGGCAATGAGGATGTGCTGAAAAAGACCGGTATCCGGCCGCCGGAGATCTTTACCATGGGGCAGGAGTTGAACAGAGACGCATACTGCTACACGGTGGGAGAATTTCTGGAACAGTTTGGAGGTTGAAAAGATGGAAAAGATGATGAAAAAACTTTCGGACAGTATTGTAGATAAAGTATCCATGGACTTTCTGCGAAATCAGGTGTTGAAGAACGCCTATGGAAACGACGACACCTTTATTGCCAGGCGGGATCCGAGGATTCTTCTGGTATGGTATCTGTTTTTCGCGCTGGTTCCCTGGTTTGTGGACAGTATACCCTTCCTTCTGGGAGCGTTTCTGCTGGTAACCGTTACCACGATTATGGCCAGAGTGGCGGGGCTGGTGTTGCTTTTATTCGGCATCGGCGTTTTCTCCCAGACCGGCTATCTGTTTGTGGTATCGCTTTTCTTCGGGGGAAATGTACAGACCATTGCGCCTCTTCTGATCCTGACTCTGAAGGTGGCCACAGTTTCCCTGGCGTCCATCACGGTGTTTTCCGGGCTGGATCCGGACCGTCTCTCCGACGGACTGATGTGGTATGGCTGTCCGGAGCGGCTGTCCTTCTCCATCTCCTACGCTTACCGTATGCTTCCCATGCTGATGGAGGAGTTTCAGAATGTGCTGCTGTCCTACCGGCTGCGGGGAAACGCGCCGGAGCATGACACTTTTGTCGGGAAAATCCGTTATCTGATTTATCAGGTAAAGATTATCATCTATTCCTTCTACCCCCTGATGCTGAACACGGCGAAGCGTTCCCGGACAACGGTGGAAGCACTGGAGATCAAGGGATATCGCTATGCGGTGGTCAACAAGGAAGTGAAGAAGATGAAGCTGGCGGCTTTGAAGGTTGATTACGATGATCTGATTTTCGTGGCGGTTTCTTTCTTGTGGATGGCTCTCTCGGCGGCGGCTGCGACGGTATTTTAGACAGGAGGTAAGGAAATGAAGATTGATTTTCATACCCATGGACGGCTGGCTAAGAGGCTCCCCTTCTCGGAAATTTATACGGAATGGCTGTTTGAGCAGGCAAGAGCGGCGGGGCTGGACGCCCTGTGTCTGACGGAACATTTTAATACGGTGCAGTTCGGAGAGATCTACCGGTATCTGTTTTCGGTGGGACGGATGGAGGGGGATTCCATCGTCCTGGAAAATGGTCTTCGGATCTTCCCGGGAATGGAGACGGACATCGCCGAGGGCGGACACATTCTGACCATCGGCTGCGCCCAGGAAATTCTCGAACTCAACCAACGCCTGGAGCCCTACAAAGAAAAGGGATCCTTCCTGCCCTTTGAGGAGCTGATGGAACTGTTTTCCGATTATCAGGTGCTGGTGGGCGGCGCGCACCCCTACCGGGCAGGCGGCCATATTCCGGAGCTGCCGCAGGAGAGTATCCGGCAGCTGGACTTCTTTGACATGAACGGTAAGGACGTGGCTCTGGATCGGGAGCGAACCGAGACATTGACAAAAGCGCTGGGGGAGAAATATCAGATACCGATCATCGCGGGCAGCGATACCCATCAGGCGCTGCAGTACGGATGCATTTTCACGGAAATGTGGTATGATGTAGATACGATCTCCAAATTGTACGGAGAAATCCGACGGCGCAATTATCACATTGTGGTCTCCGACCAGGCCAGGGAAAAGGTGGAGAGCGCGGCGCTTTTGAAGAGAAATCTGAAGGGCATTCATGCCGAGGGAGGAAACTATGTGGCGGCGCTTTTGAAGAGCTCCGCGGCAAAGTAACGGAAAGGGCAAGAGAATTATGACAGTGGAACTTCTGAACAGAGAAGAAGAACTGACAAAGACGGACAGGAGGATTCTGGATTTCATCAGCGGACATCCGGAAGAATTTCTCTTTTCCAGCATCGGCCAGCTGGCAGAGCGCCTGCAGGTGTCCGAGGCCACCATTTCCAGATTCGCCCGCCACGCCGGCTACCGGGATTTCAAGGAACTGAAACAGCATGTGATGGACAAAAACAGCGGGAAAGGGCCGGCGAAAAAAATGGCGGCCACGCTGCTGAAGGAGGAGTCTTTCCGGGTGGAGAGCTGGCTGCGCTATCAGCAGGAGTGTCTGCAGAAAACCATGGAGGAGATGGATGAGGAGGCCTTTGAGAGGGCAGCCGGTGCTGTCGCCGGGGCCCGCAGGGTCTTTATTCACGCGAAAAACGCCTCGGGAGCCATGGGAGAACTGCTCTTTTTCCGGCTGCGCAGAAGCGGTATCGATGTGACGCGGATTCCGGCCTCCGGCTCCGAGATGCTGGAGGGGCTGGCCCAGGCGAAGGAAGGCGATCTGGTTGTCTTTTTCGCCTTTTCCAAGCTGTCGGCGGAGAGCAGGATCATT
>ERZ1643249.2776-NODE-2776-length-16035-cov-14.492428_pt1 | contig 16035 bp, 18 predicted proteins | sample MGYA00579263_ERZ1643249 | MGnify/ENA primary metagenome ERZ1643249 (study PRJEB29033, sample SAMEA4952264) | chicken gut metagenome | biome: Broiler Chicken; feature: Gastrointestinal Tract; material: Caecum | place: Ireland | collected 2018 | study: Broiler...
CCTTCCTCTACGCAATACACCGCTATACACAGATATAACCCTGCTCCATTTTAGGATATGCAAAGGAGTCCATATCTAAATAAATCAGATCAGCGGAGAGTTCCGCGTTGAGTAACTTTGAGCAGAACTGTGGATATCCCCGTCCTGGATACTTAATGACTTGAAGGTCTGCATGGCCAATACCAATTCCAATACTTTCAAAGCCCTCGCTAATAAAATCGATAATGGCGGTTGCTTCCTTGGTTTCCTGGCTTGTAAGCGTCTGGTTACCTGAAACGCTATTATTTGGTAAGACAGTGATCATAATACCTTCCTTCACAGGCGATGGCATATTGATTTTGCAAGAATGATGCAACGATGGTACGGATCCCGCTGGGGCAGAGAAAACACTTTGAAAAGCGTTTCCTCTGCCCCAGCATGGATGCCTTTTGCTTGCTACGTTTATGTCTTGATTCTTTGATTCAGTCACATCTTGACTGCGCTAAACCAATTATTTGTTACGAGACTTTTTGGCTTCAATGTGTGAAGTAGGGGCAAATGTTTTGGCAGGGTAACTCTCAACTGTGTGCAGGTGAAGCCGAGGCGGCAATTTGTGCACTAAATAGTTAATTTCAAAACGTTTGATTTAAACGTGGCGCTTTCTCACTTTGTAAAAGCATAATTTTACCATAATATATTTAACTACTTGCTTTATTGCAGTCTTGGGTAATACCAGTACTGTTGCTAAACGGAAACTTTTCCCCTCTTGTATTAACTTTAAAAACTTTTCTCTTTTCTTTGTCAAGATTGACGGATGAGATAATTGGTGATTATTCGCAATTGCGTTTTCTATATCTACATCCTTCAAATCCAATTCGGAGGTTTCTATGAGTTCCCTTCCTTTTTTAGTCTGAAACAGAATTAAAGAAACTCCTCTTACCACTTGCTCCCTATATTCCGTTCCCCAGGAATCACCCAGTGTTACATCTGCAACCCTTTGAAGCGATGCAAATTGGCAGGTGTAACAGTTATCCGTATAATCAAGAGCCTCAAGAAACGCGCAAAGATATTCATCTGTAACCCTTGGCAAATATAGTTTATTTCCATTAATATAAAGCCCCATTTCTGTTTTTCTGCGAAATTTTATATCATCCACATCAGCTAACTTATATCGCCGTTCAGTTATAAATTTATCTAAAAGTTTAATGGATGGTGTTCCATGACATATCAGGTCGACAGTGTATAGATTGTCCTTCTCCTTGATATAGTTATTTAAAGCAGCAACTTGACACGGCAATCCAACAAATAAGACCTTATCTGTTGCTAACCTTGCTCTGATTTTCTCATAAATCCCTGTAGGATTGCTTTTTACATATTTGGAACCAGCAAATTTCTTTGCCACTTCCAAATCATTTGTGATCTCAAAAACAAAATCTCCATTTTTATACAAACATGACGCAACGTATCCGCCAGATTGAATAAAAGATGCGATAATCGCCGATGCAACTCCACCAGAAGATGAATTATTTCTATTTTCAGAGTTGGCCCATCCTTGCTTAAATTCAATTGGTGCGTTTTTAATCGGCTTATTAATATTCGGGCATACAGCTTCACATTGCTTGCAATGTATACACAAAGATTCATCAATCTGTGCATTGATTGAATTAACGGAATCACATATATTGATACAATGCTTAGGGCAACTCGCCACACACACCATACATCCGTTACACTTATTTATTTCGCATACAGTTTTCATAACAGTTTCCCCTATTTCAATCCAAAATACAGTATTCAGACAGCGACTGTCTATATTTATTACAAAATACCTATCTTATCTTAACTACAAAATATACACTATAATACGGCTTCAAAATGTTTTTTGCTATACTACTATTTCTTTAAAAACATTTCATTATGGTATACTTAATTAATAAATATACAAGTAAAGTCATAAAATAAAGAGCGGCTCCCGTCAGTAGTGAGAAACATTTAGCAGAAATAATGAAAATAGCAGTTAGAGTAATTTCCATAGCAAAATCTTTGCCAAGCGAAATATTCACTATCCGTGCAACAACGGATTCAGACACCATTGAATGGACTGCACATATTACAACAACCGAATATAATACCATATCCAAATTATTTAATACATATGCACAAAACAGGCACGCCAAGAATGTTACTCCTACAGAACATAAATTGATGAGTAACATTGTTTTTTCTTTTCTATATACTTTTAGATAATTATTCGTAAGAAGGCTAACTTTAGAAATAAACACAACTAATGGCAATAGAACTCCAAGATAAACCAAACTCATTTCATATTGTGGGAGCCAAAATTTCAAAATGATACATCCAGGGAAATACAAAAAAAGGGCTGCAAATAAGACTGGTGCGACATTATCTCTAATTTTTTTATAGAATTTCGGCAATTCTTCAATAGGTAGCCTTTTTAAAGTAGGAAAGAGAACAACACTAATTGCCAATACAAAAGAAAAAAATGCTGAAAATAAGCTAAACGCAAAAGATACCTTACCAAAAGTCAATTCATCCCAACGCCATTGCGTTACCATCTTGGCGGAAGCTGTCAACAGACCATTCGAAAGATTGGAAATAAGTAAGAGGGCCCCAGATGAAATATTTTCTTTCAACTCGAGCAAATTTTCCGTTAGTTCAAGTCTCTGTCCTAAATATAATCCCTTATTCTTTCTTCTGCATATAATGCAACCCGCTATGTCCCCCAAGATATCTGCCACACAATACCAACGGAAATCGTTTATTCCAAGTAGCAAAAACAATATAACTACCATCGCGTAAATTGCGCGTTGCGCAATAACAATTGTTGCATAAAATTTTATTCTGTTTGTCATTTGGAACATATAGGAGTTGTAATTGAATATATTTCTGCACAATATTCCAAACGCTAATAGGATAATCAACCATTGATAAATTTTCGAAGCCAGAAAAATAGATACAACACAAGCAATTATACATAAAACGACATTAATAATCAGCATACTTTGAAATTGTGAACGAATTTTTTTCTTATCAAGCTCCTCGTAATCATACTGGGAATATCTAAGCATAAGACCGTCTAAAATGCCGAAATTAAATATCGAGGCGTAACCAATATATAACACAAAAATTTGCCAATAAGCATACTGATACTCATCAATATATTTGGGTACAATGAAGCCAAGTATAAAACTAGTGACTAATGAGATTGTTTGCGAAAGCATTGATATAATAATATTTTTTTTCATTGATTTCTCCGTTTTCAAGCACTCTCAAGTCTGTATTAATCTTAATCAATATAGTCATTTTCTGTAACGCATACATAGTGCACAAAAAAAGCTACACATTACTAACGAAATGACTAAACACACCCAAAAAGAAGTCATTGGTAACATAGCTCCTCTTGCAAAGGGAATGATCATCCCAACTGACACGGAGTATAGCGCCCTCAAAAAGGAGTTGTTTGTTTTGTTGCCTGATTCAATAATGTTAATGAGTTTTGCAAACATTATCGAGAAAACAATAACACCTAAAATACCAAAAGCAAGATAAAACTCAGCAAATATTGGGCACGACAGGTTGTTAAATGAAGCCCCATAACTATCTGCCAACAATGCACCGGAAGGATTAAGCTTTCCTCTCCATATACTTCTCGGGACTATGCAGCCTAGAGCTGTCAGAATGTTCATACCCCAAAGCAGCCCATAATCAGAAACATAATGAAAAGATTGCATCAGCATCTGATAAGCATCATAATCAATAAACGAAGCATCAAATCCTCCAAGTTCAAATTCCCCAATATTACTAATAGAATTATATTTAAAAAAATTGAAAGCAGGAAATATAAGTGCAAATCCCAAAAATGCAGTCAATACAATCAGAGATTTATGTGAATTATATTCACATAGCGTATGCAAAACCATTAAATACGTCCCGAACAAAAGATACCTGCTTAGTGTACCGTTAATCGGAAAAAAAATAACAATACATATAATAGTAATCATTGCCAATAAAATAGCATTTATTCTACGGCTTCCTGATATAGTATTATCTTTAATAGACATTAAAGATAATAGCAATGCTGAAATCGGGAGGAACCTAACAATTTTAACTATAACAATACCTAATGAATCCCCTGCATTATAATCAGAAGTATCAGATAAACTGAAGAGTGCATGATTTAATTGTAACCAAATTATACTGGCAATGCTAATCAGGCACAAAATACATAGTGCATTTGTGTTAACCGCAATTTTCAAGTTAAAGGTACTGAATTTTATTTTTTGTTTTCCGTATTTTCTAATTATTAAATAAATTCCCAAAAAAAGTAATATGATAAAGTTTGCAAATAAGTAATCTGCATCAGAATACCTTGAAAAGCCATGGATATTTGCATCCGCAACATATTGGTGTAGTGGTGTATAATAGCAAAACACAAATACAAATACATAGAGCATTTGATCAATCGTTAGGAATCCTTTTGATTTTATAAATGCCCCGATACATAATCCCAAAATTGGGAAAAAAGATGCTATCACCAAGAAAGAATTATTGTTCGCATCAATGCATTGAAACAAATCAAATACTGTAAATACCGCAAAGGCGGTATATATTACAAAATCAATGAGTTGCTTTTTTTTGATTCTCATATACTCACCTGAAATGGTAACCAAAGTCATCTAGAATACATTGGATTATCATGTTTTTTTCATAGTCTGCTTTACCTTTTCCTCTATCTACCCAAACATCATGGCCTTCATATCCTTGCCACCAATGCAGATAAAACTTTTTTCGCTGCTCCGATGTAGGTAAAGGATCAGCAAATTTGTAACCACTTTTTATTATTTTATCAAACCAATAGCATCCAACATCTCCGCCGCCTTCATAATTTCCAAAAAACACTCCACTTTTTTCAATTTCCCTATCCTTGGCAACATCTATCAAGCAGCACCACTCATTAATTCTACAATTTCGCTTATAACGTCCCAAAAGGGTATGGAACCAGGAATGTTTGCCTGTAATTGGCCAATTATCTGACGGATAAATTCCCGCCATGATTTTTTGCGGAGTACAATTGTCTCCACACGGGCCATATGGACATCTTTTAGACCCGCCCAAATCACCCACAATAGCAATTTTTTTGTCTTCATTAATTGTTTTGATATAAAGCCCTAATACATCGTCAAAGAATTTTATATCATCATGTATAAGGAAAATATACTTCTTATCCGTATTATTAATTGCCCATTGATAACGAATATCGTCGGTAGTGGAATACCATTTTGCTCGTCTAATTACAAAATGACCAAGAAGCTGTAATTGCTGAATTATATGCTTTCTAAAAACCACTTCTTTTGTTACTATCGTATGTGTATATCCGCTTGGTTTAATGTTTGTTCTAACTTTAATTTTTATAGGATGCATTAATTCAAGGAACTCTGGCTTGGTATAGTGTTCTATCACACCATTCCCCGAACAATCATCATTTATATAAATCGTGTCAATATGCTCACCACAATATTTTTTCAAAGAGAGCAAAGTATATATCAATGATTCTGGTTTTTTATATGACTGTACCGCTACATCAACTTTCACATTTTTCACCTTCAATCATCCTTCGAAGCCACTCAAGAGACTTCTCCTTCTCTTTTTGGTGCATTTCATTTACATTCGACCAATTAATCGCTTTTTCCAGCAATGAGAAATCGTTATAATCTTTTAGTATTCGATCTTCGAGGCCCATAATTTTGAGTAGACTCTGATTACGAGCATTAAAGCGGCCAGGAAGTATCTCAATAAACGGCGTCCCAAAATTAATTGCAAAACACGTTCCGTGAAACGAATCTGTTAACAAGCAGTTCGCATTTTTTATGTACCACAGAAACTCATTCGGTTTAGGGAGGTAAATGAATTTTCCGCACTTAAATTGTTGAAAATACATTACTGAAATCCTAATTAATTTAAGCCCTGTTCGCATTGCCACCTCTTCAGCATAATCATCAAACGCCTTATTTGGCTTTAGCTGATATATTAAAATATAGCCTTCTGTCTTACCTTTATCGGTTGATATTTTTTCCCAGTCGCTCTTATCCAATAAAAGTGTTGGATCTAAAACTTGCTTCCCCTGAATACCAAATGATTTTAATATTTCTACACCGCTATCTTCTCGCACTGAAATAGCATCATATTTCTTTAAATATTGTGCATATCTGCTGACATTTTCATTTTCAAACGTATTTCCGCCAAAACTTGCTGCATATGCTATTCGCCTTGCATCGTCAGGTAAAAAATCAAAAAAATAGGTGTCATCGATTCTATTGTCATAAAGTAAATTCCAAACTTGGTCACTTCCTGTACAAAACAAATCAACTTCAGGCAAATCATTCTTTAGTTGTACTGATGAGGTATATTCTTTGGTTTCTTTAAGATATACTTTTCTAAATTTTTTGAAGCTATTAAAAGTATGCGTACAACTCGGGAATTGATAGCAATAAAATAGCAATTTAGATATTGGATTTTTCCTCCATCTTGACACGCAAGCTAACGTCTGTGCCAAATTCCCTCCTATCTCGTTGGAGGGAGTATAATTAATATTAACCGCCTCATAGCCTAGTTTTTCAATCATCATCTGTAGTGCAAAGGCTTGAAATAGCGATCCGTAATTGGCAACGGAATGCCTTGATAAAACACCAACCTTCATTATCAAGTCACCTTTCTGTATATATCTTCATAAGATTATCTATATACCACTTTTCAGAGCATCTTTTTTCATCAAATAATTCATATGTCATCCTGGACAATCTTTTTACATACTCGTTGTCCTTAAATCTAATAATAGCCTCAACCATATCACTAATGTTGCTAGCCACAATTTCCCCATTTTTCCCTGGCACAATATCATCCGTGGCAGAACTGCAATCAGTTACAATACATGGTATACCATGAGCTTGTACCTCCGGGACAGTAAGTGGTGATCCCTCGTACCACAGCGAAGGGAAAATTAAAGCCCTTGCCATTTTTAATTGTTCATCAATTTGTTCTTTGCTTAGCCACCCTGTAAACTCGATATTAGGATACTGCGACTTTAATTCATCTTCTAAGGGGCCTTTCCCAATAACAACCCCAGGTACTCCTGCTTTAGTTATAGCTTCACAAAACAATTGTGGGCCTTTTTCAATACTTAATCTCCCTATGTACAGGAATTTGCTATTGTTTTCTGCTGGAATGTGCATCCGATTTCCAACATTAATCGGATTCTTCACAAGATATTTCCGTTTCGGGGTCGGCATCCTTTTAAGTAACTGCGACTCTTGATGTTCGGAAATAAAGATGTAATTCAGCTCATCAAAATTACGGATTACACTGTTTTGCTTAGCTTGACGAATACAACGCCATATTTTTTGTGGATAATTTCGTGCGTCACAGTTACATAGCAAGCATTTAACTGAAAGAGGAGACGCTTCGCATATTTTATGCTCAACGTAATCATAAAGCGCACCATTTGGACAAGCCAAAAAGTATTCGTGCACTGTTAGGAAAGTCCTAAATTTCAATTTGTCGCAGACTTCAAACACTGAGCTGGAAAGCACTTTTGTCCATGTATGGATGTGAACAATGGTTCTTTCTCGATCTAATGTTAGTAGTAATTTTCTGAGTTCTTCTCCCGCTCTTTTATTGTATATTCCTTTAATGAACGCATCCATTTTATTCTTATTTCCCAATAAATCCGGCATTTCGAGCGCAACTATCTTTGCTCTGCTATCTTTGAGGGCTTCACATGGTTCGCCATTCCCTGCAAAGCAATATACATTTAAATCTGTGTATTTAGCGAATGCCAGGACAGATTGCAATGCAACATTAGCAGCCCCGCCTTCGAAGAAGGCATAGTCACATACAATAACAATATTTTTGATTTCCATTACACATACTCCACAATATAAACTGTAAGCCCAAAATCATATTATGATTATCACTGATTTACTCCTTTATATATTTACCTTGTTTAAGTTTATCAATACAGTTTCCAACTAAGCAAGGCAAAAATATACCAACTAGTAGATAATAGATTAAAAGCCACCAGCTTTCGGCTCTGGGAACTAAACTGGCATATCGACTTTAATAAACAGGTTTAAAAATACAGAACCAACTTTAAAAGCTGTAAATTGCAGCGCCATAACCCAAAACGATTGTTTCCCAATATATACAAATATTCTTTTTGGCCACCATGTCAAATGTTGTGCAATAAAGTATAAAACATACATACCACAAACCGAGACTACAATTAGGAATGCGGGATCTTTGAAATAGTTATTTGTCATTGACAGATGCCCGTAAAATGGTAAATTCAGCAAAACTAATAATGCAATCACAAAGATGCCTTTATTATCAAATGAACAACTAAATTCTCTATAGATCAATTGGCATAAATCAATTAGAAACACAACTGTCAATGTATTATTAAATCTTGGAATCGTAAAATCAAAAACATTTGTCATTAGTGAAGAGATCAGCATAAGGCAAATCGTTATCCCAAATCTCACCATCCTAGAATTGTTACACCTAATGATAGTTCGAACAAACCAATCAATCAACGCCAAAATAATCAATGCCATAAAGAGAACATTTGCATACCACATTGGCCCAGTAATAACTTCTCTGTTTGCCATAACTAAAGTTAATACAGATTGTTTCACGATGTCAAAAGCCGAATATGAATTCATTATTTTGCCCTTATAATCCATTCCGAGAGAATAAAACCCCACATGTATTAGGACATTATGAAACACGACTGCTAACAGTCCAACAATTACTATACGACTATACAATCCTTTTATCTTACCACATATAAATCTTCTAGTATTCTTAAGCCTTTCATCTTTTAAAGTCAATCCTGAAACACAAAAGAAAACAGATACTTTATATAAACTTGTAAGATTGCTAATATAGGTTCCTAATTCATTTCCAGACCAAAACGCAGAATTTATATGCATCAAAACAATTGTACAAATTAGTATTCCTTTGCAAGCATCGATCCAGTCCAGCCTTTTAGTATTACTCACACAAATCTCCATCCCCACTTTTTGAAATAGTATAACATACTCTGAACATGATAACTAAAAAGTTTTTTGTTTACATGTGATCCCTTTTCCCATTTATGTATTACTTTAGCATTCGGATAATACATTAATTTAGATACAAGATTCACTCTTTTGCAAAGATCAGCATCCTCCACATACATAAAGAAATTGTCATCAAATCCTTTCAATTCCTTAAATATTTTAGTCCTGACTACCAAAAATGAACCCTGACCAAACGGAACGCGGAAAGGCTTCGAATAATCCATATCCTGCATAGTGTGTTTCTTTTCTCTTGCACGAAACACTCCCTTAAACAGCATCCGATTTGCCATATCAAATAGAGTTAGTTCTTGTCTATATACTTCTTGCCGCTTGCCTAATTCATCTGTTATAAGAGGGATTGTCATTCCAATGTCTGTGTTTTTATCCATCCATGCAACGATTTTTGAAAATGCATCTTCACAGAACAGAATATCCGGATTGACAATCGCATGATATTCACTTTCCAAGCGGTTCAGTACGACATTGTGACCCTTGCCAAATCCCAAGTTTTCACAAGTGTCAATATACTCAACATCCGAATACAGCTTAATCCATTTTTTGAATTGCTCTACTTCAGAAGGCGTTGATATAGACACACCGTTATCAACAATATAAATTATTTTTCGCAAATCTAATGAAGTGTGTTTTTCTATAGACTCTATAGCAGCCTTGATATCACTGTAATTATTGTATGCCACTATGCATACTGATAGTTTTATAGTTGCCTGCATACTTATCCCCTCTTCAACTCGATTATTACCGTCTCTATAGCGTTCCAGAGCCTAGGGATCATCGCTGTATTTGTTAACCCCCTGCTAACAATTAGCTTATTATCAAATACTCCCCCATCATATTTTGGAAACAAGCCCTGGCTTTTTCCGTACAATCCCTTTCCAAACAGTCTTATTTGCCCACCATGACAATGTCCTGAGAGAATCAAATCAATTTCCCGATTCCTCGTATATTTTTCGTAGTTATCAGGATGATGATCCAACAAAATTTTGTACTCTTTCCGTTGTTCAAACGCGTCTAACCATTTCACTTCTGGATAAAGTGCCATCGGTATCTTAGGATCATATTTTTCGCATTTATGGTAAAAATAAGACGTCATACCACCAACGTCAATTTCAGAATTGAAAGATTCAAATTCATCATTTAGTACATGAACGCCAAGGCTTTTGATCTGCTCTATATCAGCCTTAGAAATCAAGAAGTCATGATTCCCTAACGAAAAATATGTGCAAGCAATTCGGACACAAGATGTAAGAAAACTCTTGACTTCTGGTGTTGCACTTAGCGACGTATTTATTAAATCGCCCGCAATGCAAATCATATCTGGCTTACACGCTGAAAGTGCTGGAATTATATTAGCGTTAAACTTTCCATGCAAATCTGCCAAAAGAGCAATCTTGTAATCTCGGCTCAAATTTGCATATATAACGTAATTCACAATTTTCATCTTTTCCATTTTTATCTTTTCCCCTAGACTCAATATTCTTGAGTCCCTTCCGCTTATCCTTACAATTCTTGCGCATTTATTGCTTACGCTTGTTGAGTGTTTAATCACTTGGCATGACTTTTTGCTGATTTTCAAATTTTTTCGTCTCAAACACGACGAACAGCGGGTGGACTTACGTCCATCCGCTGCGGCATTGCCACCCTCCTCAAGTCGGCCAAAAACGCCCTATCTACGGGCTTTTTGCTCACTTTTCCGGGTAAGAAAATATGAACAGTATCAGGTAACCTCTCGGTTCTCCCTGACTTGTTCCTATTATGCCGCATTCATATAACCGAAGGGTTTTAACCCTTTTTGGGCATACCAATCCAGCAGCTTTTTATCATCGTCTGCCAATTTGCTCTTTCTTGTCTCAGCTCCATAGGCTATAAATATTGTCTTTGGGTTTCTTCCTTTTATTCCTTTCCCGTCATAGCAATCATGAATATATTGCTCGATTGTTTTACTGTCGCAGATGACCAAATCCGACCATTTCACCATCATTTGCTCGGATATTTTCCAATATTTTCGGATTGGTGCAGGCCACTTGGCTCTGAGAAATTCATGTCCATCTGGATTGAGGTATACCTTTCCCCCAAGTTTATGGATTTCATGGTAGTAATGCTCCATAAAAGGGCCAATCCGACAAGCCATAATATACATAATCGGATGAGGTATCTTATCCCGCTTGATGATCTCACAGCTTTCATGAAGCGCCGCCACGTCATAATAAACTGCCTGTGCTGGGCCAAGTTTCTCAGGAATTTTTACCCGAAAGCAATGAGCGTTATGGTATGTAAATTCGTGATCGTTTATGATCCGCGCACCTGGTGTTTTATAAGGATTCATACTGCCATCGCCGTTGGCTTTGCACGCTACATGATATTTAATTTTAGGATTATTCTGATGGTATTCTGTCAGCTTATTGATGAATGTTTCATATCCGCCATAAGCACCAAGAGATTTGGCTCCCACCAGGAATACGTGTTGTACTTCTCCACTCTGCATGAAAATTCCCTCTCAAAACTTAAATGTATCTTTCAGCCCCAGCCATTTCTGATCTTTTTCACTGAGGTTCAGCGGTGTCCCATCTACCGTGTACCCTTCCGCACTGGCAGTGCCGTTATAGGCGCCTTCCAGCTTTGGCCACTGGATGCCAATCTCCGGGTCATTCCATGCCAGTCCGCCCTCATCGCCAGGATGGTAGAAGTCCGTCACCTTGTAGCAGAACTTCGCCACATCTGACAGCACCAGAAATCCATGTGCAAACCCCTCAGAGATATAAAATTGCTTATTATTTTCCTCGCTCAACTCTACACCAAACCACTGACCGTAGGTCTTGCTGCCTGCACGCAGATCAACAGCCACGTCAAAGACCGTTCCCTGGATGACCCGCACCAGCTTGCCCTGCGGATACTGCTTCTGAAAATGCAGGCCACGCAGCACGCCTTTGGTGCTCATCGACTGGTTGTCCTGGACAAATACCATGTCTAGGCCAGCCTCGTGCATATCATTCTGGTTATACGTCTCCATAAAATAGCCGCGGCTATCTCCATGAACCGTCGGCTCGATCACATAAAGCCCTTCGATCGGAGCCTTTGTCACCTTAATCTGCCCCATCCTATACTTCCTCCTTACAACTTCGCTTCTTTCAGATACCGGCTGACCGCATCCTGCCAGGTGGGAAGCGGCTTGAAACCGTTCTCCACCAGCTTTTTCTTATCCAGTCGACTGTTATAGGGCCTTGCCGCCTTGCTCAGCCCATATTCTTCCGTGGACACCGGAATTACCTTAGTTTTTAAGCCGTACTGCCTGTAAAATTCACAGCAGAAGTCATACCAGCTAATATAGCCGACCTTGCAACCTGCATTCTCATCCGTCACTTCTGCATTTGTTGCATGGTAATAGCCATACTTCTCCGTCTCGCACATATCGACCAGTAGGCGGGCCAGGTCATAGGTATAGGTCGGTGTGCCAATCTGGTCATTGACCACACGCACCTCATTATGGGTCTTTCCCACGTTGATCATCGTTTTGATGAAGTTCTTGCCATTCAGGCCGAACACCCAGGCAATGCGGACAATAAAGTATTTTTCCAGCGTGTTGCTGACAGCCAATTCTCCTTCCAGTTTGGTCTGCCCGTATACATTCAGCGGCTTGTAATCCTTGCAGTCCGGCTTCCAAGGCTCCGTCCCCTGGCCGTCAAACACATAATCTGTGGACAGGTAGAGCATCTTGCAGTCCACAGCCTTGCAGGCGTCCGTCATGTTCTGCGTGCCGCCGGCATTGACCGCGCGGACTTTCTCCACCTTGTCGTCATCCTCAGCCATGTCCACAGCCGTCCAGGCGGCACAGTGAATTACTGCATCCGGCTGAACCTCCTGAATTACCTTCATGACTGCATCCCGATCCGTTATATCCAGCGAGACATAAGGCATTGTCGTAACAGGAGAGCCATCCGCCACACCCGCGTATTGCTCCGCAATATCGGAACCGACACCTTCATACCCCCGTTTTTGTAACTCGTTCATCACGTCATGGCCCAGCTGACCATTAACGCCAGTCACGAAGAATTTCATTCCTCACACCTCTGCCTTGTTCTTGTACATTTCCTCATAGTATTTCTGGTAGTTGCCGCTGGTCACATGATCCATCCATTCCTCATGAGTCAGATACCAATCAATGGTCAGAACAATGCCTTTCTCGAAGGGAGTTTCGGGATACCAACCCAGGTCGTTCTTGATCTTGGCCGGATCAATACCATACCGGCGGTCATGTCCCAGGCGATCTTCCACGTGTTTGATCAGATTTTCGGAAATACCATCGTCTTTCATCCGGTCATGGAGCTGTGCAATAATGGTTTTGACAATGAAGATGTTCGGGCGTTCATTGTGACCGCCCACATTGTAGACCTCGCCAATTTTGCCACCGTTGGCCACCATGTCGATGGCCTTGCAGTGATCTTCCACATACAGCCAGTCACGAATCTGCATTCCATCGCCGTAAACAGGCAGCTGCTTGTGGTGCTTGACGTTGTTGATCATCAGGGGAATCAACTTTTCCGGGAACTGGTAAGGGCCGTAGTTGTTGGAGCACCGGGTAATGTTGATGGGCATACCATAGGTATCATGGAACGCCATAACAAACATATCGGCGCTCGCTTTGGAAGAAGAATAAGGGCTGTGGGGAGAAAGCGGGGTAGTCTCGGTGAAGTAACCTTCTGCGCCCAACGCACCGTAGACCTCATCGGTGGAAACCTGAAGGTATTTCTTGCCTTCCTTCCAGGTCTTCGTCTCCGAGTTATACCAGGCTTCCTTTGCCCGCTGGAGCAGGTTCACCGTCCCCATCACATTACTCTGCACAAAGATTTCCGGGTTGGTGATGCTACGGTCCACATGGCTCTCCGCCGCAAAGTTGATGACATAGTCAAAGTCATATTTTTCAAACAGGCTGGCAACCAAGTCCTTATCGCAAATATCGCCTTGCACAAAGACATGGCGGGGATCGCCCTCCACGCCTTTCAGGTTTTCAAGGTTTCCGGCATAGGTCAGCTTGTCCAGATTGACCAGCAGGATGTCCTGATATTTTTTCAGCATATAGTAAACAAAGTTAGAACCAATAAAACCGGCGCAGCCTGTAATCAAATATTTTTTCATCTTCATCTTCCCGTTTCCCCGCTTAATGCAATGTATCGATGTATTTCCCATCCGGGACGTCCTTTAGGTATTGGCCATACTGGTTTTTCTTGAGCACCTCATACACCTCCAAAACATCCTCTTTTGTAATCCACCCATTCAGGTATGCTATCTCTTCCAAGCAGGCGATCTTACGATGCTGGTGCTGCTCCATCGTCTTGACAAAATTGGTTGCATCTACCAGGCTCTCATGGGTACCTGTATCCAGCCAAGTAAAGCCCTGGCCCAACAGTTCTACATTCAGTTTTCCAGCTTCCAGGTAAATCCGATTCAAATCAGTGATCTCCAGTTCACCGCGTGCGGAAGGTTTCAGGCTCTTAGCATAGTCCACTACCTGATTGTCATAGAAATAAAGTCCGGTCACACAGTAGTTGCTCTTTGGATGTTCCGGTTTTTCTTCGATACTGACAGCCTTACCGTTCTTGTCAAACTCAACAATGCCGAATCGTTCGGGATCGTCCACATAGTAGCCAAAAACTGTCGCACCCTTGCCGGATTCCGCATTGGCAACGGCTTTTTTAAGCCTTTTATTCAGCCCATGGCCGGCAAAGATGTTGTCGCCCAGGACCATCGCCACAGGCTCATTTCCGATGAAATCCGCTCCGATGATAAACGCCTGGGCAAGACCGTCCGGGGATGGCTGGACCGCATAGGTGAGGTGGACACCAAACTGATGGCCGTCACCCAGCAAGTCCTCGAAGCGAGGTGTGTCCTGCGGAGTGGAAACAATCAGAATATCCCGGATACCAGCGTTCATCAACACCGACATTGGATAATAGATCATCGGCTTATCATAGACAGGAAGGAGCTGTTTCGATGTTACCTTTGTCAATGGATATAGTCTTGTGCCGGAGCCGCCGGCGAGTATGATTCCCTTCATCTTTTCGATTTCCCTTCTCTTAATATGGTCAGTATTTTTACCTCCACTGCTCATGCAACCAGCCTTGATTTCATCAGCACGAAAGGCAAGCACGAAAATTAGCCCGTCGAGGATTCCCACTTGAGAATCCATCGGCAGGCTTGCCTTCAACCCCTTCTTCAAATTTTTATGCTCCTAATATTGGGTCAAATAGAGCATCCAAGAAGCCATCCTTTGCTTCAAGCTTTTGGCGTCTCCTAATTCCGCTCTGCATAAAAATTTGGAATCGAGATTTAGGTCAAGCCGCCAAAAGCCTTGATATTGCGCACTTTTTCTTGGTTGTCCCTATTATATCTCCATCACCCGTTCCAGCCACCGCGATTGTATATTTTTTCTCCATAATTCTTCCTCCAACAATTAACTTCTAACTTTATTTGAACTTTCCCCGGATTAGAGAAAAGGCGGATCTTTTAGCAAATTTCCATAGATACTCCGGGACTATGGGTATTATCTTTACCTCCACTGCTCATGAAACCATCTTTGATTTCAACAACACTAAAGGTAATCCATCTTGCCTTATGGCACGTATCCTGTAGCCATTCTGCCGGCATGTGCTGATTTTCAATTTTTTTCATCTCAAACACGACGAACAGCGGGTAGACTTTCGTCTATCCGCTGCGGCATAACTACCCTCCTCAAGTCGGCCAAAAACGCCCTATCTACGGGCTTTTTGCTCACTTTTCCGGGTAAGAAAATATGAACAGTATCAGGTAACCTCTCGGTTCTCTCTGACTTGTTCCTATTATGCCGCATTCATATATCCGTCCTTATCAATTCCGAATTTATTTTTGATCAGATCTGCCTTACGCA
>ERZ1643249.2779-NODE-2779-length-16030-cov-4.421471_pt1 | contig 16030 bp, 15 predicted proteins | sample MGYA00579263_ERZ1643249 | MGnify/ENA primary metagenome ERZ1643249 (study PRJEB29033, sample SAMEA4952264) | chicken gut metagenome | biome: Broiler Chicken; feature: Gastrointestinal Tract; material: Caecum | place: Ireland | collected 2018 | study: Broiler...
CTGTTTTCGTAGATCCGTAAAACGGAGCGCGGCGGAACGGAAAGACAAAATCGGAACATCAAAAAGGGAGGCGGACGGAGTTAAAAACATGGTCGGCGCAGAAGAAATCATCAAAAAAATCAGCGTTCTCGAAGGCGAAGCGGAGAAGACGGACGCGGAACTCTCGCGGACGGGAGAGGCCGCCGTTGCGGCTTACGCCCGGGGCAGGGTTGCGTCCGTCGAAAAAAAGGTCGGGGATTTTCTGGCACAGGTCACCCCGCTCCTTCTCAAAGTGGCGAAAATCAGCCGCGGTCAGCTGGTCGTGTCGGGCGGGCGGATCGGGGCGCCGGGGAGCGTCCCCGAGCGGTTTGGCGCCGACGACGCGGAAGCCGTCGCGGAGAAGCAGAAACAGACGATCGTCGCCGTCCTGCGCCGGATTTCGCAGACGGGGGTGACCCCTTCGGTCGCGCTCTCGCTCGGAAAGGCGCTGAGCACCCTGTACGCCCTTTCCGACGGCGCGGACGCCTTTTACGACGCCTATTTCCGGGAGGAGAAACAGCGGGCGGCGGAACTCCGTGCGTCTTTGGAAAAGCGAAAAAAGCAGCTTTCGGACGAACTCGGCGGGCTGAAAAGGGAGCTGGACGCCCGGAGGGGAGCGCTGGAAAGCGCGGAGAGGAGATTCCGCTTTGACGGGATGTCGGTGGCGGCGGATTACGCCGCGCCCGTCTCCCTTCCCGTCTGCGCCGCGGAGGCGGGCGGGATGCTCATTCCCCGAAAGTGGCGCCTGTCCGACGACGGTCCGCTCGTCGTCCGGCTGGAGGACGGGGAGATCGCCGACGGCGTGGACTTTTTGCGCGCCCTCATCGTGCAGTTTCTGTACGCCTATCCCGCTCTCGACAAACAGATTTTATACTGTTCGGAAGAGGCGAACAGGGACATGGACAACTTTCTGTTCGCGCTGGAACGGAGCGCGGAGAAGGGGATTTTCTTCGACGGGATGCGCCAGATAGAGGACGACGGAGCGCGGGGATTCGAATACCGGGTCTCGGAGGTGCTGATGTCCCTGCGGAAGAAGATCCAGAGCCGGGCGAACCTCCTGAACGGCGCGGGCATGCGGGACATCTGCGAGTATAACGCGAAAAATCCGATGTCCGTACAGCCGCCCGTCCTCGTCGTCTTGCAGCATTATCCGTTCGGCTACGAAAATTGCAGCAATATCCGCTATCTCTTCGAAAACGGGGGCAAGACGGGCGTGTTCTTCGTCGTCGTGCAAAAGGGCAAAACTCTCCGCCGGAATATCTATTCGGATGAGGAAATGACCGATCCCGCCCTCTTTGCCGATAAGGTCTGTTCGGTCTTTCAGGGGGGCAGGTTTGCGATGAACGGGGAAAATTGCATACCGCTTTCCCTTCCGGAAGAAAAGATAAGGGCCTTGCTTGCGCCCTTTGCCGAAACGGTGAAAAAGAAAAACAGCCGGAAACTCCTCTATGAGGACATCGGATTCGGGAGGGAGGACAAGGCGCCCGACGACGACGGAAACACCATTTCCATCCCCGTCGGCATCATCGACAACGAAGTCTATTCGCTGGAATTCGCTGTGGCGGGCGACGAAAAGGACAAACCCATCTCCTACCTTTTGCTCGGCGCGCCCAAGATGGGCAAATCCTCCCTCATCGAAAGCATGATCTACAACGGCGGCATGAAATATTCGCCGGACGACCTGCAATTTTACCTCATCGACTTCAAGGACGGCGTTTCGGCGGGGCAGTTCCGCCCGGGCGGAAAGGGGGCGATCCCGCACGTCCGCATCCTCGCCGAAAACAGCCGGCTGGAAGAGGCGGAAATCATCCTCCAGATGCTCGAAAACGAGCGCGCGCGGCGCAATAAGGCCTTTTCGGCGGCGGGGTACCGCGATCTCGTGACCTACAATCGGGAATACGCGAAAAAGCACGCGGGCGCGGAGTACTTCCCCCGGATCGTCATTATCATCGACGAGATCCAGAAGCTCTTTCAGGACGAATCGAACGGCGTGCGCGGCAGGTCGGAAAAGCTGGCGGCCATGTGCGAGGACATCGCGCGCATGGGGCGTTCCGCCGGCATCCATCTCGTGTTCGCTTCGCAGAGCGTGGACAGGGCGATGAGCACGCGGCTTTGCAAATTCGTCCCCGGCAGATTCTGTTTCTCCGTCTCTCCCGCCGACGCGGAAAACGTCATCAATCCCCGCGACGCCAGGACCATTCAGGTCGAATGCGACCGGCCGGGCGTGGCGCTCGTCAGCCACAACGAAGGGATCACCTGCCGCAAAGTCCGCATCGCCTATCACGACAACCGCGAAGAGGTCTATTCCGCGGCGATACGCAACAAGTGGCGGGATTATCCCGTCGACGTGAAGGTGGTCGGCGTGACCGATCCGCTCACGATCCGGGAGGCGGCGGAAAAATACGCCGTGTTCGGCGCGGACGACTGCGAAATTCCCGTCGGGGAGGATTTCTTTTTCCAACAGCCCGTCCGGCTGCCCTTCGACAGGTATCATCATTCCATGCTCGTGGTCGGCAAGGACGAGCGGGTGCAGACCGATCTGTTCATCTCCCTCCTGATCGGCGCCCTCCGCTGCGGCGGGGAGGTCAGGCTGCTCGACGCCTCCGGCTCGGGCAGGGTGGAGGAATATTTCGGCGGGCATCCCGACGTGAAATGCTTTTCGCCAAAGCAATACGGCGAACTCCTGCAAGAGGCGCACGGCGAATTCAAGCGCCGCGAAGAGGACCGGCGGGCTTCCTATCGGCCGTATTTCGTGGCGATCCGCTCCCTGTCCACCGTCCGCGATTTCGTCGCCAACAGCCCGATCGGCGGCGGGGGCGTTTCGGACGGCGCCGGCGATATGCCGGAGGGCTACGTCGATCCCCGCTCCCTGTTTTTGTCCGCGGACTCCGGACTCAGGGGCGCGGACACCCTGTACGACATGCTCAAAGCGGTGGGTCAGGTTCCCGATTTTTACCTGATCGTCACGGCGGAGAGCGGCTATATCTTCGACAGGACGTATGCCGACGTGGAGCGGACGGATTACAAGATCTTTCACGAGCCCTACGACGATTCGCTCGGGCGCATTGCGGGCGCGGGGTACAACAGCCGGCTGGCGGAATCGTGCAGGCCGGCGGGCGGCGGGGAAAAGCGCGGCGAAAAAGAAAACGTCATCCTCCTTTCCCGCGACGGAACGTTCACGAAAATGCGCTATTTTCAGTATGAAGATACGGAGGAGACGTTCGGATACATCCATTCTCTGGGAGGAAAAAGGCGGTGAAACTCAATCTCAGCATCCAATCTTACGACGTCAAAAATCTCGAAGCCATCCGGCAGAGCGTGGCGTTCGAGCGGGATTCCTGCCGGCGGCTGGAACAGTCGGCGGAGATCATCCGATCCAACATCGCGGGCTTCGAGCGGGAGTTCTCTTCCGTGAACATGGATCGGGCAAAGGAAATCGTCGACAAATATATCCGGGTATTGAGCGACGCGCAGGCGGAGATCGCCGAATTGCTGGGCTCCGCCGACGAATTTATGGCAAAGCTCAGACACGTCTGGCGCAAGTGGTAAAGGAGAAGATAAAATGGCAAATTCGGGAAAGGCAAACATAGAGGTCATCAAACGGATGGTCGGCGATATCCGCTTTTTCGCGGACGCGGTCAGAAGGGAGGGGAAAAAGATGGCGGACGAAGCGCACGGGCTGAGGAACGAGTGGAACGATCCGCAATACGATAAATACGAAAGGTATATTTCCGAGCTCACGGACGATCTGATTGCGGGCACTTCCGAACTCGATTACTGCGCCAACGAGCTGGAAAAGAGGTGGAAGGAGCTGATCGATGGCTGAGGAAGAATATATCCGGGTCTCCCCCGCGGTCTTTTCCGCGCAGGCGCAGTCGCTGAAAAACAGGGTGCGCAGGCTGGAACAGGCAGCGGCGGCGATCCGTTCCAATCTCGTCCGCTGCAACCGGGAGTTCGACGACGTCAATTTCCGCGAAGCGGAAAAAATCGTGGGCGGGGTGCAGCGGCGCCTGACCGACGCGGAGCGGACGATCGAAAAACTCGTAAAATTCCTGTCGCGGCTGGAAAAAGGGGCGGAGGAATATCTGAACTGCGGCTTTGAGAGGTGAGGACATGGAAGAGATCAGAAAGGCGGTCGGCATTGCCTTGCAGATACAGCGGGAGGCGAAGGAGGTTTCGGACTGCCTGTCCGGAGAGTACGCCTCTTCCGACGGCTGGCGGGACGATGTGGCAGAGTCCTTTTTCCGCTATACGTCGCCCGTCGCCCGGAAGGCGGACGAGCTCGTATATTGCGTCACGGAGGCGGAACGCGCCTGTTCCCACGCCGCGATGTACGACGCCAAGCGGGAAGGGCGGGAGCTGAACGGATTGCAGAGGGAGGTGGCGGCGCTGTGAGTTACAAAGCGGACGCCCGCATGCAGGCCGTCGCGCGCTTTCGGGAAAAAGTCGGCGATTTCGCGCAGAGATCGGCGGAGGACTTCCGGTATCTTTTGCAGCTGCTTCGGGACGCGCGCGCGGAGATCGCCGGGAAGGTGCGCGCATATGAAGAGTGCGTCGTCTCCGCCCGCGGACTTCTGGCGCAGGCGCGCGGCAAAAAGAGTGCGTATGCAAACGCGCGGGCGGGGCTGGAATCGGAGCTTTCGCGGACGGACAAGACCGTCTCCCGGACGCAGAGGACGGAAAACGGCGGGACAAAGACGACGGAGGAACCCAATCCGCAGTATGCGCAGCTGAAACAACAGGCGGATCGCGCGGCGTCGCAATGCGCCGCGGCGTCCGCCGTTTCGGAAAAAGTATATCAGAAGCTGTGCGGTCTGGAACACGATCTGGAGTTTTTGCAGGCGGATCTGCGCAAGGCGGAAACCTGCATCGGACAGGCGGAGGCGCTCTGCCGGGAGACGGAAGCGCTCAACGAAGGCGCGTCGTCGGCGCTGGAAAGGGTCGTCGGCGCTTTAAGCGATTATCTGAACGTATCGCCGGGAAAATAAACGGGAGGTCATGTCATGAAAATTTGCCCTGAATGCGGAGCTCAATTACAGGATGCTGTCAAATTTTGTACCAAATGCGGCTGCAGCGTCGCGCAGCACGAGACGGAAAAAGGGGCGTTTTGCCCCGAATGCGGCGCCCGCGTCGAAGCGGGAACGCTGTTTTGCCCCGAATGCGGGTGCAGGCTGGACGCCGTTCGGGCGGAAGAGACCGCCGCGGAAGCGGGCGGGGCGGGCGGTATCGGCGATCTTGCGGACATCGAAAGCGGGATCGACGCGCTGCTCGAAAAACAGGAGGAGGAAGAGGCGCTGTTTCAGCAGAAATTCGCCAAGGCGCGCTCGCTGTGTATCCGGGGGAAATATTCGGAGGCGGAGGCGGTCTGCAACGAGATGACGGACGAGAGGCCGGAGGATCCGCGCGGATACATAGGCCTTATCCGCGTCGCTTCGAAAAATTATACCCTTTTGGAAGGGGCTGCGATCGAAGGTCAGATCCGCGTGGCGGCGCAGATCCTCAAAGACGAGCAATTCGGCGGGGCGGACGAGGAATACGCCGCATACGAGCGCAGGCGCGCGGAGCACGCCGCGGCATTGCGCGAAGAAGAGCGCCGGCGCAAAGAGGCGGAAGAACGGGCGAAGAAGGCGGAAGAAGAGAGACTTCGCCTGCTGGACAAACAGAAGAGAGAGGCGGAAGAGGCAGAGCGCCGGCGGAAGGCGGAGCAAGAGAAAAAGGAGCGGGAACAGCGGGAGAAGGAGCGTCTCGAAGCGAGAAACAGGCGGGTCACGGCGGCGAGAAAAACCATTGAGGAATGTACGGCAAAGATCGGGGATATACAAAAAGAACTGTACGAATTGTCGAAAGAAAAAGAGAAGATACAGCCGGACTACGAAGCGAAGAAAGCGGCTTACGAGAAAAAGACGGAAAAGAGAAAGAAAAAGAGCGACGCGTTCGACCGCTGGGGAATGAGGGTCAGTTTCATAACGGCGGGGGTCGTCATGCTGGTCTTTGCTCTCGTGTTTGCGCTTTCTTCCGTCCTGGATTCCTGGCATACCGCGCTCAAGGTGATTTTCATCGTGATCGGCACACCCGTCGCCGGCGTCGTCGCGGCGTTTTTGGGCGCATTCGTCAGCGGCATAACGGAGGCGATCGCGGTCGGCGATACGAAGGAGAGCATCAAAGACCCGGCATACGAAGAGGTACGGGAAAAATATGACGGGATCGTCGGGAAGGAAAGCGCCCTGAAGGGGAAAATCGACAGTCTGACGGAAGAGATAAAACGGGCGAAAACCGAACTCGGCTGATCGGAAATATGCGGCAGGATTCTCCCGTCTTCCGGGCGGAATCCGTCCGATCGGCAGAGATGATTTGCGCTTTGGGGAAAGCGCGGAAAGATATATCCGTTTTCTGACGCCGGAAGCAGGAGCGCATTCGTTATGGATAGGGAAGAAACTGCCTTTCATGGAGGAAAAGTCCGTTACGGGCGAAGCCGTTATCGAAGAAATACGCAATCCCTTGCTTTTAAAATGAGCGGACGCCGCCATTGACATGGCGGGAGAGCGTGGCTGGCAATATTCCCCCGCTTTCCGGAAAAGAACCGTCTTTTTTGAATCCGAAAAAGATATGCTTTGCGCCGTTTTTGCTATGGACAACAGGCGTTCCGGCGTGTAAAATAAAGACATCTGTAAATCCGGGAGGAAAACGGCGGTGAGTTATGTCTATATCGGCGAAAAAGCGCGTTGGGAACGTCCTTTTACGGTAAAAAGGTATCTGCACCCGCCCCGCGCGGAGGAAGTGGTTACGATGTGGCCGGACGGGAAAATCCTGTTCGAGCCCGTTTCGGCAGATACATGGCCATGGCTGTATACGGCTTCGGCGGTCAAACTTCTGCTCGGCGAGACATTCGAAGAGATCGATTTCAAGCGCATTCGCTACGAGCGGGACAAAGACGGCATCCCCGTGCACGCCTTTTCCTGTCGCTGCGGGGGGATTTCCCTGCGCATGGAGGCATTCTGCACGGCGGAACGCAGCCCGGCGGCGTATGTCAGGGTCACCCTGAAAAATCGGACGCCGCAGCCGGTCATGCAGAAAATTTCTCTGCTGGCGCGGACGGGGGAGATGGTGCGCCTGACCGGTTCGGAGCCGGACGGCTACGCCCATCTCAACACCAACGTGCGGAATTGGGGTTTTATCCCCGCCGGGTTCCGGTTCGACGGGGAATCTCTGCGGGACGGGAACGCCGTTTTGCGCATGGCGGAGATCGGCAGTCTGCATCCCGTATGGCAGGGGAACGTCAAAGGGGTTCCGTGGCATCTGCGGGGGCTGCTCATGCTGACCTGCGAGATCCCCGCAGGCGGGGAAAGAGATTTGTTTTTCACCTTCCGACGGGAGGGACAGCCGGCGGCGATACCCGAAAATTACGCGGCGGAATGCACAAAAATACGGTCGTTCTGGGCGGGGGAACTCTCACGCATCCGCCGGTATCCCGTCTGGCGCGGAAATCGGTCGGCGGGCGAAATGCGGACGATGTACCGGACGCTGATCGCGGGGTGTTTGCAGATGTTTGCCCGCCCCGTCGGAAAGCCGTACGTCATCCCCAGGCAGGGCGGATTGCAGAACAACATCTGGCCCGCCGAAGCGGTGTGCATGCTCCGCGCGCTCGACCGCGCCGGGGATTTTGCGGATTATACGGCGGAGGTCATCGATTTTTATCTGAAAGAATTGTACGTCGCCGAAGGGGCGGATAAGGGCGCGGTGCGCACGCGGGACGGCTCGATCGGCTGGGGCGGCGACGGCGCGGCGGTCTGCGAGACGATCGCAAGGCACATTCTCTGCCGCGGTCGGGACGCCTACGAGAAATACCGCGAGCCCCTCCTTTCGATGTTCCGTTACATCGAGCGGACGCGCGCGGGCACGAAAGAGGGGGAGTATGCGGGGAAGGGGTTGTTTCCGCCCGTGCGCTCATGCGATTGGTCGGAAGTGTACCAGAATTGGACGAAGACGGATATATACAATTTGCAGGCGGAAGAGGCGGCGATCCGGGCGTTCGGAAAATACGCGGATCGGGCGCTCGGGGAGATGGAGGAGGAATACGCCGATTACCTTTGCTGTATGCGCCGGGTTCTGACGGCCGCGGAGGCGGCGTATTCGGACGGCGACGAGATCGTGCTGCCCATGCACGCGGGCAGAAAACCGACCGAACCGCAGACGGAGGGGCCGTTTATCGCGGACGGAGTCAATCTGATCGCCGCGGGCGTATGCGAAGCGGAAAGCGATACGGCGCGCCGGATCGAAAATTACTATAAGAACCGCTGTATGTTCCGCAACGGGTTGCACGGACTCATGAACTGCGGGCTGCTGCCGGGACATCAGTGGGATCCTTGGGCGGGGCATGTCTGGTACACCGGTTTCGTCGAACAGATGTGGTTTGAAGTCTTTCTGAAACAGGGGCGGCGCGCGGAGGCGGAGGAAACGCTCGAAGCGCAGCTCCGCTATTCGATGACCCCCGAATATTACGTCTGCGAACGCTATTGCGACAACGATCCCTATTTTGTACCATGGCTCCCCAACGGCAGCGGAAACGGCAGGATCATCGATATGCTGCTCGATATGTCCGGGGCGGAATAATGTTTGTCTTGGCGCCGTATTGCTCTGCCGCGCGGCAAACGCGTGCGGATAAATTTTCGGTCTTTTCACAAAATACACCCGATAACGGTTGACAGGCATGGCGCGCGTATAGTATAATAATAATTGATAATTCTTTGATAAAGGAGAGAGAAAGTGGACGCAGACGGCAGTAGTAAGCCACATTTGCTGTTTACTCCCATGTTCGTTTCATACAGATTTCGTCTTTGAGCATAACTTGTGTGCGCCGGGCGCATACGGGTTATGCCTTTTTGTATTTTTCGGCGCCTTCGGGCCCGGAAAAAGCCGAAATTTTGTGAATTCTGACAAGGAGTAAAAAAATTTTTATGTGGGGAGCTTTAATCCTTCAAATCGTACTTATCTTTTTTAACGGGATCTTCGCGAGCGCGGAGATCGCCGTGATTTCCGCCAACGAGACCAAAATGCAGAAGATGGCGGAAAAGGGCGACCGCCGGGCGAAGCGCATCGTCAAACTGACGTCGCAGCCCGCGCGCTTTCTGTCCACCATTCAGGTGGCGATCACCTTAGCGAGCTTTTTGGGCGGCGCGTTCGCCGCGGACAGTTTCGCGGAACCGCTCGTGGAACTCATCATGCGCACGGGGATCCCCGTGCCGCAGAGCGTCGTCCATTCGGTCTGCGTCATCCTGATCACGATCGTTCTGGCGTATTTCAGCATCGTGTTCGGCGAACTCATCCCCAAGCGGATCGCGATGAAAAATTCGGAAAAGCTGGCGCTGGGGCTTTCGGGGATCCTGCGTTTCGTGGCGGTGGTCTTTGCGCCCATCGTCTGGCTTCTGACCGTATCCGCCAACGGCGTCCTGAAACTTCTCGGCATCAGCCCCAACGAAGAAGAGGAAGAGGTGACGGGGGAAGAGATCATGATGATGGCGGAGGCGGGCAGCGAAAAGGGCTCCATCGACACGGAAGAGAACGAATTCATCAAAAATGTGTTCGAATTCAAGGAACTCACCGTCGGCGAAGTCTGCACCCACCGCAAGGATACCGACCTGCTCTTCACCGACCGGACGGACGAAGACTGGAAAAAGGTGATCAACGAGACGCGGCACACCTACTATCCCGTCTGCGGCAAGGGGATAGACGACGTTCGCGGGGTGCTCTGCACCAAGGACTATTTCCGCTTAGAGGACAAATCCCGCGAAAACGTGATGAAGCGGGCGGTTTCGCCCGCGGTGTTCGTCGCGGAAAACACCCCCGCCAACACCCTCTTTTACAAGATGAAGATGACGCGCGAATATTTCGCCGTGGTCGTGGACGAGTATGGCGGCATGAGCGGCATCGTCACCCTGCACGATCTGCTCGAGCAGCTCGTCGGCGACCTCACCGAGAAGGACGAAGAGGCGGAATATACCATCCGCAAGACGGGAGACGACGAATGGGAGATCACCGGGCTTGCGCCCATCGACAAGGTGGAGGAAGCGCTCGGCGTCAGGCTGCCCGAAGAGGAGAGCGAGAATTTCGAGACGTTCGGCGGCTATGTCTGCGGCATGATGGGCACGCTGCCGGAGGACGGCTCCACCTTCGAACTGAGCACCGACCGGCTGAATATCCGCGTTCTCTCCGTCGCCGACCGCTGCATCACCCGCATGGTCGTCCGCGTGCTTCCGCCCCCCGAAACGGAGGAGGAAAAGAAGGAAAAGGAGTCCAAAAAGGACTGACGGGATTTTCGGAAAAAGCCGCCCCCTGTCCGAAAAGACAGGGGGCAGGTATTCAGTTATCGAGATAGGGGGCCATCATCGCCATCGTGTCGAGAATGCGCAGATTGCAGCCGAAATACTTGTATTCGGGCGGACCGCCCGTGATCTCTTCGATGCGGGCGTCGCGGCAGAATCCCCGTCCGAAGGCGCGCACCAGCGTTTCCGCCAGCCCGTTATCCAGATAGCCGAGCACGCGGTTCAGCTCGATGTTATAGACATAGACGTTGTAGGGATAATTTTCCACGGGCACGTGGACAATCTGCAATTCGTCGCCGGCGCGGCTCTGTGCCAAAGCCCCCTGCGCGTCTCCCTTTCTGACGCCGTGCACTTTGCAGAAAAGGGGAAATTCCAGCCCGAGCCGCCGGCAGCGGGCGCGTTCGGCGATCTTTTTGAAAAATGCACGTATATTCATGCGTTCATTTTAGCATATTCCGGGAAAAAAGTAAATACCTTTCGGAAAATTTGTGCGGATAAGCCCTTCGGGGCTTGCTTTTTTGCGCCGTTTTTGATACAATAACGGATGGAAGCATCCGGGGGCGATTCCGGGGGAGGAGAAAGATGACTTACGAAGAGATACAAAGCCTGCTTCGGGAGAAGGGGCAGGAACAGCTGCTGCGCTTTTACGGGGATCTGGACGAAGGGGGCAAAGCCCGCCTGCTCGACCGGATCGGGCAGATCGACTGGAGCTTTGCCGAGACCTTTGCCCACCCCGAAGATCTGAGCGGCAAGGGGAGCAGGGTAGAGCCTATCGCGGGAATGCGCCTGCCCGAAATCGAACGCCGCCGCGCTCAGTTCGAAGAGGCGGGCGTCCGCGCGATCCGGGAAGGAAAGGTGGCGGCGGTGCTGCTCGCGGGCGGGCAGGGGACGAGATTGGGGGCGGACGGCCCCAAGGGTGCCTACGACATCGGCGTCACCCGCCATCTGCCCATCTTCGCCTGCCAGATGCACAACCTTCTCGAAGTCGTACAAAAGTGCGGCGCCTGGGTGCCTTTGTATATCATGACGAGCGAGAAAAACGACGCGGAAACCAGGGCGTTCTGGAAGGAGAACGGCTGGTTCGGTTATCCGGAGAGCGAAGTTTTCTTCTTCGTGCAGGACATGGCGCCCGCGGTGGATTTTGAGGGCAGGATCTATCTGGAAGACAGGGACATGCCCGCCCTTTCCCCCAACGGCAACGGCGGTTGGTTTTCTTCGCTGACCAAGGCGGGGCTCGCCGCCGACCTGAAACGCCGGGGCGTCGAATGGGTCAACGTCTACGCCGTGGACAACGTCCTGCAGCGGATCGCCGATCCCGTATTCGTGGGGGCGACCCTCCTCTCGGGGGCGAATTGCGGCGCCAAGGTGGTCTGCAAGACCCGCCCGGAGGAAAAGGTGGGGGTGCTCTGCCTGGAAAACGGAAAGCCCGCCATCATCGAATATTACGAACTCTCCCCCGAAATGGCGGCGGAGCGGGCGCCGGACGGCAGTCTCGCCTATTTGTACGGGGTCATCTTAAACTACCTTTTCCGTCTGGAAAAATTAGAGGAAATTTCCGGTCGGCGCATACCTGTCCATATGGTAAAGAAGAAAATCGAGCATCTCGACGGCACGGGAAACAAGGTGAAGCCGGAGGCGGAAAACGGGTATAAATTCGAGACGCTGGCGGTCGATCTCATCAAGCCGATGGGAAGCGTCCTGCCCTTCGAAGTGGACAGGGAGAAGGAATTTGCCCCCGTCAAAAACAGGACGGGGACGGACAGCGTGGACAGCGCGCGGGCGCTGCTTGAAAAAAACGGCGTGATCCTGTGACGCGCGGCGGGATTTTCGGAGAAAAGATATGGCGACCGATCTGGTAGGCAACGAAAAATTACAGCGGTTTATCCGCCTTTTGAGCGATCTCAACCACGAGATCGCGGAGGTGTTCGACACGGGCAGAACGGAGGTGTTCGAACGGATGAACAAGACGGTGGAGGAGATGTACGCCATCCAGCACACGGGCGAAGAGGAGGCGTACACGGCGATCGAAGAGGACTGTCAGATCATCTATAAAAACTTCGACGCGATCGTGGCGATGCTGCAAAGCAACGAAAGCCTTTTCTTCGACAACGCGACCAACGCCGCGGTGAAAAAATTCCTCCGCAATATGTTCGATGCCCTCATCGACATTCTGGAGGCGTACGGGCTGGTCTGAACGGGGATCTGTCGGGGAAAACGGCGGTTTCGGAAAAATTTCCCGGCGCGCGCAAAACACTGCGCGCGCTTTTCTCTTATGCGTTCTCTTTTTCCTTCTCCGATTGAAAGGGGCGGAAAGCGGGTATAATAAGAGCAGAGCCGCCTTTTGCCGCGGCGGAAATTTCGGGAGGACACTCAGATGAAAGAAATACACAACGGGGATTTCGAAAGGGAAGTGCTGCGGGCGGAACGTCCCGTGCTGGCGGATTTCAAGGCGCCCTGGTGCGGCTACTGCCGCCGTCTCGCGCCCGTCATGGACAGATTGGAAAAGGAATACGGCGACAAAATTTCCTTTGTCGGGGTGGACACGGACGAAAATCCCGCCCTTGCCGACGAGTACGGCGTGGACACCATTCCCACCCTCATCCTCTTCCGGGAAGGCGGTGTGGTCGGCAAGTTCGTCAATCCGCCTTCGCAGGGGGACATCGTCGACTGGCTGACGGACAAAAATGCCCTGTAATCCCCATAAATAGAAAAACGGGGCAGGCAGGGGAGAGACGAGAGGAGAAAGACATGGAAAAACGGGAATACGACGTCGCCGTGATCGGCGGCGGCCCCGCGGGATATACGGCGGCTTTGTACTGCGCGCGCAGCGGCATGAAAACGGCGGTTCTGGAAAAGCTGTCGGCGGGCGGGCAGATGTCCGCCACCGACCGCATAGACAACTATCCCGGCTTCGGGGAGGGCATCGGCGGCTTCGAATTGGGCGAGCGCATGCGTTCGGGCGCGGAGAAGTCCGGCGCGGAGACGATTTACGAAGAGGCGGCGGCTCTTTCCGTGGAAAGGGACGGAAAGAAGAAAATTCTCACCCGTTCGGGGGAGATCGCGGCGTCCGCCGTCATCGCGGCGGTGGGCGCGCGGGCGCGGGAGCTGGGCCTTCCGGGCGAACGTTCGCTCGTCGGCAGGGGGATCGCCTACTGCGCGGCGTGCGACGGGGCGCGGTATAAGGGAAAGCGGGTTGTCGTCGTCGGGGGCGGGAACACCGCGGTCGGCGACGCCCTCTGTCTTTCCGGCATCTGCGAAAAGGTGACTCTCGTCCACCGCCGGGATTCCCTCCGCGCGCCCGCCGCGCGGCTCAAAGAGCTGGAAACGCACGGCGTGGAAGTGGTCTGGAATTCCCTTCCCTCCGCGCTTTTGTACGGCGACAGGCTGACGGGCGTGCGCCTCAGAGACGTCCGCACGGGAGAGGAGCGGGAAATCTCCTGCGACGGGCTGTTCGCCGCGATCGGCAGGACGCCCGAAACGGAATTGTTCAAGGGGATTCTGACGTTGGACGAAGGCGGATACATCGTCGCGGACGAGACGACGCGCACGAACGTCCCCGGCGTGTTTGCGGCGGGGGACGCGCGCACCAAGCCGGTGCGGCAGATCGTCACGGCGGCTGCGGACGGCGCCGTCGCCGCGCATTTCGCCGAACAATATCTCCGCAGCCTGTAAGCCGGACTTTTCTGCCCGTCGCCCGGACTTGACAAAACGGGGCTGTCCGGTGTACAATATAAGCGTACGATACCGGGTACGGCAAAGCGGCCTCCCGCGGAAAGCAAAAAGAGCAAAAGGAGAAAGAATATGCAGATCCGGAATTTTATGGTCGAATCCGATTTCGACGGCCTGCCCCTGTCCTGCGCGGCCTACGAGCCGGACAGTCCGCCCGCGGGCATCTTTCAGATCGTCCACGGCATGTGCGAGCATAAAAAGCGCTACGACGAGTTCATGCGTTATCTCGCGGAAAACGGCTTCGTCGCGGCGGCGCACGATCACCGCGGCCACGGCGACAGCGTGCGTTCGGACGCCGATCTCGGCTGGTTTCACGACAAGACGGGGGAGGCGGCGATAAGTGACGCCGTCCAGGTCACCCGCGAACTGAAAAAGATGTATCCGGGGCTTCCCGTGCTGCTGTTCGGGCACAGCATGGGCTCCATGGTCGTGCGCTGTTATATCCAGAAGCACGACGGGGAGGTCGACGCGCTCGTCGTCTGCGGTTCGCCCAGCAAAAACCCGCTCGCGGGGGCGGGCGTCGCGCTGGCGAAGACGATCGCGGCGTTCCGCGGGGACCGCTATCGCAGCCCTCTTCTCGCCTGGCTCTCCACGGGCAACGGGGACGAGAAGTTTCCGGGAGAAGGGAAGGGCGCCTGGCTCTCCCACAACCGCGAGAACATCGACGCCTACAACGCCGATCCCAAGAGCGACTTTTTCTTCACCTGCAACGGCTTCGAAAACCTTTTCCGCTTCATGAAGCATACATATGCCAAGGGCAGGTATGCGGTGAGCAATCCCGATCTCCCGATCTATTTCGTTTCCGGCAGCGACGACGCCGTGCTCATCAATGAGGACAAATGGCTCGCCGCCCAACAGATGCTGCGGGACGTCGGCTATAAAAACGTATCGGGCAGGCTCTGGCACGGCATGCGCCACGAGATCCTCAACGAGATCGGCAGAGAGGAGGTCTATGCCGATCTGCTCGCCTTTGCCCGAAAGACGCTCGGCGGCAAAGCGGAGCAAAGCCGGTAGTCCCGAAAAGGCCGACAGGCGAAATCGGCAAAAGCCATGAAAAGCAAAATCAAGGCGCTTTCCCCGTGCCCGGAGCGCGGGGAAATTTTTTGGCGCAAAGGGTTGACAAATCCGTCCGAAGGGGGTATAATGGAAATAAGTAAGCGGAGAACGGGCGGCGTTTGCCAAATATCGGACGCTCTCCGCGGAGGTTAATATGGCGAAGAAAAAGACTTCTTCTTTGCTCGGATTGATTCTGATGGCGGTCGGCATTGTCGGCGCCGTTCTGGCGGTAATCGGCGTGTTCACCGATTGGGTGAGTTATTCGGTGGAGTCCATAATCGGCGGCGGCTCGACGCCCGCCACGCTGAAAGAGCTTGCGGACACCAACGATACGCTTTCTCAGTTGGGCGGCGGTTTGGAGATGTTCGGCGCGATGAACGCCTTTGCGTACATAACGATGGTGCTTACCGTCGTCTGCGCGGCGCTTCTCGTCCTCGTCAAGTTCCTGAAACTCGGGATTCTGCGCCCGATCACCGGACTTGCGGGCATCCTCACCGTGCTGTCCGCCGTGCTCATGGTCGTCTTTACGATCGTGTTCTGCTCCAAGAACGCGGGCGTGAAGATCGGCGAGCTGGCGGAAGGCAAATACGTCTGGGCGATCGGCGCGATCCTGGCGACGATCGGCGGCGTCCTTTCGGGCGTTGCGGCGGTATTCGGCAGGAAGAAATAACTTCAGAAATTTTGTTCGGACGGGGCGCACTCTTCGGAGTGCGCCTATTTTTTCGGTTCGGTCTGTTCATGCGAAACGTCCCCGTATTCCTGTCTTTTTGAAAGGGGAGTGCGCTGCGCTCTCTTGCCTCCCCTTATGGCAGATGTGCCGTTCTCCTCTTGCCGCCTTTTATGGGTAAAATGTTGCGTCTTTTTCTCCATGCCTCCCCTTATGGTAAGGAAGCGAAACGTCTACCCCA
>ERZ1643249.2783-NODE-2783-length-16011-cov-268.028579_pt1 | contig 16011 bp, 16 predicted proteins | sample MGYA00579263_ERZ1643249 | MGnify/ENA primary metagenome ERZ1643249 (study PRJEB29033, sample SAMEA4952264) | chicken gut metagenome | biome: Broiler Chicken; feature: Gastrointestinal Tract; material: Caecum | place: Ireland | collected 2018 | study: Broiler...
TATTAAAAACTCCGCACTACTACTTCTAATCATTAAATCTTTTACCATCATATCATCTCCTCTCTTTACAGAATTATAATAATCTTTAAGCAGGGTTTACCATGCGGTATCAACTAAAAATTTTTACCCTATTTTTTAATAAAATTTACTTATTTAGTTCATTTTTGCAGTTTATTTGAAAAAATGTGCAAGATTTAAAATCTTACAATCCCTTTATTTATAAAGGTTTCTTGGAGAGGTTGAATAAATCGGTATCAACCAGTTTATATTTGTTTTATTTTCATTCATTATAATCACTTCCTATTTCTTGCTTCGTTTCTAATTTCTAATTTCTAATTTCTTATTTATTTTACTTTCTAATTGTTTTCTTTCTTTTTCGAGTTCTTTTAAACTATTTTTAGGTGTTGGCATATCTTCCGGCATCATTCCACCAATGTCAACAATTACTTTTCTTACTTTTTTACCAACTTCATAATGTACATTTTTGGCATTATTTTCGCCTTGAATATTTTCTATTATAAGTTTTTGTTTGAGTTGATTGATTCTAAACAAATTTGTTACTAACTCATCCTAATTCATATTATCTAGAATATCTTCTCTATAAAACAATTTTTTCCTTTTAAAAATATCGTCAGTTGTTTCGCCATTATATAATCATCTATATCCTGCATTATGAAATTCAGTCATATTTTTGACTACTACAGATGAGGCTACTTTTTGTAATGTATACCTCTCCTGGTTAATTTTCTTTGATAAAATCTTTTTTCATCATCTGATAGAGAATCATATTCTTGTTCATTTATTTTTTGTTTTCTTGTTTGAACAGCAAAATAAGTTTGACCTAAAGCAACCACTTCCTTACTTGGGTCGGCGTTTTGAACTATTAGATAACAAATATATCTTGATAATTTGTAATCTTTAATAAATTCTTGTTTCCCTTTTCCTGTTTTTATTGGGTTGTTGAGGTCAACAACCCAATCTTCATTATCATGAATACTATTATTTGCAGATATTATTGCTTTATCAATTACTTTATTAAAATTTTTCCAATCTTTATATTCCAAAACTTTTTGCAAATCACGAGCAAACCAATACTCATTTACATACTCATCAATATGTTTTATATCTTCAAAAGTTTTACTAGTAGATTTATTAACAATTTCTTCCATTCCGCTCTCCTTTTAAAAATATAATATAGGGGTTTACCTTACGGTATCAATTAAATATCTTACCATATTTTTTGAATAAAGTTTACTCATTTTTGCTCGTTTAAATCTATTATATTATATCATAATTTTCAATTAAAAGAAAAAGCAGATAGAAATCCACTTTGGTAAATTGTACTTTTAATTATTTACAATAATTATCTATATTTTCTTTATCATACTTTTGGTTTTTAATCACCTTAAATGTTTCATTGTCTTTATCTACATTACATCTAACTACATCATAAAATGGTGTATCATAATATACAATATTTTCTCCGGAAACTTTTACTAATGAAAATCTTGGGGCCTGGTGGATATTAACAACACCAATATAATCTATCATTACTAATAACGCTATAAATATTAAGAAATAGCTGAAGTTACACAATAATCTTTTCGGATGGGTTAAACGTCTTGTAAATCTACTTACACCAATTAAAGAGACAATTGCACCAAAAACAGAATAAATGGATCCCCAACTGCTTTCACTAGGAAATATTGCAATAGCGGAAACCGAAATTAAAATTCCAAAGGTTATTAGTATAAAGCCAATAAAATTATTTCGGTTTTCAAGTTTTTTATTAGTATAATCTATCGTATTAATTATATTTTCTTCGAGTTTTTCACGGTACTCTTTTTCTGTTACTTTTTCACCACTAAGTAAGTCATTTAAAGTAATATTAAGTTCATTACACAGGGGTTTAAATAATGATAAGTCAGGCATGTTCCTTCCATTTTCCCAATTACTAACAGATTTTTCAGTTACGCCCAATTTTTCTCCTAGTTCAGATTGGGTCATCTTTCTTTGTTTTCGGCAGTTTGCGATAAAGCGGCCAATTTTTTCTTGATTCATATTTTTTCTCCTTTCACATTAACATCATATAATGTAAAAGTTATTTTTAACAGGAAATAATCCTAGAGTTTTACAATTTACTATTTATCTATTTTTTTGATAATTAACATTTTATATAAATGGCTTTATAAATATTTACCGGTAATACTTTCTTTGGAGCTTTTTACATCTTGAACTGTTCCTCTGGCAACTACTCTACCTCCAAGATAGCCACCTTCTGGTCCCATATCGATTATATAATCTGAATTTTTAATAACATCTAGATCGTGTTCAATGACGATTATCGTTGCTTGATTATCTAGTAATCTTTGGAATACTTGAAGTAATGTTTGAACATCTTTAGGATGAAGACCGATTGATGGTTCATCAAAAATGAAGATACTGTCGTCTTGAATTTTACCGATTTCAGAAGCTAATTTTAATCTTTGAGCTTCACCACCAGATAATGCTGGGGTGGATTCGCCAAGGGTTAAGTAACCAATTCCTAAGTCAACTAGAATTTGTAGTTTATCTTTTATTTTCTTTTTATCTTTGAATACTTCTAAGGCTTCTTTGATGGTTAATTTCATCGTGTCTTTGATGTTATAGCCATTATAAAGAGTTTTTTCTACTTCTTTAGAATATCTTGTTCCATCACAGGTGTCACAGGTCATTTCGATATCTGGAAGAAATTGAACATCCATAGATATGGTTCCAGTTCCGTCACATGTTTGGCATTTTAGTTTGCCTGTGTTGTAAGAAAAGTCACTGGCGGTATAGTCAGGACTAATTCTACCGTATAATTTTCTTAGGTCATCAAATACTCCTGAGTATGTGGCAACGGTACTTCTTATGTTACTACCTATTGGTGTTGCATCTATTAGATTTATTTTATTAACCCAACCGGCTTCTAGTTTTTTTATATGTAATGGCATAGCTTCGTTATTTAATTTAGCTTTGATTGCTGGATATAATGATTCTAGTATTAAGGTTGTTTTACCACTTCCAGACATTCCTGTTATAGTAGTTAATCTTCCTTTAGGAATGTCTATGGTAAGTGGTTTTACGGTATGAATAGAATCGGTACTTAGGGTTATTTTACCTAATTTGAAAATATCTTCTTTTGGTATTTCTTTTCTTATTTTAACTTCTTCTTTATTGGATAGATATGGTCCGATTATAGAGTTTTTATTATTTATTATGTCTTCGATTGTTCCTTCACCAATTATCTGTCCTCCTTTGGCCCCAGCTTCGGGTCCAATTTCAATCATATGATCGGCAATTTTTAAGATTCTCGTATCGTGGTCGACTAAAACGACTGAATTTCCGTCTTTGATAAGTTCTTTCATTAAACTTATTAGGCCATCGACATTAGCTGGATGCAGACCGATTGAAGGTTCATCTAGAACATATAAAACACCTGTCGTCCTGTTTCTAACGGTTCTGGCAAGTTCTACTCTTTGGAGTTCGCCTGTCGATAAGGTATTACTAGCCCGGTTTAAGGTTAAGTAACCAAGGCCAAGAGAAATTAGGGCATCTGCGTTTAACATGAATTCTTCGAGAATGTTTTTCCCCATTTGTTTTATTTCAGAATTTAGTTCATCTACTGTTTTTTGAAGAAACGAAATTAGTTCTCTTAGAGGAAGGTCGCATACTTCAGATAAGGTTTTACCACCTAGTAAGGTTGAATTGGCTTGTTCATTTATTCTTGAACCATGACACTGCGGACATATTTCTTCTTTTAAAAATTTAGATACTCTTGTCATACTTTTTTCGTCTTTGACTTTTTTTAGAGCATTAAGAACAGTTGCTTTGGCACTGTAATAGGTAAAATCCATTTCGGTAGCTAAAGCGGTATCTCCTTTTTTAGGTTTGTAGAAGATATGTTTCTTTTCCATCGGACCGTCATAGACAATTTCTTTTTCTTTGGGGGTTAAGTCTTTAAATGGAACATCAGTTCTAACTCCCATAGCCCGGCAAACATCGGTCATTAAAGACCACATTAGACTATTCCAGGGAGCAACAGCACCTTCATCTATGCTTAAATTTTTATTGGGAATTAATGAGTCCATATCGACGGTTTCAATTATTCCAGTTCCACCACATTTGGGACATGCGCCAGCTGAATTAAAGGCATATTCTTCGGCACTTAGTCCGTGAAATTTTTCATGACAGATTGGGCACTCAATAGGTTCGTCTCTTGCAACACATGAAGAGGCAGGAGTAACATGACCATTTGGACAGGTATAGTTGCCACATCTAGAAAATAGTAATCTTACGGAGTTTAAAAGTTCGGTTGCCGTTCCAAAGGTACTTCTAATACTTGGAACACTTGGTCTTTGATGAAGAGCAAGAGCACTTGGTACATGAAGGATAGAGTCAACTTTAGCTTTTTCACCTTGGGATATTCTTCTTCGCGTATATGTAGATAGGGATTCTAGATATCTACGGGAACCTTCGGCATAAAGCACGCCTAAGGCGAGTGACGATTTGCCTGAACCAGAGACTCCTGAGATGGCAACTATTTTATTAAGTGGAATATTTACATCGATGTTTTTTAGATTATGAACTTTGGCTCCTGTTATTTCTATTTTATCTACCATAAAATCAACTTCTTTCTTTATTTTTCCTATGTTTCTTTTAAGTAAATTATATCATATTTTGGGGTAAAAAATTTAAAGTAATCTATATCCCATTTCGTAGTAAAAAAAATAGCGCATAAGCACTATTTATTAAATTTTCCAAACTTACTGAATGGGAATATTGCATAGTTAGTTATACCATCGATATCATCTTCAGATACCGGGCCAATTATTCGGCTATCTTTAGAGTTGGTTCGATTATCTCCCATGACAAAGTAATAACCTTTTGGTATTTTTGATAGGCCAAATTCTGTTAAACTGAAATCGGTTGTTTCTTGGTAGTCTGGCAAGAAATCTTCTTTGATATATTTTCCATTTATATAAAGTTTATTGTTTTTATATTCAATGGTTTCGCCTGGAAGGCCGACGATTCTTTTAATAAGTCTAGTTCCTTGATAATCGAAGACAACTATATCGAAACGGTCATAACTTTTGTCGTATTTTTTTAATAGAAGAATTTCACGATCTTCAAGGGTTGGATACATAGATGATCCATCGACTTGAACTGGCGTGATGATAAATGTTCTAATTAATACGACAACTACTATTATTATGATATATGGGAGTAAAGATTTTATGGTTTTTACAGCTTTTTCTTTATCCATATTTTCACCCCTTTATTAACAAAAAATAAGGTAAAACCTTATTTTCTTTCTTTAATTTTAGCTTGTCCTTTAAGGTCACGTAAATAATTAAGTTTAGCTCTTCTAACTTTACCTTTTCTGATTAGTTCAACACTATCAACTTTTGGTGAACTAAATGGGAAAGTTCTTTCAACACCTACACTACCAGACATTTTTCTAACAGTGTAGTTTTTACTAACTCCACTACCCTTAATTGCAGTTACGATTCCTTGGTATGCCTGAATTCTTTCGTTTTTTCCTTCGATGATACGGTAATTAACTTTGATTGTATCACCAACACGGAACTCAGGAATATCTGTTCTGATTTGAGATTTTGTTATTTTATCAACCAGATTCATAAATCATCGCTCCTTTACAATAAATCTATGATCATAAGTTAAATTAAAGTACCCAGCGGATCACGACATGGAAAATTATAGCATATTCTAAAGGAAAATTCAAGAGTTTTATTTAGTTTTAGTTTGAGTTAGTTCGTAATCTAAAACTTTAGTTACTTTGGCAACGACAAGGTTACGATCAGCTCGATTATTTACAGTTTTTTCCCAGCTTTCAAGACAGTCATAGAGAACGACTATATGGTCATCTGAATCGACTTCGATATCTCTTGAAGCAATGGAATTGGCTTTTATAGTGTTTAAATAATTATTATATTCTTCGCTAGATGAGAAACTGGTTGATATATTATCATCGACAATGTTGGCAAAGACATCAAATTGATATACTCCTGTTTCATCATAATAAATAAAGGTCGGATTACTATCCATATACGATTTATTTTTATATTCGTTTAAATTTCCAAACATACTTCCATCTGTGGTGTTGTGGCCATAGATAATGGATACTTGATTATTCATATCGGCATTAGCATCTAAGCAGATACTGCCTAAGACACTCGGTTTGCCATCCGCAGCATGTGATAAATAATAGGTACTGTCGGTTGTTTTGACAACTGGGTATGGCATGGATAGGCTTGATCCTTCGAGGTATCCGGTAATGTCGGGATTGATTTCTTTTAATTTATTAAAATCGTATTTAGGAGTTACTGGTTCGGCTGCTTGTTCTGCCGGCTCTTCGGTATTTGGAACGGTAGTAACATCTTTTTCTTCTGTTTTAACAAGGGCAATTTGTTCAAGGTATTCGTAAGTACTTTTGTTTTGCATTTCTTCAAAAACGACATAACCTCCTGTGACTAGTGAAGCAATTAATAGGCCTGTTCCAATTAGGCCTAAAAATTTATTTTTTCTTTGTAATTTCATTTATCTTCTCCTACCATATGATTGTTTTTGATTCATAACAAGTTCGTTTAATTTATCTTTAAATCCTTTTTCTAAAATATTAACTCTTTTCAATAGATTTTGAATATATGCCTTGTCTAGAAATTTGGAATATTTATTAATTATTAGTTTTTTATATCTTTCAACGTCGTCAATTACCAAGCTTAAGTGGGTATCGTCATCATCGTCGTCATCTAATACTGAAAGTAAATAGGCAAAGTATTCATTTAATTTCTTTTTAGTTTTCTTTTTTAAAACGTTTTTTATAAATTTAGGTTTTACTAAAACTAATTCACTGACTTCAATTCCATCATAGGGAACTTTATTTTGAGGAGTAAAGTTAAAGCCTTTAAGTTCATGGTAATCGAGATAACCATATATTACGTCTTTATGTTTTTTATCGCAAATATAATATCTTTCGTTCATTTTAGTCATCTCTTTCTAACAAGTCTGGTCTTCTCTCTTGGGTCTTTTTTAAGGCTTCTTCTTTACGGTATTTTTCGATGTTGGCATGGTGACCTGATAATAAGACATCAGGCACTTTCATTCCACGAAAATCTACAGGTTTGGTATAAACCGGGTAGTCAAGTAAATTGTTGTTAAATGAATCTTTTAGATGTGATTCTTTTTCGATGACACCATCTAATAGTCTTGTGATACTATCGGTTATGACCATACTTGGAATTTCTCCGCCGGTTAGGACGTAGTCACCGATACTTATTTCCATATCAGCTAAGGTTCTAATTCTTTCATCAAATCCTTCATAATGACCACAGATAATAATTAAGTGTTTTTCTTTAGATAAATCGTAAGCGAATTTTTGTTTATATGGGATTCCTTGAGGAGTCATAAGTAATACTTTGGCGTCGTCATCTTTTAAATCGTCGACGGCATCGAATATGGGCTGAGGCATTAAAACCATTCCCCTACCCCCACCGTAGCCGTAATCATCTACTCTTTTATGAGGGTCTTTACTATACTTTCTGATATCGTGAACATTTATGGTAACTTTGCCTTTTTCGATAGCTCTTTTAATAATTGAATGATTTAAGAAGCCATCGAACATTTCAGGAAAAATAGTTAAAATATCAATTTTCATCTATAAGTCCTTCGATAACATTTAAGTATATGCCTTCATCGGTTATTTTTTGAATGAAGGGTTTGACATATGGAACAAGATAATCTTTATTTTTTCCTTTAATTACTAGTAGTTCTTGATGAGATGTGTTTTCAATTTCTTTTAGTGTTCCAATGAGTTTATCACCATCGTAAACTTTTTTACCATAAAGTTCTTCGTTTAGGGGTCCAGGAAAATTATAGTCTTCTTTGGCAATATAGATGTTTTTTCCTTTAAGAGGGATAACGTCGTCAATTGTGTTTATGTTTTCAAAGGTAACCATATCATATTTTTGATGAGAACGATATGAGTTAATTTTATATGGTTTTCCTTCTATATATAAAACGCTTCCTTTTTTAAAAACAATATTTTTATATTTAAAATCAGATATTATTTTTACTTCACCTTTTAAACCGTGAGTATTGACTAATTTTCCAAGATAAAACACCAAAACCACCTCTATTTAAAATTTCCCTTTCACTAATGTTAATTATAGCAAATTTTTATATATTTTTAAAGAGAAAACACCTCTAATATGAGATGTTTTATGATGATGAATTTTTTTGTTTATTTTTTAGTAAATTGTTTTAAGTAGATGCCCTTTTTACTGTTTCAAGGGTTTGATAGGTAAATTCATCTAGTGATATATTATCAAATGAATTTGGATTATAATACCAATCTCGCAATTGCAATTGTGATGTTTTCAAATTTACTTTACAAAAACATCTCTTTACTTGAGATGTTCTTACCAAGAACCGCCACCGCCGCCTCCTGATCCACCGCCTGATGAACCACCACCAGATGAACCACCTGATGACGAGCTAGATGGATGAGAAGTCATTGCAGTACTTGCTGAGGCCATGGCTATGTTCATAAATGTTCCAAAGGTGGCAACAGTAAATGTGGCTCCTGAATACCAGTCTGGAGCTTCCATAGTGATTCCTTCGAATTTATTTATCCATTTATCTGATACACCTAAGACGTAAGTATATGGAAGAATGTCGTAGAAGTAATTCGGATTCTTTTGAACTTCGGCTTCTAACTCTTCTTTTTTGGCTATTTCTAGGAAATGTTTAAAGCCTTTGATTTTACCTAATATTTCGTTACCATATGAGGTTCTTTTAGGAATAAATTTAAAGCAGATAAACATTTCAATTAGACATATAATTCCAATTAGATATCCTGCTATATAAACCGAGTCTTGTGAAACTGCTGGAAGGACAAAGTTGCAGAACGGAACTCCACCAAATATCGATCCCCAAATGAATCCAAAAATTTTAAGGCCAATACCGGTTTTACCAAATAATGTACCAAATAATACGGAAAAACCAACAGCAGGGAATAGAATGGCGAATGGGATAAGTGAGGGTTCACCATAATTTAAAATAGGAATAACGGTAATTAATATATATGTTATGAGAAGCATGATGATAATAATTGCTCTTTTGTTTAAAGAATTTTTTTCAAATATTTTTTCTTTATTTTCTTTGGTATTTATGTTATTTAAGATATCATTAACTGTTAAGTAAAAGCTATTATATAAATCAGTTAAAGTTACTTCTTCAACTTTTTCGGTTTGCAGGGTTGTATTTGTTATTTGTGAGATTATCTGACTTATATTATTTTGTTTAAATAAGCCATCTAAAAACGCTTTTTCATTATAATTATTACCATCATATTCTTTTAATTTTGTTATTTTAAATCCTTTAACTTTTGAAAATAACGACTTTTCATTTGTTTCTGTTAGTTTGATGTATCCTTTATCAGCTAGATATACAAGTAGTGAAGTTACATCTTTGTTGGTTGCTTTTCCTTTATATAAATATCCTATTTCTAAACTGTTGAAACCTTCTGGCGGATAAAATTCAACTGTATTTACGGTTTTTTTATCACGGCCAAAGATGAACCATAATATAATAGAAACTAGTAAGCAGGCTATAGGAACAATAAAGATTAAATAGTCTGTTATATCAGTAACGTTTTGTGCGCCTACAAAGTATCCTTCGGGTAGTTCACATCTAACTGTCAGGGCTTCTTCAGGGCTTAATATTCCGTTATATCTTCCCGATATTTGATTACCGTTTACGTTATAGGTTATTTTAGAATTATCAAGACTTCCTTTTAATCCTGATGAGAAACCTAGTTTACTTGAGTCGAATTCTTTAGGCATGGTGATGTTAAATGTTATACCACCGATTACGGTATCCCATTCATTACCAATTAGATTATAATATAGTTCGTCATAATTTTTAATAGGGTCTTTACCTATGTTATAGGTGTATTTGATGGTATATGTTTGGCTGCCGGTTATGGTTTTATATTCATCCCCTATTTGAATTTGATAATAGCCTCCACTTTTTGATGTACTATATTCATTATCAATTGTTAAATTGGTGATTTCTGCCCTGTTTGACGAAGTTGTTCCATCTAATCGTTGAATTTTATTTTTAAGAGGAATTTTTCGATATATTCCATGTCTCTGTTCATTGAAGTAAGCGGTTATTGTTTCAGTAATATCGAATGTATTGTTTTCGTTTACAACGATATCGATATCATATTTATCGATTACATAAGGATATGATTTAAAATTGGCTTCCACACTTGGTGTATATTGCGTTTGATTATTTTCTAACGAAGTAATTGTCAGTTTATAATAAGCTATATCGTTTACAGTATAACCATTTAAAATGCTTAAGTTAGTCATTAGAGAAAAATCATGAGTGCCTTTTTGAACGAACTGGGTATTACCATAGTTTCCAATCATATTAAAGTTTGTATCATAGTATAAAACTTGGAAAGTATAATATGAATTTGTTTGAGTTGTAATAGTTCCAGTTATACCAAAGCTTTGAGCTGAGGTATTTGTATTATCTTTAAATGTTAAATTTGTAAATGAGATATTTGAAAAGCTAACAGATTCAGTTTCTTGTACGCTTAGGTAATTGGACTGTTCAGCTTTGACAGTAGTGTTTAATGGGCAAATTAAGCATATAGTCAATAATATTATAAACAATATTCCTTTTTTATTCTTTTTCATAAGGGCCTCCTATAATTTTACTTCGACGTTTTTTCTTTCTTCGGCTTTAGCTTCAAACATATTTTTAGATTTGAATCCAAATATTTTGGCAAAGATATTGTTTGGAAACATTTCTACTTTGTTATTAAACATTCTAACAACGGCATTATAATATTTTCTAGAATTAGCTATTTCATCTTCGGCTTTAGTTAGATTTTCACTTAAATTTTGAAACTGCGTACTAGCTTTTAATTCAGGATAATTTTCAGCTATTGCCATTAATCTTTCTACCCTAGGATATGTTTCTTCATAGGAAGACATTTTTTCATTATTAGACATGTTTTCGTAGTTATTGCTTCTTAGTTTTACAACTTCTTCTAAGGTTTGTTTTTCATGTGTAGCGTATCCTTTGACTATTTCAACTAAGTTAGGTATTAGGTCCCATCTTTTTTTGAGATAAACATCCATAGTTGAAAAGGCTTCGTTTACCATGTTGTTTGAATTTACAAAGCTATTATATAAGACAAAAATATAAATAATTAATATAACAATTATTCCAATAATAATGTAGGTAATCATTTTCTTTCCTCCTGTTTTAATAAATTATTTTAGTTCATAAAGTATGATACTTGTCGCAACGGCAACATTTAGGCTTTCACAATGTTGATTCATGGGAATATACATGTATTCATCACACATATTTAATATTTCTTCTTTTACACCATTGCCTTCATTTCCCATAATGATGGCAAATTTTTCTCTATTTTTAAATTCATCTAATGGTTTACCACCATCTACTTTGGTTCCGTATAGTGGATATTTTCCTTTTATTTTGGGAATAAATTCAAATAGATCTTCAGTTATAATATTGATATGAAAAATCATTCCTTCACTAGCTCTTATAACTTTAGGGTTATAAGGGTCGACTGTGTCTTTACTTAAAACAATTGTATCTATATTAAAGGCAACGCTACTTCTGATAATTGTGCCTAAATTACCAGGGTCACTTATATTATCAAGAATTAGTAATCTACTTCCTTTTAATTTATTTTCTTTTATTTGGCATAGTCCAAAAATACCAGTAGGAGTTTCGACTCCACTTAGATATTTGGTTATTTTATTGTCGATAAGATATGTTTTAACATCTAAATTTAAGTTATCTTGTTCGACGTATAATTCTTTTAAAAGTCCAGCATTATATGCTTCTTTTACTAAGTGATCTCCCTCAACTAAAAACTCTCCTGTTTGCCGGCGATATTTCTTGTTCTGAAGTTTTTTTAAGTATTTTATTTTTTCATTATTAACTGATGTATACATATTTTTCACCTAAATCAATTGTATCAAAAAAGATGAATTAATTAAATAATTTCGCATCTTTTAAATTTAATTTTGTAAAATCTTTATACTAATAATTAAAAAAACTGTAATGATTTCATTACAGTCCCTAGTTACATTTTGGTAGGTATATAAATACCTAAGATATTTAGTAAGGCTTTGATAATACGATTATTTAAATTTAAAATATATAAGTAATCTTCTTTTTCTTCTCCGGTTAATTTATTTAAATGATTTGTTTCATAGAAGTCATTGGCAGCTACTGATAATTCATATAAATAATTGGCAATATAATGAGGTTTTAATTCTTTAATTGATGTGTTTAAGGCGTTAGTTACTTCTAAGATTTTCATTCTTAAGTTTTTATCTTTTTCATTATAGATTTTATTTGAAAGTTTTCCTTTAGAAGTTAATAATTTATTTATTCTAAGGTAGGTATATAAAATATATGGTCCAGTTTTACCGTTTACTTCACTGAATTTTTGAATGTCAAAGATATAATTTCTTTCAAGGTCGTTTTGAAGATCGGCAAATTTTATAATAGAATTAACTATTTTATCTAAGTCTTCATTATCCATATTTTTATTTTCTTCTCTTAGAGAGATAAATGTTTCTTTGACTTCATTTATTAAATCATCTAATTTAAAGGCTCCCCCACTTCTGGTTTTAAATGGTTTATTATCTTTACCATTTACAGTTCCATAACCGACATGTTTTAATTCTTTTTCAAAAATATGAGATTTTTTAGCAGCTCTGAAAACCTGAGTAAAGTGCATGGCTTGACGAGAGTCAGCAACATAGATTATTTCATCTGGGTTATAATCTTTTTGTCTTTGATAAATCGTGGCTAAATCTGATGATGAATATAGGTAGGCTCCATTACTTTTTTTATAGATAAACGGTGGCATTTCATTTTTATCAGTATCTTCTTTTACATCTATAACTAATGCGCCTTCGTCTTTTTTCAGAATATTTTGTTTATTTAGATAATCTGTTAATTCATCAAAGTATTTATAGGCATCACTTTCTCCATACCAAAGGTCAAAGTCAACGGATAAGTATTTATAGATTCTTTTGATATCTTTAATTGAGACGTCACAGATTTTTTTCCAAAGAATTTGATAGTCTTTATTTCCTTCTTGAAGTTCTTTGGTTATTTGTTCACATTTGTCTTTGACTTCTTCATTTTCTTTACATAAGCCACTTATTTTAGGATATGTGACGTTTAAGTAATTTAAATCAAATTCTATTTCTTCTGGTTTTTGATTTTGAAAGTCATTTAAGATTCCATAAATTACTTGTCCCATCTGAAGGCCAATATCACCTAAGTGAACATCACTTATGGTTTTATTTCCCTGGAACTTTAAAAGGTTGTTTATAGCCTGACCTATAATAGCTGTTCTTAAGTGACCAACGTGCAGGGGTTTGGCAATATTGGGTCCGCCATAGTCTAAGACGATAGTTTGATTGCTTTCTTTTAAACCAAGTTTTTCATCGTCGTTTAACCGTTTTATATATTTACAGATGATTTCATCACTTAGGGTTAAGTTTAGAAAACCAGGGCGTGAGAATGAAACTTTTTTAAAATACTTAGAAAAATCATCTAGTGAATTTATTTCTTTTTCGAGTTTTTCACCAATCTCTACGGGTGATGTGTGATTAATAGCAGCTAGTTTAAATAAGTCATTACACTGAAAATCAACGCCTTCTATTTCAGATTTAGTTATTTTAGGGGTTATTGGATAGCCTTCTTTGATAAATACTTGTTTTAGTATTTCAGTTATTTCGTTTAGCATGTATTTTCCCTCCTTTTTTAAATAAAAAAAGTCTTATAAACTAAGGACGAGTTTCCCCGCGGTACCACCTTAATTCATAGAGACTTTCTATGCAACTTTATCTTTAATGCAGATATACAAACAGCTTAACATAAGAGATGCGCTTCACAAGAGAATATTACTATGTTTACACTATCCATAGCTCACTTCAAATATTTTTTCTTATTACTGTTTCTCTTCTTTGCCTTGAATTAATTATAAATAATTATATTTGTTTTGTCAAATGTTTTTCATCAGGTACGTCAGGGATAATAACTACTAGTGTTTTAGGTTCTTTGACTAATGATGTTTTTTCAATACTATTTAAATATCTTTGAATTAGTGCTTCTTCAAACTTTTTATATTCTTCTTTTTTAGCTTCTGGTTCTTCCTTTGGTTCAAATATTTGAACAGGCAAGTAATTTAAATATATATCTTTATTTAAGAGGTATTCTTTTATAAGTTTATTTGCGTTAACAGAGTATTTCGTGTTATTTAAAATACGCTCTTTATTTTTATTAATCCAGTTTAAATCTTTTTGAACGTCGGCATTTACTTTTTTATAATTATAAAATTTTGTTCCAAGAATCATCTTAGTAGATCTAGTTAAATTATTTAAAATCAGTTTTATCATTTCGTCAAAGTCATTATAATCGGCAATATAATTTTCAATACCTATTGAAAGGAGATTCTTAATTATGTCAGATGATTTGGTTAATTCGGGATTTGCATAATTGACGGTTAAGAACTTAAGACGAAAGCTTTGATAAGGAAAAGATTTATCACTTAAATAACCATCTGAAATTATAGATTTATAAACTTCTAAAAGATTTGGAAGGTCATTTCTAGAAAATACTTGGTATTCTTCTTTTAATTTAATTGGTATCATAATGACTTCTTTACGGACACTTCCGTCTTGATTTCTTTCTTTAATTATTTTTTGAGCATCTTTGTTTCCTTTTTCAGCTAATAACTTTATTTTATCATAGTTTTCTTTAATCCATTTTTCAATATAGGTTCCATCTTCAAAAATGTGATATTTTTTTTCGGTATTAATTGATTCAGCTTGATTATAAGATGCGGCTTCTCTTAATTTATCTTCAAATTCGATTTCGGGTTCCTCTTCTTTAGAGATAAGATGAAGAGTTTGATAATCTAAAATAGCCTTGGCTTTTCGATTATCGATATTTGCAAGTTCAGTTAATATGTATTGACCTCTTTCACTTCTAAGCCATTCATTCATAGATGTTCCATCGGTAAAGTTTACTCTTCTTCCTTTGGGCCTTGGCAGTTCATCGTTTTTTTGCAGATATAAATATAATTCGTTGACACGGCGAAGATATTTTAATTTAATCATAAGAATCCCCCTTTTTCTAACGGTGTTTATTATACACAATATATTATTTTTGTCAATAAAAAAGCTCAGAAAATATTTAGTCGTTAATTTAATATTTACGCAAATAGCTAATTAGCTATTTTTTCGTATAAAAAAGGCTTATAGTAGGATAAGTAATACTAATAAGCCAAGAATTATTCGGTAGTAACCAAAAATTTTAAAGTCGTGTTTTTTAACAAAATTCATTAAGAATTTAATAATAAACATCGAAGTTATAAATGCTGTTATCATACCAACTAATAGGATTGTTAGTTCAGACGATGTAAAGTCTAAGCCAAATTTAACGATTTTAAGTAAGCTTGCACCAAACATAACAGGTATAGCTAAGAAGAATGTATATTCAGCAGCAACCGTTCTTGATACTCCTAAAAGCAGGGCTCCAACGATGGTCGCACCCGATCTTGATGTTCCAGGGAATATAGCGGCAATTAACTGAAATATGCCAATTAAAATTGCCGTATTATAAGTTATTTCAGTTAAAGAATTTATTTTTGATTTTTTTCCTTTGTTTTTATTCTCAATAATTATGAATGCAATACCAAAGACGATTAAAGCAATAGCAACGCATATTGGATTATAAAATAGTTTAGTAAATATATCGTCAAATAGAAGTCCAACTATTGCGGCAGGGACGCAAGAAATAATTATTTTTATCCATAAATCGATAATATTTTTATTGATTTTTATTTTTTCTTTCTCTTTTTTTAGTGGCCAAATATTATTCCAAAAGATT
>ERZ1643249.2788-NODE-2788-length-15994-cov-9.953071_pt1 | contig 15994 bp, 19 predicted proteins | sample MGYA00579263_ERZ1643249 | MGnify/ENA primary metagenome ERZ1643249 (study PRJEB29033, sample SAMEA4952264) | chicken gut metagenome | biome: Broiler Chicken; feature: Gastrointestinal Tract; material: Caecum | place: Ireland | collected 2018 | study: Broiler...
TTTATGTGCTTACTTATGTGATTGGTCAGCAGCAGGGTGATCGCCAGCCCGATTGCGAAATTCTAGTTGTAGGTAAGTCGAAAGATGATGCTATGCGTAGGGGAATAAAACGGGTTATCGCAGAGCGTGAGCGGTGGGGTTATACATGTGATTATGATGGAGCAACTATATTTGTTTATCTTCCCAACGGTAATTTGTGTGAAACTTATACAGATTTCAAAATTGAAGAGCTGTAGTCTTATGAAAGGAGAGAAAATAATGAAGATAGCGAAAAATCTTGACGCTATCCTGCGTGTATATTACACGTGTCCGGAGATAGGGAATGAGGAGATATGTGAGATATACGGCGAAACAGCGCAGTCTACAATCTCAAAGATGAAACGGATCGCACGAAAGCTGCAGACGGAGGAAGGCGTCCGCACCATCGGGCTGAACACGGTCAATACAAAAACAGCGTATAAAGCCTGGGGCATCGACATCAAGGCGGTCGAGGAAAACCGGGCTAAGCTGAAAAAGCTCGGTCTGTATGAGCCGCAGGAGGTGAGCTGATGTACATACTGGCTAAGATATTGCTGATCATGGTCATATGTATCATAGGCCTGAGCGTGCTTATGGGTCTGCCGGTACTCGTGCTGGTAGCCGCACAGATCATCAAAGCGATAAAGAAGGGACTGGGGAAATGACAAGCATAATAGTAGCCTCAATAATCGCCGGGGCGCTGCTGGCGCGTCTGGTGCTGTACATCATTGATTGGCATAACAGCGACAAGGAGGCGCGCGTCAATGCCACACTGGCGAAGAACCGCCGGGCGTGGCAGTATGAGATACAGCGCGCCGGGCAGCGGCTCCGGGAGGCGGACAAGCGTGCCGCCGAAGAGGCTGAGCGCAAGCGCATAATTGCCGAGAACCGCAGGAAGCCGCTGAACGTAACACTCAAGGGCTACGTGAGCAAGTATGCGGAAGTGTGGGAGTAAAAAAAGACAGCCGTTGGAGCGGCTGCCATTCCTACGAATAATAAAGTATTATTTTATATTTGTCCCCTTTATTATACCATAAAAGGGGGCGGGAAGTCAAGAAAGGAGCATAAACAAATGGAATTGACAGTAAGATTATCAGCGAAGGACATGAATACGGTCGGAGTGTTTGCGGCTTTGGAGGAGCTTTGCAGGTGCTTCAAGCCGGAGGAATTCGGATCTGTTACGATGGACCCCGATAAGAGCAAGACGAACACCGAGCCTGTAAATAAGGAGACGGGCGGGAGCACAGCGGGTGCGCAGCCGCCAACGGCACCGCCTGCGCCGCATCAGCAGCCGGAGGCGATCCCGACACCGACGGCACAGCAGCCGCCGACTGAGATCCCCATTCCGACAGCACCGGTGCAGAACACAGCGCCGCCTGTTGTGCCGGTTGCGGAGCCGCAGCAGTTTACCAAGCCGCAGATAGCACAGGCAGCGGCAGTATACGCTGAGACATCAGACACGGCGCGGCAGCAGGTCTGTGATCTGATACACGGCTATGGGGTGGCGGCGCTCGGAGATATACCGCAGGATAAGCTCGGAGAGTTTGCGACAAGGCTGAGAGGATTGGGGGCGCGTATCTGATGCCTGACATACATGCGAAGAGGTACAGCCCCTCAGGCTCGTGCAAGTGGCTGAACTGTCCCGGCTCTGTCGTACTTGAGGCTGAGTTCCCGGACAAGGAAACAGAATACACCCGTGAGGGAACGCTGGCGCATTCTATCGCGGAGCTGAAGCTGCTGAAGCATTTCGCGCCTATGAGTCAGAGGACATTCAGCACGAGGATGAACAAGCTCAAAAAGGAGCCTTTGTATCAGGAAGAAATGCAGGGATATACAGATGTGTATTTCGATTACATAAACGAAACGGCTATGAAGTTTGAGTCCGCTCCGTTTGTGGCAGTGGAAAAGCGCGTTTCGTTCGAGAACTATGCGCCCGGAGGCTTCGGGACAAGCGACTGTATACTCATCGGCGGTGATACGATGTATGTATGCGACTTTAAATACGGCAAGGGCGTCAAGGTGGATGCTGACGGCAACACTCAGGGTATGCTGTACGCTCTGGGAGCGCTCGGAGCGTATGAGATGTTCTACAGAATCGATCACATCGTTATCGCAATAATACAGCCGAGACTTGATCATATTTCGGAGTACAGCATTACTGCTGACGAGCTGAGAAGATGGGCCGAGGAAGTATTAAGACCGGCTGTGCAGAAGATAGAAGCCGGTTCGGCAGAGTGCCGGCCGGGCCCGTGGTGTGACAAGGGTTTCTGTAAAGCGCGCTGCAAATGCCGCGCGCTTGCCGACAAGAACCTGCCGCTTGCAGACGATTATGGACTTGCCGATGCGGCGATGCTTACGAACTCACAGATAGGAGCGGCACTGAAGCGAGGGAAGCAGCTTAAGGAGTGGCTCGGCGAGCTTGAAAAATACGCCCTTAAGGAATGTATTGACGGAAGAAGCGTTCCCGGCTGGAAAGCAGTCGCCGGGCGCTCAGTACGGCAGTTCACCGACACAGACGCGGCATTCGATCATTTTATCGAAAAAGGCATAGAAGAGGATATGCTGTACAAGAGAGTACCTATAACGCTTACAGAGACAGAAAAGCTCATAGGCAAAAAGAAGTTTGAGGAATTGGCTGAGGGGTATATAACCAGGTCGGTCCCGAAGCCTACGCTTGCGGAGAGCGATGACCGCAGAGAAGAATACAGACCGAACAGCGCGGCGAACGATTTCGCCGATATAGTATAAAGGAGGATCATATCATGTATCAGAACATACCAACAAAGTGCCTTACGGGAGTAGTAAGAATATCATACTGCCATTTGACAGAGCCGTACAGCCATAACGGCGGAAAGCCGAAGTACAGCGCTACACTGCTCATACCGAAGTCAGACACTGCAACGAAGGCGGACATCGACCAGGCTATGAGGTCGGCGGCGGATCATGGAGTAAGCTCATGCTGGAACGGGACACGCCCGGCAGCGTACAAGAACGCGCTCATATATGACGGCGATGGAGTGCGCCAGAGCGGCGAGCCGTTCGGTGAGGAGTGCCGCGGTCATTGGGTACTGACCGCATCGACAAAGACCAAGCCGGAGGTCGTACATATAAGCAACGTGCGTTCGGAGCTCGCGCCGTCGGATATATACAGCGGTATGTATGCGCGTGTTACGATAAATTTCTTCCCGTATAACAGTAACGGCAACAAGGGTATCGGATGCGGACTCGGAAACGTCATGAAGGTGGACGATGGTGAGCCGTTGGGCGGACGCAGCTCGGCAGCTTCCGATTTTGCCGATCTCGAAAACAGCGCCGCCGCGCCTCAGACCGGCTATCAGGCACCGTCTCAGCCGGCGTATGTGACCCAGCAGCCATACACCGCTCCACAGCCTCAGCAGCCGATGGGCACTCCGCAGTACGGGAATATTGACCCGATAACGGGTGCGCCGATAACCGGCATTTACGGATTATGAGGCATCTTAGCATAGATATAGAAACTTACAGCGATGTTGATATAGGCAAATGCGGCATGTACCGTTACGCGGAAAGCGATGCGTTTGAAGTGCTGCTGTTTGCCTATTCGGCGGATCTCGGTCCGGTGTATGTGGTCGACCTTATGAACGGAGAGCGTATCCCGGACGAGATACTGTCGGCTTTGTTCGATCCCGCAGTTATAAAGCATGCATATAATGCAGCGTTTGAGTGGTACTGCCTGTCGAAGTGGCTGTCGGTACCGGATCCGGCATCGTGGATAACCCAATGGAGATGCACGATGATACACGGGCTGTACTGCAGTTTTCCCGGCGGTCTGAGAGCGGTCGGGGAGGCTCTGGGACTGCCCGATGACAAACGTAAGGACTCCATAGGCAAAGCACTCATAAAGCTGTTTTGCGTACCTCAGGAACCCAAGAAAAGCAACGGGAACAGAACAAGGATACTGCCGCGGCATGAGCCGGAGAAGTGGCAATTGTTTATTGAATATAACCGTCAGGACGTTGTTACCGAGATGGAAGTCGAAAGACGCCTGTCCGGATTTCCGGTACCCGAGGAGGTTTGGCAGCAGTGGTTCACTGATATGAGGATAAACCTTAACGGGGTGAGAGTCAACTTAAGTATGGTGACAGGAGCTATCGCAATAGCGGATAAGGAGACAGAAAAACTCACAGCACGGGCCCGGGACATCTCCGGGCTCGAAAAGCCGTCGGGCAGCGCGCAGTTTTCGCAGTATCTCAAAAACAAGGGCATTGATGTGGCAGACGTGAGAAAAGAGACTCTGGAGGAGCTGGCAAAGACGGAGCTGCCGGAGGATGTGCGGGAAATGCTGAAGCTTAAGAGTGAAATATCCAAGACGTCAAACAAGAAATACGAGGCTATGATAAACACCGTGTGCGCCGATGGGCGCATCAGAGGGACGCTGCAGTTCTATGGAGCGAGCCGTACCGGCAGATGGGGAGGCAGGTTCATACAGCCCCAGAACATGCCGAGGACGTACATAAGCGGAGACCTGCTGCCGTATGCCCGTGAGCTCGTAATGGATCGTGATACAGACGCGCTGAAGCTCGTGTTCGGAAGTATACCGGACACGCTTTCTCAGCTTATACGGACGGCGATTGAGGCGCCGGACGGATATGTATTCATAGACGCCGATTTCTCAGCGATCGAAGCGCGCGTTGTAGCGTGGCTGGCGGGTGAGCAGTGGGTATTGGACGTGTTCAATACGCACGGTAAAATATATGAGGCAACAGCGTCGCAGATGTTCGGCGTGCCGATAGACAGGGTCAAGAAGGGTAACCCTGAATACTCGCTCCGGCAGAAGGGCAAGGTCGCAACGCTCGCGCTCGGTTACGGCGGCACGACTAACGCGCTTATCAATATGGGCGCGCTGCGTATGGGGCTGTCAGAGGACGAGCTGCCGGATATAGTGAGCCGCTGGAGACAGGCAAACAAGCGGATATGCGATCTTTGGTACAAGCTTGAGAGCGCGGTGCTGCAGACGTTCAACACGGGTGTTTCGACTGCGGTAAACGGTTTGATCATAGCCCGCGAGGGTGACAGCGTAAACGGTCTCGACTTCATAACGGTCACCCTGCCGTCAAGGCGCAAGATGTTCTACGCATTCCCTCATCTCGGCAAAAACAGATGGGGGAATGATTCGATATGCTATTTGGGTACGAATATGGCGAAGAAGTGGGGTGAGATCGAGACATACGGCGGCAAGCTCACGGAGAACATCGTTCAGGCGATAGCGCGTGACTGTCTCGCCGTTAAGCTCGAACGGCTGACGGCGCTTGGATACAAGATAGTATTTCATGTGCATGATGAAGTAGTTATAGAAGCCCCGGAGGAGAGTGCCGAGCTTGACGCCGTATGCGGGATAATGTCCGAGCCGATACCGTGGGCGCCGGGACTGCCGCTCAATGCGGACGGGTATGTAAGTAAATTTTTCAAGAAGGACTGATAGATATGGTCAATGACAGATCAATAACCATAAGTACCGGAACGAGCCGTAAAGCTGTTAGATGGACCGCGCAGACACTCATGCTGTCGGAGCTGTATGATAAGCTCAAGATACCGGTACGGAGTACGGAAAGTTTGTCCGAATACCTCAGCATGAAAAAGGGACAGCAGGACGAGCTGAAGGACGTGGGCGGCTTCGTGGGCGGCGAGCTGTCAGACGGCAGACGGCGCGCAGGTTCCGTAAAAGGCAGGGATATAGTCGTACTGGATCTTGATAATCTGCCGCCGGGAGGTACGGACGATATATTGAGACGGCTTGAGGGCTTGGGCTGCGGATACTGCTGTTACAGCACCCGCAAGCACCGTCCGGAGGCACCGAGACTGCGTGTGATACTTCCGCTTGACCGTACCGTTACGGCGGATGAGTTCGAGCCTATCGCGCGCAGGACAGCTTGGTATATACAGCCTGAGCTTACGTTTTTCGATAAGACCACGTTTGAGCCGTCGAGACTGATGTATTACCCCTCTGTATCAGCGGATGCGGAGTATATTTACAAGACCGCAGATAAGCCGTTCCTGTCGGCGGCGGGGCTGCTGGCGACATATGCGGATTGGCGTGATATGACACAGTGGCCGCAGGTACCCGGAGCAACGGCAGAATATTCACGGCTTGCAAAACGTCAGGCGGACCCGGAGACAAAGCACGGCACAGTCGGCGCATTCTGCCGGGTATACAACGTGTACAGCGCTATGGATAAATTCCTCAACAGCGTTTATGAGCCGTGCGCGGCCAAAGACAGATACACCTATACAGGCGGTTCGACTGCGGGCGGTGCGGTAGTGTATGAGGACGGTAAGTTCCTTTATTCACATCATGCAACAGACCCCGCGGGAGGTAAGCTGTGCAACGCGTTTGATCTGGTACGGCTGCATCTTTTCGCGGATAAGGACGATGAGGCGAAGCCGGATACTCCCGCGAACAAGCTGCCGTCATTCGTTGAGATGTGCAAGCTTGCTGTCGCGGACAGGGCGGTATCGACACAGCTCATAAAGGACAGGCGCGATGAGGCTGTAAGTGATTTCGAGAGCGTTGAAGAAAATGCTGAGTGGATACATGAGCTGCAGAGAAACAATACGACCGGAGCGATAGCAAAGACAACAAATAACGTCCTTGCAATACTGGAAAACGATCCGCTGCTTAAAGGGCGGATCGCAACAGATGATTTTTCACACCGGGGGATCGTGCTTGATACTCTGCCGTGGGACGTGAATAGGCCCGGGCGCCGGCCGTGGGATGATAATGATGAGAGCGGCGCGAGGTGGTACATGGAGAAGAGTTACGGTATCACAGGTAAGGACAAGATCACGGACGCGCTGTCGCTTTGCGGACGTAACCACGCATTTGATGATGTAAAGGACTATCTGGACGGCTTAGAGTGGGACGGTGTACCGAGACTCGACACGCTTTTTATCGACTATCTGGGCGCTGAAGACAGCGCGTATGTTAGGGCGGTCACACGCAAGGCGTTTACCGCGGCTGTAGCGCGTACATATAAGCCGGGCACGAAGTTTGATATCATGACTATATTATACGGCAGACAGGGGATAGGCAAGAGCACGATACTGCGTAAAATGGGGCGGTATAAGTGGTTCACCGACAGTATACGCACCTTCGAGGGAAAAGAGGTCTGCGAGCTGATACAGGGCATGTGGATCATAGAAATATCGGAGCTGGAAGCACTCAACAAGGCCGATTCAAACAGAGTAAAGCAGATAATGGCGCAGGAGATAGACCGGTTCAGAGCCGCATACGGACGGCATGTGCAGGACTGTCCGAGGCGCTGTATATTCTTCGGTACAACGAACAACAGCGAGTTTCTGAGGGATTTTACGGGTAACCGCCGGTTCTGGCCGATAGATGCGGGCGAGCATGAGCCGACAAAATCGGTGTTTAACGATCTTGATAATGAAGTAGATCAGCTATGGGCTGAAGCCGTATACAGGTACAGAGCCGGTGAGACGCTTACACTGCCGAAGGAGCTGGAGGAGCATGCGCAGACGGCGCAGGAGGAGCACCGGATCGTAAGCGCCTATGAAGGCATAGTGCGTGATTACCTTGAAAGAAAGGTCCCGGCCAACTGGAGCAGGATGACGCTTGCGGAGCGCCAGATCTTCCTGAGCGGCAATGACGCGGGCGATAATGAACTTGTGGAGAGGGACAGGGTATGCGCATTAGAGATCTGGAGAGAGGCTTTAGGCGGCGAATTGAGGAATATGAGGTACAGTGAGGCCGCTGAGATCAACGGTATCATAAGCCGGATAGAGGGCTGGGAGAGAGCGAAAAAGCCCATGAGGTTCGGGTACTGCGGAGTACAAAAAGGTTTTATCAAGGTGTAACCTTTCAATTTTACAACTGAGACAGAGGACGCAGACATAAATAATGTAACTTTCGGTGTGTAACCTTTAAGAAAAATGTAACCTTTGAAGAAAATTAGAAAAAATTTCAAAGTTACAGGTAACAGCAAAAGTTACGCTAAAAGTTACATCGATTTTTCGCATAGCTAAGCCTAAAAACCGTATATTGTAACCTTTGTAACTTTTATTATAATATTATATATATAAATAGGCGTGTAGGCACGTACATACCCGCCTAATACGCCTAATCACGTAATACATACGCGTGTGTGAGGGAAGTAACGTAACAGGGAGGAGCAGACATGAGAGAAAAAGAGATCGAGGAATATCTTGTAAAGCATGTGAGACAGTGCGGGGGCAGGGCGTATAAGTTTGTGTCACCGGGGAACAGCGGAGTGCCGGACAGGCTGGTGGTGTTCCCGAATGGGGTGATCGCGTTCATAGAGCTTAAAGCACCGGGAGAGAAAACACGGCCGATACAAGATCATGAGATAAACAGGCTGCGGCGGTTTGGGCAGTTAGTGACCATACTTGACAGCAAGGCGAAGGTAGACGGCTATATCAAGGTGTTGGTCGCGGAGTCAGCAAGGAGAGGAGCCAAGGTGGTATGAAGTTTGTACCGCACAATTATCAGGTCTACTGCATAAAGCGGATCATTGCCGATCCGGCCATCGCATTGTTCTTGGATATGGGACTGGGTAAAACGGCAGTGACGCTTACGGCGATAAACGATCTGAAGTATAACAGGTTTGAGGTGTCGAAAGTGCTTGTGATAGCCCCGAAGCGTGTTGCCGAAACAACATGGTCGCGCGAGGCGGAGAAGTGGGATCATCTCAGGTACCTGAGGATCTCAAAGGTACTGGGTACCTGCAAACAGAGGATACGAGCGGTAAATACACCGGCGGACGTATATATCATAAACCGCGAAAATGTCGTTTGGCTTGCCGATTACTACCGGAACAGCTGGCCCTTTGACATGGTGGTGATCGATGAGTCATCAAGTTTCAAGAACAGGCAGTCTAAGCGCTTCAAGGCGCTGAAGCTGGTAAGAGGCAGGATACGGAGACTTGTAGAGCTTACAGGAACGCCGGCACCGAATACGCTGATCGACCTCTGGGCGCAGATCTACTTGCTTGACGGCGGTCAGAGACTCGGCAGAACCATAGGCGGGTTCCGTGAGCGGTATTTCTCGCCTGACAAGCGGAGCCGGACGCAGATATTTACATACAAGCCGAAAGAGGATGCGCAGGATGCGATCCAGGCGGCTATAGCTGATATATGTGTGAGCATGAAGGCTGAGGATTATCTTGAGCTTCCGCAGCTTATAACGGTGGACGTGCCGGTGGTATTGGATAAACAGAGCCTTAAGCGGTACAAGCAGCTTGAACATGATATGCTTCTGGAGATCGACGATGAAACTATTGATGCGGGTACCGCGGCTGTGCTGTCGAACAAGCTGCTGCAGCTGTGCAACGGCGCGATATACACAGAGTGGCATGAGGTCGTTGAGATCCATGACTGCAAGCTTGAAGCTTTCGCCGAGTGCATAGAGGGGCTGAACGGTCAGCCGGTGCTTGTATTCTACAACTTCCAGCATGACAGGGACCGTATCATGAAACGCTTGGAGAAATCAGGTCTTACAGTGAAGGTGTATAAAGGTCCTCAGGAGGAGCAGGAGTGGAACAGCGGAAAGATAGATGTGCTGCTTGCGCATCCGGCGAGCACGGCATACGGACTGAATCTTCAGGACGGCGGCAGAAATATCATCTGGTACGGGCTGAACTGGTCACTGGAGCTGTATCTTCAGGCGAATGCCAGACTGCACAGGCAGGGTCAGGACAGGCCGGTGGTGGTACACAGGCTTATCGTTGAGGACAGCCGCGACAGTGATGTGGCGCTTGCCCTGGAGGACAAGGACGAAGCACAGGAGCGATTACTGCAGAGCCTTAAGGCGAGGATCGCAAGAGCGAAAGGAGAGTAAAATGACTGAACAGAAACATCAGAAAATGAGGATCGGGAACGGGGAATATCCGGTGATAGGCGCGATAAAGACAGAGGAATATGGAATCGTGCCGATCGTGGACATGCCGCTTATGTCCGATGACGAGTGGCAGCGTATGTGCGTAAAAAACAAGTTGAGAGACCAGGAAATGGAGGAACAGAGATGAACGAAAAGTACATTGTGGAATATTGCAGCGAATGTGACAATGAGAATGAGTTCCGATGGGACGTTGAAGAAGAAGGCTTTAAGGCATATTGCCCACACTGCGGAGCTGTACTCATGCTTTGTGATGAGTGTGTACATAGAGAGGACGCTCCATTTAGTTGCTATGACGAATATACTCCGGAAGAAGAATGTGTAAGAACGTATAGAAGGAGGTTTTAACATGAACTACATGAAACAGATCGCCAAAATGCTCGGCGTGGAGTTGGGAGAGGAATTCAAGGTTAGATCAACGAAGCATACACAAAATGTAAATAGTGAGATCTTTGTGTTTACGAAAGTCGGAATAACGACTGACGACGGAATCACCAGAAACGATATTTTAATAGATTTATTACTTGGAGTGCTTGAGATCGTCAAACTCCCGTGGAAACCAAAGGACGGCGATCACTATTGGTATGTGGAGTATGATGAGGGATGCGCTTTATGCAGGACGACTTGGAGTGATAGTTCGTACGACCTTGCGTTGTACAAACTCGGTAAACTCTACCGCACACGCGAAGAAGCCGAAGCACAAGCCGAGGAGGACAAGGCATACTGGGACGAGGTCAGGAAGGAGATTGAGGAATGATGGAGAGATTTACACACAAAACAAGCTTAGGGTATGAAGTCGATCCGCGCACCAATGTATTTGCCATTTATAACGCTCTCGGACAGTACGAGGACGCCGAAGAAGCAGGGTTACTTGTGCGGCTGCCGTGCAAAGTGGGCGATACGCTATACAGGATCTACACGACATACGAAGAGCTTGAAACCGGTGTAGATGAGCTTACATACGCACCGAGAGTAGAAGCTGTCGTGGTAGAAGATATATGCCTGTCTCGGAGCGCAAGATATATCACTGTTTTGACAGAAAGGCTGGGGTGGCATATAAGATATGCATTATCAGACGTGAGAAAATATTTGTTTAGCACGGCAGAAGAAGCCGAGCGAGCATTAAAGGCGGCGGATCGGCATGAGTGAGAAAGTCGAGTTAAGATACAACGAGGACTGCTTTGCTTTTAACAGCAAAAAGCGGTCGTGCGAGATACTCAAGCAGTTTTACAGCTGCTGCAGCCGTGACCAGTGCCGCGGCTGCCCGTTTTACAAAACACGCGAGCAGTATAAAAGCGACCTGATCCGAGCAGCCGGAACGGTATTTGAGAAATATGGTGCGTCATCATCTGAGTATGAGTTGGCGAGCAGGGCAGTTGATAGAATGGGGTGACACTATGGATGCAAAAAAATATCTGCAGCAGGCATACAGACTCAATGAACTGATAGAGCATGACCAAAGGGAACTTGAACGGCTGCGGACTTTATCGGTGAGCATAGCTTCGGCGGATACAACGCGTGAAAATGTTCAAGGCGGTTCCAAAGCGTACGACAAGATAGGCGAGATCATTGTCCGCATTGACGAATACGCCCATAGGATAAATTGTGAGATAGATGAGTTTGTCGATATTAAAGCCGAAATTCACAGTAGGATCATGCAAGTGCAGAATATTGACGCAAGACTGATACTGCTTTACAGATACATAGAATTCATGAGATGGGAAGATATTGCCGTAAAGTTAGGGTATACACGTCAATGGGTTCTTGTTTTGCATGGACGCGCTTTGAAAAACTTTGAAGAAATATTAAAAAAATGTGTTAGACTTGACTAAAATTGCTTGAAGTTTACGTTCTACATGTGGTATACTGTAAAATATCAAAAGTGCGTTAAGATGATTCGATCCTGCGCGCTTTTTATTTTGCGGAGAAAGGAAGTGAGAACATGACTGAAAAGCAAAAGCGGTTTGCAGACGAGTATTTGATCGACTGTAACGCAACGAGAGCCTATAAGGCGGCTTATCCGAAGGTGAAGAAGGATGAAGCGGCAAGAGCTAATGCATCGAAGCTGCTAACAAAGGCTAACATTAGGGAGTACATCGATGGGCAGCTTGAAAAAATGCACGATGAAAGGACAGCCGATGCGAAAGAGGTCATGGAGTACCTCACTTCCGTTATGCGCGGTGAGTCCGAGGCTGAGATCGTGGTCGTTGAGGGTACCGGGGACGGAGCCTCCGAGGCGCGGAGAATGATGAAGGCGCCGGATGAGAAGGAACGGCTGAGAGCCGCGGAGCTGCTCGGTAAGCGCTTCGGTCTGTTCCGTGATAAGGTGGACGTCTCAGGTACGGCAGCGGTCACTATAATCGATGACATGGATGATGAGGATGAGTGATACAACGCTTTCTGTGAAGAAGCTTGTCGGTAAAGGATATAACCGGTTCTGGCGGTTCAAAGGGCGCTATCGTGTTGTCAAAGGCTCCAGAGCAAGCAAGAAGTCAAAGACTACAGCGCTTTGGTTTATCGTGAACATGATGAAATATCCTGACGCGAATACGCTTGTTGTGAGAAAAGTATTCAGGACGCTCAAGGACTCTTGCTTTACTGAGCTCAAATGGGCCATACATCGTCTCAAGGTTGATGAACTGTGGGATGTCAAGGAATCGCCTTTGGAGATGACATATAAGCCTACAGGGCAGAAAATATATTTCAGAGGTCTTGACGATCCTATAAAGGTGACGTCAATAACCGTTGAGCGCGGGTATCTGTGCTGGGCATGGATAGAAGAAGCGTATGAGATAAGCAATGAAGCCGATTTCGATATGCTTGACGAGTCTATCCGAGGCGCGATACCGGAAGAAACAAAATTATTCAAGCAGCTGACGCTTACGTTCAACCCGTGGAATGAAAAACACTGGCTGAAGAAGCGTTTTTTTGATGCTGAGGACGAAGATATACTGGCACTGACCACTAACTACACGTGCAATGAATGGCTCGATGACCGTGACCGCCGGCTGTTTGAGCAGATGAAGAAAAATAATCCGAAGCGTTACCGCGTTGCGGGACTGGGTGACTGGGGTATCGTTGACGGGCTTGTTTACGAGAACTTTATCGAGAAGCCGTTTGATATAGACGAAGTGAGACGGCAGAAGAATATAAAGAGCGCGTTTGGACTTGACTTCGGATATACAAATGATCCGTCGGCGTTGTTCTGCGGGCTCATAGACAACGACGCGCAGATCATCTACGTTTTTGACGAAATGTATGAGCAAGGACTCACTAACGAGATGATAGCAAACAGGATAAAGGCGCTCGGTTACGCGAAGGAGAGGATAAAGGCTGACTGCGCAGAGCCTAAGTCTATAGATGAATTATACGGGTACGGGATAAGGCGCATCGAGGCGTGCAGCAAGGGCGCTGACTCTGTGCGCCACGGTATACAGACGATAGAGAACTATAAGATCATAGTACACCCGAAATGTGTGAATTTTCTCACTGAGATAAACAATTATTGCTGGGAAACAGACAAGTCGGGAAATAAGCTGAACAAGCCGATCGGGGACTTCAACCATCTCATGGACGCTATGAGATACGCGGTACAGGATGTTGCCTTCGGAGAGAGGTTCAGCTTTGATTGATGAGGTGATAAGGTGTTTGATTACGGCAGCGAAACGAGAAGACTTACAAAGATAGTTGAGGACGGCGCGATAACGGCGGCGTCAAACAAAGAGATCATAGAGATGGAGCTTTTAAGCTGGAAGAACAGCAAACAGCGTAAAAGAATGCTCGATGGGCGCCGGTATTATATCGGAGAGCAGGATATTTTGGACAAGAAAAGAACGGTCATAGGCGAGAACGGCGGGACGGAGGTCGTTACGGGCGTGCCGAACAGCATTATCATCGATAACCAGTACAAGAAGATGGTCGACCAGAAGGTAAATTATCTGTTTGGCAAGCCGGTGACATTCGAGTGTGATAATGATACGCTGTATGACTCGCTTATGAGCATATTCAATATGCGGTTCAATCGGACGCTGAGATTGCTTGCAAAGAACTGCTATAACTGCGGTATAGGCTGGCTGTTTTTGTATATAAACGAGCGAGGCAAGTTTGATTTCAAGCTGCTGCCGTCTCAGGAGATATTGCCGTTCTGGAAGGACGAGGAGCACACAGAGCTCGATCTTGCCGTAAGGCTCTATGAGATGGAAGTTTATGAGGGCAAAAAGAGAAATATTGTCGAGTGCGTTGAGGTATACGGCCCGGACGGGATAGATTATTACACGCTTGAGAGCGGAAAGCTGGTCGAGGACGTCACAAAGGAGCATTCGGCATATCTCACATATACGGATGAGACCGGGCGGCAGACGGGCTATAACTGGCTCAGGATACCGCTGATACCGTTCAAATATAACCATGAGGAACTGCCTCTTTTGGAGCATGTGAAGTCTATACAGGACGCGATAAACACGATAATGTCAAACTTCGAGGATAATATGCTCCAGGATCAGTATAACTCTATTTATGTGCTTGTAAATTACGATGGTGAGAATCTCGCTCAGTTTCGCCATAACGTGAACGCCTATGGCGCGGTAAAGGTACGGTCCGTAAACGGCATACAGGGAGATGTGAAGACGCTCGGCATCGAGGTCGATTCATCGAATTATACGGTCATTCTTGAAGAGCTGAAAAAGGCGATGATAGAGAATGCTATGGGCTATGACGCGAAGGATGACCGGCTCGGCAGCAATGCTAACCAGATGAATATCCAGTCGATGTACTCGGACATCGATCTCGATGCAAACACGATAGAGACGGAATTTCAGGCGGCGTTCGAGGATATACTTTGGTTCGTGAAGAATTACATAAACCTCAACGGCGGAGGCGATTATTCGGATGAGCGTGTCAAGGTCGTGTTCAACCGCGATATGCTGATGAATGAAAAGGAGATCATGGACACGCTTCTGAGCGCGGGGCTGCAGCTTTCACAGGAGACACTGATGAACCAGGTGCCGTTCGTCACTGACGCGAAGGCGGAGCTTGAGCGTGTTGCCCATGAGATCCGCACAGAGGAGTACAGCTTTGGAACATGAAAAATTCGGAATACTGGCTGAAGCGCGCACAGCAGCTTGAGGACGCGCAGACAAAAAAGAATATTGAGTATTTCGGCGGAGAGCTTGAGAGGATATATCAAAAGGCCATACGCGATACCGAGAAGGATATTGCGCGCTGGTATACGAGGTTTGCGAGGAACAACGGCATTACTATGGCCGAGGCAAAAAAACTGCTCGACAGCCGCGAGCTTGAGGAATTTAAGTGGACCGTTGAGGAGTACATAGACTACGGCAAAAAGAACGCCGTGAGCGGCGAGTGGATGAAGCAGCTTGAGAACGCAAGTGCAAGGTATCATATATCACGGCTTGAAGCTCTGAAGCTCCAGATGCAGAACCATGTCGAGGTGCTGATGGGGAATGAGTCCGATGATGTGACCGACCTGATGCGCGAGCATCTTGAGGACGGATATTACAGGACGGCTTTTGAGATACAGAAGTTTATCGGCGTCGGTACTTCGTTTTCCCGGCTTGACGAGGGCACAATAGAGAAGGTATTGTCAAAGCCGTGGACGAGCGACGGGACAAATTTCAGTGAGCGAATATGGGGAGCGCACAGGACAGAGCTTGTGAACGATCTGCACAAAAAGCTCACACAGGCAATAATCATGGGTGAAAATCCGAAGGTACTTGCCAAAGGCTTTGCGAAATATGTGAGCGATGAAGCGGCTAAGTCGATAAGAGCAAAAAAGTCACGGGCCGAAAATCTCATCATGACCGAGACGGCGTATTTCAGGAGCGAGGGTCAGCGGCGATGCTATAAGGAGCTTGACGTTGAAGAGTTTGAGAACTGCGCGACGCTCGACAGCAGGACTTCGGAAGTGTGCCGCGATATGGACGGAACGCATTTTCCGGTGTCGGATATGCAGCCGGGGCTGAATTGCCCGCCGTTTCATAATCGGTGCAGGACGGCGACGTGCCCGTACTTTAACGATGAGTTTACCGCTGCCGAGGTGCGCGCGGC